>JAEEGF011692540.1_pt1 | contig 51511 bp, 43 predicted proteins | sample 9134171 | NCBI WGS metagenome assembly JAEEGF01 (sample SAMN16246542, study PRJNA631951) | gut metagenome | biome: gut microbiome; feature: rumen; material: AP-attached | host: Bos | place: Iran: Karaj | collected 2018-10
AAGAAGCGGCCGTGGCGTTGAGATAAGGGGAGCCAACGATGTTGCAGTCAGATTCCCCAAGTGCTGTTCGCCCGTGCCAGGCGATGAGATCGTCGGTTATATCACAAGAGGAAGAGGTCTTTCGGTCCACAGGACGGACTGCATAAATATCCTTTCCCTGTCTGAAGAGGAAAAAGGAAGGCTCATCCCCGCCGAATGGGAAGAGACCGTCGAAAACGAAAACTATCTGACAGAGATCAAGATATTCGCAAACGACCGTATCGGCCTTTTAAAGGACATTTTGAACATGTTTGCCGAAGAGCGCATCAGCATCCACTCTTCTTCAACAAGCATCACAAAGGGCGGAATAGCAACCATAAACCTTTCCTTTGAGACGAAAAACAAAGAACACCTTCAAAGAATAGCCGACAAGATAAGAAACGTTGCCGGAGTCATAGACGTAGAAAGGAGCTAGCATATGGGAACACTTAAAGTAGAACACGTGGTGGTAAGCCTCTGCGCTACAAATTGCTACATCCTTTTTGATGATCAGACCTTAAAAGGCTGCATCATAGACCCCGGAGAATCGCCCGCACGCATCGAAAAAAAGGTAAGTGACCTCGGCCTTTCCATAGAGTGCATCATCCTTACCCACGGACATTTCGATCATATCGGCGCCTGCCCGGAAACAAGAAAAAAAATGGGCTGCGAAGTGATCGCTTTAAAAGAAGCGGCGCAGGAGCTTCGTGACATAGATCTAAACCTCACCGGACAGATGGAGGGCGTTCCCATCAGCGTTACCGCAGACAAAGAAGTTTCCGACGGAGACATCCTTGATATCTGCGGACACAAATGCAAGGTAATTCACACCCCCGGGCACACCCCCGGAAGCATGTGCCTGTATTTTGAGGAAGAAAAGATACTCATTGCCGGCGACACCCTCTTCTGCGAATCCCTCGGAAGGTTTGACCTTCCCGGCGGCGACGGAAGAAAAATAATAGCCTCCATTACCAACAAACTCTTAACTCTTCCCGAAGACACAGTCGTTTATCCCGGCCACGGCGAGACAACGACCATAGGCCACGAGCTTAAATACAACCCTTGTGCCGAATACATCGGACAATTTTGATCATCTAAGCCTGGGGGGAATCTTATGTTTGGACGAAAGAAGAAAAAAGAAATAGTTAATTTTGACCGCGAAAACCTGCGGCCTGTCATCCGCTGCAGCATCTGCACCGGCGAACAGGTCGCGGGTTTTATTGACAAAAGAGACGGCCGCTTCAAAGAAGTCATGCTCATCCGCACCGAAGCCGACAAGGAAGAATTCCTCGAAATGTACGGCCTTTCGGATGTGGAGAAAATCTATTGATATAAAGTGAGACCCCGGGAGACCCCGGGACGGGGTCAGAGTCTCATTTTGACCAATAGTCATAAATCAGGGGGTATTACATGAAAATAAAGAAAATTAACGCTGCCGCAGCACTCTTCACCGCTGTTCTTCTCATAATACACGTTCTGTACTGCTGCTATGAATACATTGCAATGTATTATAATGAAACGCTGAAAACGGTTACAGCGCTTCCGTTTATGATAATGACCTGTCTGCATGCCGTTATGGGTATGCTGAGCGTCTTTTTGCTTTCGGACGGTACAAGGGCGGACCTTTATCCGCGCCTTAACAGAGCAACGGTTATTCAGCGCACGACTGCGGCGCTTGTTTTTCCGCTGCTTATTTTGCATTTAAAGACCTTTGAGATACTGAAAAACCTTTCGTCGCAGGGACAGGGCTTCAAGCTTTATGCGGTCATGGCAAGCCAGGTTCTGTTTTATGCGGTCATAATGACTCACACGGCCGTATCCATATCCCGCGCGCTTGTAACGCTTGGGATAATTAAGTCAAACGAAAAGAGAAAAAAGACGGACCGCATCGTATTCATCTTCTTTGCAGCGCTGTTCATCTTTGCATCTTTTTTCATATTAAAAGGGGAGGCAGGCCTCTTTCTGAAGGGAGGTAAGTGATGAATGATATCCTTATAATAGGAAGCGGCATCGCCGGCATGACATGCGCGGTAAAGTGCGCGGAACTTGGCATGCACGCGACTCTCGTCTCACCTTTTCCTTCCGAAAGATCCCAGTCCGTCATGGCGGCAGGCGGCATAAATGCAGTATTGCCGGATGCAGATGAGGCAGATACGGTCGCGTTCCATATAGAAGATACCTTAAAGGGCGGCGGATATATCGCGGGAGATGCTGCGGTCACCGGTCTTTGCGAGAGCGCTGCGGGAATAATAAAATATCTCGAAAAAATCGGAACGGTCTTTTCGGTGGATGAAAACGGCCGCCCCGTAAAAAGAGCATTCGGAGGCCAGTCTCACAAAAGAACATATTACTGTGGCTCATCCACAGGCAAGCAGATAGTTTCGGCGCTTGTAATGGAGACAAGACGTTATGAGGCGGCGGGGCTTATCACAAGAAAACTTCACGGCTGTTTTCACTCTGCCCTGATAAAAGACGGGCAGTGCTACGGCGCGCTGATTTTTGATGAGAGCACCGGCGGGATAGGGGCCGTCACGGCAGATGCGCTCGTCTTGGCGACCGGCGGGCAAAATGCGCTTTTTGGAAAGACCACCGGCTCGACCGCCTGTGACGGTTACGCCGCCGGCAGGCTTTTGATGCAGGGCGCAGAGCTTAAAAATCTCGAATTCATACAGTATCATCCGACGACCCTCGAAACATACGGTAAGCGTATGCTCATTTCCGAGGCCGTTCGCGGCGAAGGCGGCCGCCTTTTTTACGAAGAAAACGGAAAACGCATATATTTTATGGAAGAAAAATACGGCGATAAGGGAAATCTCATGACCCGTGACATCGTATCCAGGGAAATATATGCCTGCAAAAAAGATGTTTTTCTGGATATTTCGTTTCTGGATGAAAACATCATCAAAAAAAGACTTCCCGAGGTCAGGGACCTCTGCCTTAAATACCGTAGCATGGACATATGCAAAACGCCCATCCCCGTGGCACCTTCCGTGCACTTTTTCATGGGCGGACTTGCGGTCCGCTTAAACCACGAGACGAACATCAAAAATCTCTTTGCCGTAGGCGAATGCGCATCCATCTACCACGGCGCAAACAGGCTGGGGGGAAATTCTCTCCTTGCAGCAATGCATGGAGGAATCGTTGCGGCGCAGGCACTTGCCGGGCGCGAAGCCGTAAAAACAAGGCCTTCGTTTGAGAGTTTCGCTAAAGACGAGAAGGATAAATTTTTAAAGACCTTTGAATCCGAAAGCACCTTCCCCGTGATGTACGTAAGAGAAAGCCTTGCCGACACCATGAACGGGCACCTTGGCATAGTAAGGGATGAAGAAGGCCTTCTAAAAGGCATATCGGATGTGGATTATCTCCGTTCCGTGTCGGAAAAACTGAAATACGACAAAAGCGTGCTGCCGTACTTTAACTACAGCCTCACAGGCATCCTGACCCTTGCCCGCGCCGTATTCGAATGTGCTCTTTTTAGAAAAGAGAGCCGCGGCGCACATTTCAGAAAAGACCATCCGGCGCCCGAAAAGACCTATGCTGCCGCCACCATAGTTTCATATGACGGAAAATCTTTTAAGACAAGGCTTGACAAGGAGGGCAGATATGAAAGTTAAGATATTAAGACAGGTATCACCTGAAAGCAGACCCTACTGGGAAAGCTTTGAATATGACGGCCCTAAAGACAATTCCATAGCCGGCCTGTTGGAATACCTTAATTATAATGATGATATCATAACAGATGACGGCCAAAAGACCACCCGCATCGGCTGGGAGTGCTCATGCCTTCAAGGCGTATGCGGCGCCTGCGCCATGGTGATAAATGAAGTTCCCGCCCTCGCCTGTGAGACCTTTTTAAAGGATCTGAAGGGCGATGTCATCACCATAAGACCCCTCCGCAAATTCCCGGTTATACACGACCTCGTGACAGACCGCTCGATAATTCAGGAGAACCTAAAGCAGACAAACATGTTCATCGGCGAGTATTCGCCTGACACAGGCAAAGACCACGAACGCCAGTACAAGGCAGCCAAATGCTTAAAATGCGGCCTCTGCCTCGAAGTCTGCCCAAATTACACAAACGGACAGACCTTCTTCGGCGCCCTGTATGCAAACGACTGTCACCTCATCGCCGCAAGAAACAAGGAAAAAGCAGCCGACATCAAAAAGAATCACGCGGGGCACTTTGCCGCCGGATGTTCGAAATCCTTTGCGTGCATGGACGTATGCCCCATGGGGATAGATATAATATGAAGGGGGCTGTAAAAAAACAGCCCCTATTTCATTTTTCACCACTATTTTCCATTTCATTTTTCAGGTTGAAAATGTGAAGAATTTGTGATAGAATACCTTGAATTGCGTGCATAAGGGAAAAAGATATAATCATGAAGAAGATAATAAAAATAATCGAGGAGATCGTTCCCAAGTACAGCTGGATATACCTTATCGCGGCCGTTACCATTAACGGTATTTCCTATTTCGGGCTGAGGCTTCTTATCACACCTTCAAAATACTACGATCTTTCGATGCCGCTCGATCATAAGCTCCCGCTTTTGCCGGTATTCATAATACCTTATTTTCTGGCCTTTGCCCAGTGGGTGGTCGGATATATAATCATCGCAAGAGAGTCGAAAGCGGTATGTTCGCGCATCATGACAGGAGAGATAATAGCAAAGATTTTCTGCTTTTTCTTTTTTTTGTTTCTCCCGACGACCATTTCCTACAGACCTGACAAGGTCCTTGGAGATGACATATTGTCATGGATGACAAGCTGGCTTTTCAGAATAGATGCTCCTACAAATCTGTTCCCATCCATACACTGTCTTGAAAGCTATGTGGTGGTAAGAGGTGCTCTCAGTTGCAAAAAAGTCGGAAAGCCGTATATCATCATCATGGCGATCTTTTCGGTATTTGTATTTGCATCGACCGTTCTTTTAAAACAGCATTTTATAGTGGACTTTTTCGGTGCTGTGGCGGTTGCGGAAGCAGGCATGTTCCTTGCCCGTTTCGTTCCGTTTGTAAAGAAGGCACAAGAGGTATAGAAATTGAAGAAAAAGGTTTTCTGGGCAGTGGCCTTTGTAATTATCGCTGCCCTGAGCATTTGGGCGGTCACGTCTCAAAACAAGGCGTTCTCGTTCAAAAGCTTCACAGAGTATGTAAGAAATGCCAATCCTTATTATATGACGGCGGCAGTCCTTTCGGCGGCCGGCTATATATTCTTCGAAGGTGCGGCAATTCTCGTTCTTTTAAAAGGGTTTGGCTATAAAAGAACAAACGCGCAGGGCACGCTGTATTCGGCGGCAGATATCTACTTTTCCGCCATTACTCCGTCAGCCACCGGCGGTCAGCCCGCATCGGCCTACTTTATGGTAAAGGACGGCGTTCCGAGCGCAACGACCACGGTCGTTCTTTTATTAAACCTCATAATGTATACAACATCCCTTATGGTGGTCGGAGTAGTGGCTGCCATATTCGGGTTTGGCATATTTGCGCATCTTTCGGTGCTTTCCAAGGTCTGCGTGATAATAGGACTTGTTGTTCAGATAATATTGACGCTTGTATTTGTCCTTCTTCTCCGCAGCAGAAGGATCACCGAAAAGATCGGTATAGTGTTACTCAGGTTTTTAAAAAAGATACATCTTATAAGAAATCTCAATAAAAGGATAGAAAAGCTCGACCGCACGATGGATGAGTTTCAGGCTTGTGCGGATGCCATTGCGGATAAAAAGATCGTTCTTGTAAAGGCATTTTTTATAAATCTCGCGCAAAGGATATGTAACATTTCCGTTTCGGCACTTGTTTTCCTTGCCGGAGGCGGAGTCATCCACGATGCCGGTAATATCTGGCTTGCACAGTCATTCGTGGCAATAGGCGCCAACTCAGTTCCCATTCCCGGGGCTATGGGCATCACGGACTATCTGATGATCGATGCCTTCGGGCAGTTCATGGGAGATGATGTGGCCAGTCAGCTCGAGCTCTTAAGCAGAAGCCTTTCGTTTTACATTTGTATTCTTGTATGCAGCATAACCACACTCATAGGATATATCGTGGTAAGAAAAAGGGGTAAGAAATGATAGGATATTTTAATTACACGGAAGTACTCACGTATTTGTCGCTTATATCCGCGTCTTTCGGTATCGTTATCTCACTTAACGGAACCGGACATCCGTATCTCGGCGTGTTCTTTTTGATGTTTTCCGGACTTTGTGACGCCTTTGACGGCAAAGTTGCCAGAATGAAAAAGGACAGGAGTGAAAGAGAAAAGAAGTTTGGTATTCAGATCGACTCTCTCTCAGACCTTGTAGCATTCGGTGTTTTGCCCGGATGCATCGGAAACGCTCTTATAAGAGTAAATCCCGGCCTTTACGAATCTCCCTTCAAGGGCGAGAAACGTTTCGACTGGGTCGTAACATGTGTTATGTTTGCCATAATCGTCCTTTACATTCTTGCGGCCCTTATAAGGCTTGCATACTTTAATGTAATGGAAGAGGAAAGACAGAAGACTGAAGAGGGCACAAGAAAGAGCTATGTCGGCCTGCCCGTAACATCTTCGGCTCTTATCTTCCCCACGATAATGCTCATTCAGTATGCGACGCCCAAGATCGACCTGACATGGCTTTATTTCGGAGTGATGTTCCTGGTGTCATACCTTTTCCTTGCAAAGATCAACATTCGAAAGCCCGGCCTTACAGGTATCCTTATCATGGTAGCTATCGGTCTTGCAGAGGCTGTTGCATTGATGCTTTGCAATTTCTTCCTGGCTAAATAGAAACTACAACGAGGACTGTGAAAATAGTCCTCATTTTTATCAGCCCCGCCCAAAAAGGCCGGGCGCGACCCTCCGTTTTTAAAAAAAGGAGTGCTTATGTTAAAATTTTTATATGAAACGTTTGCCGGGCGCATCATCTTAAAGCTCCTTTCGGCCAGATGGCTGTCGATCCTTGCAGGCAAATGGCTCGACCGCCCGTCGTCAAAGTTTCTCATAAAGCCTTTTTTAAAAAAAGGAAATATAGACCTTTCCGAATATCAAAAAGAAGATTACAAATGCTTTAACGACTGCTTTACAAGGCATATAAAGCCGGAAAACAGGCCGGTGGATACACGAAAAGATGCACTCATTGCACCCTGCGACGGCCTTCTTCGCGCATACAAAATAGATGACGATCTTGTAATGCCGGTAAAGGAAAGCATCTATTCCATAAAAGATCTTTTAAAAAAAGACGAGTGCGCCAAGTGTTTTGAAGGCGGCACAGCTCTTGTTTTCAGGCTCTGCGTGGACCATTACCACAGATACTGTTTTCCGGATAACGGCCGCGTTACAGATGACTATTTTATAGAAGGCGTGCTTCACACTGTTCAGCCGATAGCACTTAGAAACCGCCCTGTATTTGTGGAAAACTGCCGCAATATAGCACTTCTTGAGACCGAAAACTTCGGACGCATAGCGCAGATAGAAGTCGGCGCAATGCTTGTCGGAAAGATAAAGAATCACAAGATTACCGAATTCGAAAAGGGAATGGAAAAAGGAATGTTCCTTTACGGCGGTTCAACCATCATACTGCTCCTTGAAAAAGACAAAGTATACATTCCGCAAAGCTGCTTTAAAGCGACCGACAACAAAGCAGAACTTAAAGTAAAACAGGGGCAAAGGATAGGAAAGGCAATATAATGGAAAAGATAACGGGACTTACAAATGCCGAAGTAAGATCGCTTACCGCAAAAGGCATGATAAACACACCCGATATGCCAAAGACCAGAAGCATCGGGCGCATACTCTTCAGCAACCTCTTCACATTTTTCAACCTTATAAACGTGGTCCTTTTAGTGCTGGTCCTTCTGGTGAAGAGCCCTAAAAACGGACTCTTCATATCAATAATAGTGGCAAATACGATCATAAAGACGTATCAGGAGATCAGGTCAAAAAAGATCATCGACAAGCTGGCGATCCTTACGCAAAGCACCACCAAAGTCTTAAGAGACGGCGTTGTCTCACAAATAAATGTAGAGACACTTGTGCTCGGAGATATCGTAAACGTTTCGATGGGCGATCAGGTCCCTTCTGACATGGAGATCCTGCAGGGACATATCGAAGTCAACGAATCCCTCCTTACAGGTGAAGCCGATAATCTTTCAAAGACCACGGGCGACGAGCTCTTCTCGGGAAGCTTTGTAACGGCGGGCGAATGCTGGTGCAGAGTCATAAGAGTCGGCAAGGATAACTACGTTTCCAAGATAACCAAAGAAGCAAAGGAATATAAGGCGTTCAATTCGGAGCTCAGGAATTCAATAAATGCCATCCTCCAGGTGGTCAGCTTCCTCATAGTACCTCTCGGAGTTTTGACATTTTCAAGAATGTACTTAAGGGAAGGCTCGGATCTGCAGGCCTGCGTGCTCTCGACCGTATCATCAGTTCTCGGAATGATCCCCGAAGGCCTTGTGCTTCTGACATCGCTGGCCCTCACGCTGGGCTGCGTCAAGCTTGCGCAAAAGAAGACCCTTGTACAGGAACTTTACTGTATCGAGACACTTGCGCATGTCGATACGCTCTGCCTTGACAAGACAGGTACCATAACCGAAGGCACGATGGAAGTAAGAGAGCTCATCCCTTATTCCGCAGAAGGAAAGGAACCCTTAAGCGAGGATGAGCTGAAAGAAATAATGGGAAATATAACGGCGGGAAGCTCGGATTCAAATGCCACGGCAGAGGCCATAAAGGCATTCTTCCCTCCCGTAAAGACAAAAGAGCTTGATCACCTCGTTCCCTTCTCATCCGATAAAAAGTATTCGGGTGCAGTATTCGAAGACGGAACATATTACATGGGCGCTGTTACCTTCCTTTTCCCGGAGGGCTTTGAAGGCTTAAAGCTCATGACAAAGGAAAGGGCCGCAGAGGGCCTCAGAGTGATCACCCTTGCGCACAGTAAGAACAAGGTAAAGGACAACGAACTTCCCGAAGGCTTAGAGCCCATCGCCCTTATCACCATCACCGATGTTATAAGAGAAAATGCCGCAGACACCCTTAAGTATTTCAAGGAACAGGGCGTAAACTTAAAGATAATCTCAGGTGACGACCCCGTGACCGTTTCCGCAATAGGAAAGAGAGTCGGTCTTGAAGGCGCAGAGAAATATATCGATGCCGGCACCATAAAGACAGAGGAAGATATGGAGAATGCGGTCATGGAATATACCGTATTCGGCCGCGTTACACCTTCGCAAAAGCGTGATATGGTGCGTGCTCTCAAAAAACAGGGCGCTCACGTTGCAATGACCGGTGACGGTGTAAACGACGTTCTTGCCCTTAAAGAGGCAGATTGCTCCATCGCCATGGCGAGCGGAAGTGATGCCGCAAAGAATATCGCAAACGTAGTCCTTCTCGAATCTGATTTTTCGGCCATGCCCGAAATAGTAAATCAGGGAAGAAGAGTAGTAAACAACATAAGAAGAGCAGCATCCATGTTCGTCATAAAGACAATGTTCTCTTTGATGCTCACACTGCTCACCATCATCTTCGGGTTTGAATATCCCTTCATCCCCATCCAGATGAGCCTTATAAGCGCCTGCGCAGTCGGTATCCCCACATTTTTCCTAGCTCAGGAGCCGGATACCCGCAAGATCGACCACACCTTCCTGCGCCACGTTTTCCACAACGCCTTCCCGACGGCCCTTACCATCACCATCTCCGTAATGGTATTCATGATAATGGCAAAGACCTACGACCTGCCCTCGCAGGCCATATGCACCGCATGCTTCCTTGTAACAGGCTGGGCATACATGGGAGCTCTCCGCACCATCTATAACCCGCTTGACACCTTCAGAAAGGCCATCATCTACACCATGAACATCGTATTCTTCACGGCTGCGTTCATCCTCCGCGATATGCTAGGCCTTTTGAGCATCGATGTCACAGTCATGATAATCATGTGCGCATTCATGACCTTCCAAAGCTCCTTTGTCGAGATCGTCGGCATCGGAACGGACAAATTCGGCAAACGCGCCATAAAGTACGGCTGGGTACAGAAAGTCTACGGACTCTTTAACAAGATGAGGAAACAGTAGATGCCAAGATTGCGAAGCAATCGTGGCAGTCCGTAAAAACAGGGGCTGTTTTTTACAGCCCCTGTTTATTGATTATTTATTTGTTTGCATGTTCACCCGGTTCAAGCATTTCATTGCCTGTTTTCTTGCCGAATTTGTTTTCCAGCATCGGGTACGTCTTCTGACAGATGAAATAAGCTATTATCGCGCAAAGGATGCCGACTATTGCTCCCACAAAAACATCCGAAGGGAAATGGATCGCAACATAAAGCCTTGAGAATCCGATGATCGCAGCCAGAATGATTGCCGGAATACCTATCTTCCTGTTGTAGAACAGGATAGCCACCGCAGATGCAAAGCTTGCAGCCGTGTGTCCCGAAGGGAATGAGGCGTCGTGTGCTTCCTTTATAAGAAGCGTAATGCCGCGTGCTGTATATTCATCCAGCAGATAGGGCCTTGTCCTGTTTACGATCGGCTTTATGCAGCAGTTTACCATCAGTAAGTCAAGTACAAGTGCAATGGCACTGCAAAAACCAAGCTTTCTCGTTTTGGGAAAGATAAGTAACGCGATCGTGAGCAGTATCCAGAAGATTCCCGCATCGCCAAGGTGTGTGACGGTCTTAAAAAAGCCGTCGCAGAAGTCGTTCCTCATGCTCGACTGTATTCCCTCAAGCATCGGAAGATCAAAAGGAAGTGTAAAACTCATTTTTTTTCTCCTTAATATGAAATTAACTTATTATACTCAAAAAATGAGTGTAATGTCAAGAGCTGACAAATAGCATGTCCCTCCGTCAGCTCAGTAGTTTTCCCTTGAAACTTCCCTGTCTTTGTTGTAAAATGAAATTTGATCGTTTTACTATACATTTTAGGAGAAATACAATGGTTTTTTCCAGCATGGTCTTCCTGTTCAGGTTTTTGCCACTCTTCCTGATATTATATTTTGCCCTCGGGAAAGAGTACAGAAATTTCGTCATTCTACTGGGAAGCTTGATCTTTTACGCATACGGCGAACCGATATATGTCCTTTTGATGATCCTTACCCTCTTTGTCAATTACAAGATCGCAAGGAAGATCTACAAGCTTCATGTCAAAGAAAAGCGAAGCGGCATGGACATGAATTACGAGCGCAAGAAGTTTCTGAAGATCGCTCTTTTTTATGACTTCGGAATGCTGTTCATATTCAAATATCTCGGCTTTTTCGTAAGCATAATCGATCTGCCGCTAAACGACCTTATTCCCGTGCCCAAGATCGCACTTCCCTTGGGAATAAGCTTTTACACCTTCCAGGTCGCATCCTACATGATAGATGTCTACCGCGGAAAGCATTCGGTAAAAGAAAACACGGCCCTTGATTTCTGCACATATGTGGCAATGTTCCCGCAGCTGATCGCCGGCCCTATTGTAAACTATTCGGAGGTGAAGGCTGCTTTAAGGGAGAGAAAGGTAAACCCCGTAAGAATAGAATACGGCGTCAGCATCTTCATCTTAGGCCTTGCGTACAAGGTCCTTCTTGCAGATAAGATAGGAAGCCTCTGGAAAGATGTCATCACCATCGGCCCTTACGGCATAAACATGCCGACGGCATGGCTCGGAAGCTGGGGCTTTTCGATGCAGCTGTTCTTTGACTTTTTCGGATACTCCTTAATGGCCATAGGACTCGGGCACATAATGGGCTTTTCGTTCCCTTCAAACTTTGAAGACCCGTACATTTCAAAGTCCGCCACCGAATTCTGGAGGCGCTGGCATATCACTCTTGGCAGATGGTTCCGCGAATATGTCTACATTCCGCTTGGCGGAAACAGATGCAGCAAGAAAAAATGGGTATTCAACATCTTTCTCGTGTGGTTTTTGACCGGCCTCTGGCACGGCGCCAACTGGAACTTCATCATCTGGGGGCTGATGTTCTTCGTCATCCTCATGATAGAAAAGCTCTTCTTTATTAAAAAACTTGAAAAAAGCAAGGTCATCGGCCACATCTACATGCTGATCCTAATACCCGTCAGCTGGACTATCTTCAACATAACAGAGCTGAAGACCCTCGGCGCATACCTTAAGGTAATGTTTTTCATACCTCTTGAAGGCGCCGTAAAAGCAAGGGCGATGGAACGCTTCTGGTCGCTTTTTGGCACCTACTGGTGGCTTTTGCTCATATGCGCATTCTGCTGCCTGCCATGGCCCGTCAGATGGATCAAGAAATACTACAAGACCTGGCCCGCAAAGATCATTCTTTTGGGACTCTTCTGGTTTGTTATCTACGAGCTGGCATTAAGCGGTTCGGGAGATTTCCTGTATTTTAGATTCTGATGAAAGATGCCGCATTTAAGGAAATATTTAAATAATGGACGAAAATAACAACAAAAACAAGAAAAACTTCATAACGGCCTTTGTGAAAAGGTGTCCGCTTGCGATGATACTCATCCTTTCGGTCATAGTCGTGACTGCAATATCCATCGTAGGCATGACAGCGGGCAATCTCAAAAATTCATGGGGCTGGGATCACCCGGCCATGGAATCCCTTCTTCTTGCGGGAAGAAACGATGACGGCGGCGATGATACCCCTACGCAGCCTGCAGAGTCAAAGCCTGCAGAAAGCCGGCAGGAGACCGAAAGCACCGCTTCATTTACGCCTTCCGGCTATGTAATTCCCACATGGAATGAAAGCGAGGCACAGCCCATAGATCAAAGCACCGCATCTCCGGCTCCTCAGGAAACAAACCCTGAGGAAAGCAAGCCGGTTACTCAGCCCGAAGACCCCACACAGGATCCTTTAAAGGGCCGCCAGCCAAGGTCTGTAAACTATATCCACACTGAGCCCATAACCATAAGATCGGGCTACTATGACGACCCGCTCCTTAAGCCCGTCGGCAAAAACTACGCCTATGTTTACGGAGATGACGAATACTTTAAGGACGCCATCTTTATCGGAGATTCAAGAGTAGAGGGATTGTTCTATTACAGCAACCTTCCTTGCGATTTCGCATTCCTTCGCGGCGTTTCGATATTCAAGATAAAAGAGACATCGTTTGATCTAAGCTACGGCGGAAGCGCCGGCCTTGAAACGGTGCTCACGGCAAAGAATTATAAGAAGATATACCTGTTGTTCGGCCTTAACGACCTCGGGATCAAAAATGCCGAAGCCTACGGCAAATACTATGCCGAGGCGGTCGACTGGATAAAGCAGATGTGTCCGGATGCAGTCATAACACTTATGGGTTCAATGCCTATAACCAAGGAAAAATCCGATGAATCCGACTGGCAGAACAACGACAACATAAATTCACGTAATTTCTGGGCGGCAAGATATGTCTGCGACGGAACGGATGTATTCTATCTTGCAAACGACATACCGGAGCTCCTGGATGAAACAGGCGCTTTAAGCTCCGACTGTACAAATGACGGACTCCACCTGAAAGCGGAAAAATACGCCGCCTGGGTAGAACACATCAGGATGTACTGTTACGGCGAAGATATGTTTACAGGGTATTGATATACGGCTGTCAGATCAAAAAACTCCGAACGCAGAGAGGAGTTTTTCCATAGACATTCAGAATAAAAAAGGGAAAGAATCATGCGAAGAAGCTACAGCAGCAGAAGAAAAAGGAGAAATCGTAAAAAACGAAACAGTTTCAGCATGCGAAGAAGAAACATGGGCCTTATGCCCGTGATCATTCTCTCCGCGCTTTTGGTCGTGGTCCTTATCCTTATCATAATACTGGTCTTCTTTAATCCGTTTAAGAAAAAAGAAGACCCGCCCGAAATAAACGTAAACGAAAGCAGGATCGAGGTCATTAACGAGTCTACTCAGCCCGTCGAAACTACCGCGCCCGCACAGGCAGATGATGCTACGCAGGTGGCTATTGCAAAGGCAAGAAGAGCAGCAGCAATGTATGATTATGATGCCGCTCTTGAGATGATAGCCGCAATTCCAGACTACGCCTCAAATCCCGACTGCATAAGCCTTACGGCAGAAATAGGAGACACAAAGGCGCGCCTTATAAAGTGGTCCGACAATACAAAGATCTCGCATCTTAGGTTTCACACTCTTATTGCGGATACAGCGCTTGCATTTGACGGAGACCAGCGTGCGGCCTCATATGCTAAGACCACCGTTACCGTAACGGAATTTAAGAACATCATACAAAAACTCTACGAAAAAGGCTTCGTCCTTGTGGGGATGCATGACATAGCAGAACTTGAAACGGCGGCGGACGGCTCCGCAGCCATGAAGCTAAAAGCAATACTGCTTCCTGCAGGCAAGACGCCCATCGTCATATCTCAGGATGACTTAAACTATTACCGCGTGACAGCGGCAGACGGTTTTGCGACAAAACTTGTCTTAGAGGGCGGAAAGATAAAATGCGAAATGAACGGACGCGAACCGGGCGATTATGACATAGTGCCGATCCTTGACGCATTTATCGAAGAACACCCCGATTTTTCATATCACGGCTCAAAGGGAGTCCTGGCAGTCACAGGCTACGAAGGCGTTTTCGGATACAGAACGTCGGATACTCACTTTGGCCCGGACTGTGCGGCAAACGATCCGCTTTATGCCGTTCCGAATGCAAATATAGAAGAGGATAAGAAAAAAGCCGCAGAAGTAGCGGGAGCCCTCAAAGCGGAAGGTTGGGAGATAGCCATGCACGGCTGGAACCACGCATCCTTCGGCGCGGCAAGGACATACGAAAGCTTAACGGCAGATGTGGAGCTTTGGAAAAAGGAAGTGGAGCCCATTGTCGGAAAGACAGACATCCTTATCTACCCTACAGGAGAAGACATAGGAAGCTTCAGGCTCTATACGGATGCCGAAAGACAGACAGAGCTCACATTGACAAAATACGAATATCTGAAAAACAGCGGCTTTAATTATTTCTGCAACATCGATGCATCGACACCCTACTGGGTACAGATATCAGGTTCCTACTTAAGGCAGGGCAGGCTGAACGTTGACGGAAGAATGTTTACGGAAATTCTTTCAGGTCAGAAAAACAGGCTCGAACACCTCTTGTCAAATGAAGAGATCCGTGCTATAGTTGACCCTATTAGGCCCGCGGCCTGATAAAACCAACCGAAAGGAGACAATCATGTCAGATCTTTTATATAGAAGCACCCGCGGAGGCGACGGCCCCATCACAGCCTCAAAGGCAATTTTGCAGGGCCTTGCAAAGGACGGAGGCCTCTTCGTTCCGGAAAAGCTTCCCAAGCTTCCCGTTTCATTAAAAAGCCTTGCAGGCGCCGATTACAGGGAAGTCGCATATATCGTTATGAAGGAATTCCTCACCGACTTTACCGAGGAAGAACTCAAAAACTGCATCGAAAAGGCATATGATGACAAATTCGATGTAAAAGAGCTTGTTCCCATAAAGAAAGTCGGCGGCGCATACCACCTCGAGCTCTTCCACGGCGCTACCATCGCATTTAAGGATATGGCACTTTCCATACTTCCCTACTTCATGGTTACCGCATTAAGGAAGAACAATATAGGCAAAGAGATCGTTATACTTACCGCAACATCGGGAGACACCGGAAAAGCTGCCCTTGCAGGCTTTGCGGATGTTCCCGGCACAAAGATCATCGTCTTTTATCCCAAGGACGGCGTATCAAAGATCCAGGAGCTTCAGATGGTTACCCAGAAGGGTGACAACACCGCAGTAGTCGGCATCCGCGGCAATTTCGACGACGCCCAGACAGGTGTAAAAGAGTTGTTTTCCGACAGAGCTCTCGAGGCTTTGATGGATGCTGCCGGCCTTCAGTTCTCATCCGCAAACTCCATCAACATAGGAAGACTTGTTCCCCAGGTCGTATATTACACCTATGCCTACACGACCCTTCTTGCAAGAGGAGAGATAAAAGAGGGCGAAAAGATCAACGTATGCGTTCCCACCGGTAATTTCGGAAACATCCTCGCCGCATACTATGCGCGCGCCATGGGAGTTCCCATCGCAAAGTTTATCTGCGCTTCAAACGAAAACAAGGTATTGTTCGACTTCTTTGAAACAGGCGTATACGACAAGAACCGCGAATTCAAGGTGACATCGTCTCCTTCAATGGATATCCTTGTATCAAGCAACCTCGAAAGACTTATCTACAGCTGCGTCGGAGAAGATGCCGCAAAGTGCAAGGAGCTTATGGACAGCCTTAAGTCCTGCGGACGCTACGAGATATCAAAGGATGCCTATGCAAAGCTTTCCGATTTCTTCGGCGGCTATGCGGATGAAGCGGCAACAGCGGCCCGCATCAAGGAAATATACGAAAAAGAAGGCTATGTGATGGATACCCACACTGCCGTTGCATCAAAGGTCTATGCCGATTATGTAAACAGGACCGGAGATGATACCAAGACAGTACTTGCTTCCACAGCAAGCCCCTACAAGTTCCTGACAGCTGTTCTTGAATCTATCGGCGAGCTTAAGTGCGATCCTTCTGATGAATTTGCAAAGGTCGAAGAACTTCACAAAGTCACAGGCGTAGAGATCCCGGGGGCTGTAAAAGAGCTTATGGGCGCGCCCGTAAGACACACAAGAGTATGCGATCCCGACAAGATGAAAGAAGAGGTTTTGGATATTCTGGGAATTTAAAGCATAAATGGTTAGTTTTTTATACTTGTCATTTGTATATATAAGCATTATGATGATTCGGGAACCTATGGAAAGTGGTGCCCGGATCATTTTATTTTTGGAAAACATAAAATAATAAATATTTTTTCAAGATTTGAACACAATTCGCTGATAGTATCATACACGAAGATCACAAATGAATCATTCGGCTGTCAGATCAATATAACTCCAGGCGAAGAAAGGAGGACTATATGGCTCCACCCCCCAAACCGCTCGAAGTCTTCGAACGGTACGAAATGAAATTTCTGCTTGATGAAAAGCAGTACGAACAAGTAAAAGATGTCTTCCTTCAGCATATGATAGAGGACAGATACAGCATAAAATGCGGTGGGTTTTATCCCATCCGAAATATTTATTATGATACAAGCGACGATCTTTTGATCAGAAGATCCATTCAAAAACCCTTGTATAAAGAAAAACTCAGGCTCAGGAGCTACGGCCGGCCAAACGCCGAATCGATGACCTTCATCGAGATAAAAAAGAAATATGAAGGCCTGGTCAGCAAAAGAAGAATAGTGTTGCCCCTTTCTCAGGCGGAAAAATATCTGGAAGACGGCAGCCACCCCGAAGAGCACGTAAACCGGCAGATACTAAAGGAACTGGATTACTTCAGAAAAGTATATCCCCTTGTTCCAAAGGTCTACCTCTCATATAACAGAAAAGCCCTTGCGGGAAAGGAAGATCCCGAATTCAGAGTCACCTTCGACCGCGACATAACTGCCAGAAGAGAAGAGCTTTCTCTTGACACGGAAAACACAGGCAGACTCATCCTCCCGGACGGCATCTACCTGATGGAAGTAAAGATATCCGATGCCATGCCCCTCTGGGCGGCCCGTACCCTTGCCGATGCCGGCGTGCACCAGACCAGCATCTCAAAATACGGAACCGAATACATGACCGATATAGAAGGAAAGACACTCGGCGAAGTGATCCCGGATTTCTTTGCCGGTGCAAAAAATGCAGGTGCATAAATTACTTACGGCACCAAGACCATTCAATTAAAAATAAACGGAGTAAAAAAAATGTTTAATGACATAATGAATCAATTCAAAGACTTTTTCGGCGGCACGACTCAGACCACCATCGAACTCGGAAATTCATGGAATGACCTTGCTGTAAGACTCTTCCTCGGCATTTTTATAGGCATCATAATAAGTGTGGCTTACATGCTCAGCAACAAGAAACAATATTCCAGAACCTTTGCGATAACACTTGTTGCCCTACCTTCACTCGTTGCTTCAGTCATCTGGCTCGTCGGCTCGGACATTACAAAAGCCATCTCCATCGGAGGACTCTTCACACTTATCAAGTTCAGGAGTGTTCCCGGTGATTCAAAGGACATCCTTAACGTCCTTCTTTCAATGTCCGCAGGCCTTGCACTCGGTCTCGGCTGCTACGCAGTCGCAGTAATGCTCACCATCATCATGGTCATCATACTTGTTGTGCTCAACCTTTCAAAATACGCCGACGGCCACACAGTTGAAAAGCAGCTCCGCATCACCGTTCCCGAAAACCTCAATTTCGAAGGCGTATTCGAAGAAGTCCTTTCAGGCTACGCTGCTGCCTACAGCCTTGACAGCATCAAGACTTCCCACATGGGCACCATGTTCGAACTTACCTACACCGTTTCAATGAAAAAGGATGCTTCCGCAAAGGCCCTCATCGATGACATCAGGACCCGCAACGGAAACCTCGCCGTAGTATTAAGCAACAAATCTACAGAAAAAGCACCCGTTGCACTGTAAGTATAAAAAAAACGTAAAAACAAAGAATTATCTTGAAGAATCGCCCTTTATATGATAAACTTGTTTTCAAGTAAGAGTAGCCTGGGGTGCTCGGTAGCCTTCGATTATTTTTGAACCTACACGACATAAACGGGATTCCTACATTCCCATGATGATGTCACGCCTGATGTAACAGCTTGGTAGGCAGAGGCATGGGTGCGGTTGCCCACCTAGCGACGCTAGGTGTCAAAACTCGAAGGAGCCGGCATTTCGGGTCTCTTATGCTGTAAGATACGGGGATGTGCCCCGTCTTTTTTTGCCTCCGCCTCATTTCAACATTTTCAGCTTGCATAAAAAAACAAATAAAAGTATAATGTTTGCCTGTAAAGCCAGCAAATAAACATCCGGAGGAAAAAGACATGTCAAAGATAGCAATGACCACACCCTTAGTCGAGATGGACGGGGATGAAATGACCAGAATACTGTGGAAGATGATAAAGGATGATCTTCTTATTCCTTTTGTCGACCTCAAGACAGAGTATTACGATCTGGGCCTTAAGCACAGGGATGAGACGAACGATCAGGTAACTGTCGATTCTGCCAAAGCCGCTTTAAAGTACGGCGTTGCCGTAAAGTGCGCGACCATCACCCCCAATGCCGCCAGAGTAAAAGAATATAACTTAAAAGAGATGTACAAGAGCCCCAACGGCACCATACGTGCGATCATGGACGGAACAGTATTCCGCGCACCCATCATCGTAAAGGGCGTTGAACCTTACGTAAAGACATGGAAAAAGCCCATCACGATTGCAAGACATGCTTACGGAGATGTTTACAAGGCAACCGAAATGAAGATCCCCGGTCCCGGAAAGGTAGAGCTTGTATATACCGCCGCAGACGGAAGAGAGACCCGTGAGCTTGTTCACGATTTCAAGTCCGCCGGAATCGTTCAGGGACAGCACAACCTCATCCCTTCCATAACAAGCTTTGCAAAGAGCTGCTTCAACTATGCGCTTGAGACAAAGCAGGATCTCTGGTTTGCAAGCAAGGACACCATCTCCAAAAAGTACGATCACACCTTCAAGGATATCTTCCAGGAGATCTTTGATGCAGAGTATAAGGAAAAGTTTGAAAAAGCAGGCATCACATATTTCTACACACTTATAGATGATGCCGTAGCAAGAGTCATGAAGAGCGAAGGCGGCTACATCTGGGCATGCAAGAACTATGACGGCGATGTTATGAGCGACATGGTCGCAACAGCCTTCGGTTCACTTGCGATGATGACATCTGTGCTTGTGTCGCCCGACGGCAAGTTTGAATACGAGGCTGCTCACGGAACCGTTCAGCGCCACTATTACAAGCACCTTGCAGGCGAGGAGACCTCTACAAACTCCGTTGCGACCATCTTCGCATGGAGCGGTGCACTTAGAAAGCGCGCTCAGCTTGACGGCCTTAAGGATCTTGAAAACTTTGCCGACAAGCTCGAAGAAGCTACCATAAAGACCATCGAAGAAGGATACATGACAAAGGACCTTGCCCTTGTATCGACCCTTAAGGATATCCATCCTTTAAACAGCGAAGATTTTATAAAAGCCATCGCGGAAAGGCTTGCTGCGCTTATTTAAGAGTAAAAGCAAACGCCGATAGTAACGAATATAAAAGGAGAGAAGAAAGAAATGAGAAACAAAAAGCTTTTGGTTGCTCTTTCTGCTGCAATGTGCCTTTCAATGGCTGCCTGCAGTTCCGAAAGCAGCAAGGAAAACAAGGAAAGCAATTCTGCATCAGCAGAGGCAACCATCAAGGATTCAGCTGATGCAAATGCATCCAAGGGTGCACCCATAGAAAGCAAGGATGACGACGTAAAGACCGAACCTGCACAGACAGATGCACCCGAAACAGATGCACCCACAGAGCCTGCGACCGAGGAACCGACAGATGAAGCCGAAGCTCCAAACAAGGACCTTAAAGAGATCATTGACGAGATCAAGGAAGCTGCAAAGAAGCCGGGTGCAGCAACATTAAACGAGATCGGCACCTTTGAAGCAAAAGGCATTTCCTTTAAAGACAACAACATCTATTCCTTCGACGAAAACGAAGTGGTAACGCTCCATGATTACATGGGAAAGGTACTTATAGATGACAAGGCGGAATACATTGAAAAGCTCGGAAACACAGGCCTTTACGCATACCGCGCAAAGGGTGAAGAGGAGACGATCTACGAAGGCCTTATAGACGCTCAGGGCAATGAAGTTGTTTCTGCAGACGAAAAGGCAGGCCTTTTCGAAGAGATAGACGATCGTTTCATTATGGCATTCTTCCCCGAAGCAGAAACAGACAACAAGGATGAAGCTATCTATTATGCAACAAAGAGACAGTTCAGCCTTGAGGCAAAGGATGACGATGTTTTCTATGTAGGCAAGGTAAAGGTATATGATTCCGTAGGCCGCAGGTTCCTTGAAAACACCACAGAGACATATGCGCCCCGTTACAATGCAAGCGGAGATATCATCTACTACTATGACAAGGACTATAACACTATAGTTGTTACCGCAGAAGATGAAAAGATCGAGCTCGACAGCGATATGTCCGTGACCGGTGCAAGACTCTTCACATGCTATAAGAACGACAAGACATATGCATATGATCACGACATGAACCTCATGTTCACCACGCCCTACTCCGTTTCCGCACTCAATAACACCGATGATCTTTATATGATCTATGACAGCGACAACAAGGCACGCGGTATTATCCACTATTCAGGTACCGTTGTTATTGAACCAAAGTATTACAGCATAGACTATCTTGGCGGCGGATATTTCTCATTTGCGACCACCGATGATTATCAAAAGAACGGCATTGCGGATATTGAAGGCAATGAGCTTACCAAGGAAGAATACAAGTACATCACCTACCTTAAGATGCCCGGACTCTTTAGCGCCTCAAGAGAAGATGGCAAGTATGATGTTTTAAACGTTATATCAGGCAAGAAGATCTGCGACGGCGCAGATTACGGCTTCAGGGAAGGCGACTATGTCAAGATAGACGACAAATATGCTTACTATGTAATAGATAAGGATGAACTTGCCATTTCTTTGAAAAATTCCGGCACATACCTCGGAAACCTTCTTTTGAACAGCAACACAGACAAAACCACATATGACCTTGTTACAGGCGAAGTCATCACTAAAGACTATGACAAGATCTATACCGCATTCGGATACATTTATGTGATCAAGGATAACACCGCCACAGTATACGAAGTGGAAAGATAAAACACGGGGACGGACATCTGTCTTAAAAACAGCCCCATATAGTAAATGCAAGATAGCGTCTCTATGATCTATTTGCAAAGCCGAACTCTGTCCTGCGTGCAAATGATCATAGAGACGTTTGCAATAAAAACAGGGGCTGTTTTTTTACAGCCCCGTCCGCATAGTTATCCCCTGCGGTCGCAGAAAATGGGGTATGCGTCCGGCTGGCGGACTGCCACGATTGCTTCGCAATCTTGGCATCTAGGGCCACAAACTACAATATTCTTTGCCACAGTGTATATGGGCGGGGAGAGAAATTGCAATACTTCCGGCGACTGTAGGAGCGAAGCGACTCCTGTTGCCGGAAGTTTTGCAATTTGTAGGCCCCGCCTTGCCACCCCGCCCCAGCCACCCCCTACATATTGCAAAAAAAAGAATTTAGTACTTGAAAATCCTCCCCTTTTTTAGTAAAATGTTTGTTACTTGTTTTTATAAAGGGGTTTCTATGCCCTGTTACATCTAAAAAGAGGTGCATTATGAACAAAAAGATCTGCCTGATACCCGGCGACGGTATCGGCCCGGAGATCGTAGGAGAGGCCGTCAAAGTTCTTGACGCAGCCGGCGAACGCTTCGGCTTCAAATTCGATTACACAACAATTCTTATGGGTGGCTGCTCCATAGACAAATACGGCGAGCCCCTTACAGACGAGGCACTTGCCATCGCAAAAAGCAGCGACAGCGTGCTTCTCGGAGCTGTCGGCGGAAACGTCGGCGCTTGCAGCTGGTACACACTCCCTCCCAATAAGCGCCCCGAAGCGGCGCTCCTTCGCATAAGGAAAGAACTCGGCCTTTTCGCAAACATTCGTCCCGCATATCTCTATGACGAACTCAAAAGCGCATGCCCCCTCGCATCCGAAGTTGCCGGAAGCGGCTTCGACATGGTCATCATGCGTGAACTTACCGGAGGCATCTACTTCGGCGTCCACAAGACAGAAGAAGAGGGCGGCATAAGAAAAGCCACAGACATCTGCACATATGATGAAAATGAAATAAGACGAATCGCCATAAAAGGCTTCGAAATAGCAAGAAAGAGAAGAAAGAAAGTTACAAGCGTCGACAAGGCAAACGTCCTTGACACATCAAGACTCTGGAGAAAAGTCGTGGAAGAAGTCGCAAAGGACTATCCCGATGTTGAGCTTTCCCACATGCTCGTCGACAACTGCGCAATGCAGCTTGTAAAAGACCCTGCTCAGTTCGATGTCATCCTCACCGAGAACATGTTCGGCGACATCCTTTCAGATGAAGCCAGCATGGTGACAGGCTCTATCGGAATGCTTTCCTCAGCAAGCCTTTCAGAGACAAAGCTCGGCATGTACGAACCAAGCCATGGCTCGGCACCCGACATCGCAGGTAAAAACATCGCAAACCCCATCGCGACCATCCTCTCGGCAGCCATGATGCTCCGCTATTCATTTGATATGGATGATGCGGCAGATGCAATAGAGGCAGCCGTAAAGAAGGCTCTTGCAGACGGATACCGTACAGTCGATATCATGAGCGAAGGCTGCACAAAAGTCTCAACGACTCAGATGGGCGATATAATTGCTGCAAATCTATAAAAGTTTCAAGGACCCTTCCAAACGCCCAAAGCGCGAAAGAACCGTATCCGAAAACATAGTATAAAAATAAGGAGCAACCATGAAAAGCGACAACGCAAGAAAAGGACTTCAGGCAGCGCCTGCAAGATCACTCTTTAACGCTCTCGGACATACCGAAGAGGAAATGAAGCGTCCAATGGTCGGCATCGTAAGCTCATATAATGAGATAGTGCCCGGCCACATGAACATAGACAAGATCGTCGAAGCCGTAAAGCTCGGCGTTGCAATGGCAGGCGGAACACCCGTTGTTTTCCCCGCAATAGCAGTATGCGACGGTATCGCAATGGGACACGTCGGAATGAAATATTCCCTCGTTACCCGCGACCTTATAGCAGATTCCACCGAATGTATGGCAACTGCACACCAGTTTGACGCACTCGTTATGGTGCCAAACTGTGACAAGAACGTCCCCGGACTCTTGATGGCAGCAGCAAGACTCAACATCCCCACCATCTTCGTATCAGGCGGCCCCATGCTCGCAGGACACGTAAAAGGAAAGAAGACAAGCCTTTCCTCAATGTTTGAAGCAGTCGGCGCATATTCCGCAGGAAAGATCACAGATGACGATCTTTACGAATATGAGTGCAAGACCTGCCCCACATGCGGATCGTGCTCCGGTATGTACACCGCAAACTCCATGAACTGCCTCACCGAAGCCATCGGAATGGGACTTCGCGGCAACGGCACCATCCCCGCTGTTTATTCAGAGAGGATCAAGCTCGCAAAGCATGCCGGCATGAAGATCATGGAACTCATCGAAAAGGACATTAAGCCCAGAGACATCATGACCAAGGAAGCGTTCCACAACGCTCTTGCGGTCGACATGGCTCTCGGATGCTCAACAAATACAATGCTCCACATCCCCGCTATCGCACATGAGGCAGGAGTGGAACTTGACCTTGACGTTGCAAACGAGATCTCAAACCGCACGCCAAACCTCTGCCACCTTGCTCCCGCAGGAAGACATTACATGGAAGAGCTTGACGAGGCAGGCGGTATCTATGCCGTAATGAAAGAACTCGCAGATGCGGGCCTCATAAAGACAGACCTCATCACCTGCACAGGAAAGACCGTTGCCGAAAATATCGCGACTGCGGTCAACAAAGATACAGAAGTCATCAGACCCATCGACGATCCCTACACAAAGGACGGCGGCATAGCTGTTCTTAAAGGAAATATCGCTCCCGACTCAGGCGTTGTAAAGAGAAGCGCAGTCGTGCCCGAAATGATGAAGCATTCCGGCCCTGCAAGAGTCTTTGACTGCGAAGACGATGCGATTGCGGCCATACTCGGTGGCAAGATCGTAGCAGGCGACGTAGTCGTCATCAGATACGAAGGCCCCAAAGGCGGCCCCGGCATGAGAGAAATGCTCAATCCCACATCCGCTATCGCAGGAATGGGACTTGGCTCAAGCGTAGCCCTCATCACTGACGGAAGATTCTCCGGCGCAAGCCGCGGCGCATCCATCGGTCACGTTTCACCCGAAGCTGCAGTCGGCGGCCCCATAGCCCTCATCGAAGAAGGCGATATCATTGATATCGACATCCCCGCCAACAGCCTTAACGTCCGCCTTTCCGACGAAGAGCTTGCCGCAAGACGCGCCAAATGGCAGCCAAGACAGCCAAGAGTCACCACAGGCTACCTTGCAAGATATGCAAAGATGGTCACAAGCGCCAACCGCGGAGCCATCCTCGAATTCTGATATAATAAGAATAATCAAGCCCCTAAACGGCCAAGGCCTGAATAGGATGGGCAGATGATCTTTCTTAAGCGGGACTGTCCTGAAATTCAGCCTGTCCCGCTTAAGAAAGATCATCGGCCCGTCCCGGCCAAAGAGTAAATAAAAAAACAAAATATAAAATACAAATAAAAAACAGGAGCAAAACAATGCAACTTACAGGTTCGGAAATCGTAATTGAATGTCTGAAAGAGCAAGGCGTTGATACCGTCTTCGGCTATCCCGGCGGCACCATCTTAAACATCTACGACGCTCTCTACAAACACTCAAATGAGATCACTCACATCTTAACCTCGCACGAACAAGGCGCATCCCATGCAGCAGACGGCTACGCCAGAGCGACCGGAAAAGTAGGCGTTTGCCTTGCAACCTCCGGCCCCGGCGCCACAAACCTCGTAACAGGAATAGCTACGGCTTACATGGATTCCATTCCGATCGTAGCCATAACCGCAAACGTAGGCGTTGCACTCCTCGGCAAGGATTCCTTCCAGGAGATCGACATCACCGGCGTTACAATGCCCATCACCAAGCACAATTTCATCGTTAAGGATGTAAATAAGCTTGCCGACACCATCCGTGCGGCCTTCCGCATCGCAAAGAGCGGACGCCCCGGCCCTGTCCTTGTCGACATAACCAAGAACGTAACGGCTGAATCCGCCGAATACGAATACAAAAAGCCCGAAAACATAGAGCGCAAGGTCGACACCATCAAGGAAGCCGACATCGAGGCTGCAGTAAAAGCACTTAAAGCCGCAAAGAAGCCCTTCATACTTGTGGGCGGCGGCGCAATAGCTTCAGGCTGCAAGTCGGAGATCCTTGACTTTGTCAATAAGTACAATGCACCCGTTTGCGACACACTCATGGGCAAAGGCGCATTCTCCGGAGAAAATGAGCTTTACACCGGAATGATAGGAATGCACGGAACCAAGGCGTCAAACCTCGGTGTTTCAGCCTGCGACCTCCTTGTCATACTCGGCTGCCGCTTAAGCGACCGTGTGCTCGGTAACGCATCGACCTTTGCAAAGAATGCAAAGATCCTTCACATAGATGTTGATGCTGCCGAGATCAACAAGAACAAAAGGGCAGATTATTCAATCGTAGGAGACCTCAAAGTCATCCTCGACACCCTCACAGACAGGCTCGATACCTGCAGCCATGCAGAGTGGGTAGAGGAAGTAAAGGCTCTTAAGGAAAAATATCCTCTTCATTACAACAAGTCAGTCCTTTCAGGACCTTTCGTAATGGAAAAAATAAACGAGCTTACCAAGGGCGATGCGATCATCGTTACAGAAGTAGGTCAGCACCAGATGTGGGCAGCTCAGTACTTTAAGTACAAAGAGCCCAGGACCCTTCTTTCATCCGGCGGCTGCGGCACCATGGGCTACGGCCTCGGAGCATCTCTCGGTGCAAAGATGGGCTGCAAGGACAAGACAGTCGTAAACATCGCCGGTGACGGATGCTTCCGTATGAACATGAACGAGATAGCAACGGCCACAAGATACAACATCCCCGTTATCCAGGTCGTTTTAAACAACCACGTTCTCGGAATGGTAAGACAGTGGCAGGATCTCTTCTACGGACAGAGATATTCAAACACCATCTTAAAGGACTGCGTAGATTTCTGCAAACTTGCAGAGGCAATGGGCGCAAAGGCATTTAAAGTAACAAAGCCCGAAGAATTCGCCCCCGCCTTTGAAGAGGCAGTAAAATTAAACATTCCATGCGTTATCGAATGCGTAATAGACGAAGACGACAAGGTATTCCCCATGGTTGCACCCGGTGCGCCCATAGCAGAATGCTTTGACGACGACGATCTTAAAAACAGAAAATAAACAAGTTATTTTTTAAATCCAAAGGAGATTAAATAAAATGGGTAGAGTATACAACTTTTCCGCAGGTCCGGCCGTATTGCCGGAGGAAGTATTAAAGGAAGCTGCAGCAGACATGCTTGATTACAAGGGCTGCGGCATGGGCGTCATGGAAATGAGCCACCGTTCAAAGATGTTTCAGGATATCATCGATACTGCAGAGGCAGATCTCAGAAAGCTCATGAACATCCCGGACAACTACAAAGTACTTTTCCTTCAGGGCGGAGCATCACTTCAGTTTGCAATGATCCCCATGAACTTCATGAAGAATCACAAAGCAGATTACATCGTTACCGGCCAGTGGGCAAAGAAAGCTTTCCAGGAAGCTAAGAAGTACGGTGATGCAGTAGCAGTCGCATCAAGCGCAGACAAGACATTCTCATACATTCCCGATTGCTCGGATCTTCCTATTCGTGAAGATGCGGATTATGTATACATCTGCGAGAACAACACTATTTACGGAACAAAGTTCCACACACTTCCAAACACAAAGGGTAAGGATCTTATAGCAGACGTTTCTTCATGCTTCCTTTCAGAGCCCGTTGATGTTTCTAAGTATGCCATGATCTACGGCGGCGTTCAGAAGAATGTCGGCCCCGCAGGCCTTGTTATCGCCATCATCCGCGAAGACCTCATCCCCGAATCTGTAGATGAGTCTGTTCCCACAATGATGCAGTACAAGATCCACGCTGAAAACGGCAGCATGTACAATACACCCAACTGCTGGGCTATCTACATCTGCGGCCTCGTATTCAAGTGGCTTCTTAAGAACGGCGGACTTGAGGCAATGAAGGAAAGAAACGTTGCAAAGGCAAAGATCCTTTACGATTTCCTCGACTCAAGCAAGATGTTTAAGGGAACTGTAGAAAAGGACAGCCGTTCACTCATGAACGTACCTTTCGTAACAGGAAACGAAGAGCTCGACGCTAAGTTTGTCAAGGAAGCAAAGGCAGCAGGCTTCGAAAACCTTAAAGGCCACAGAACAGTCGGCGGTATGAGAGCAAGCATCTACAACGCAATGCCCATTGAAGGCGTTCAGGCACTTGTAGACTTCATGAAGAAGTTTGAGGAGGAGAATTCATAATGGCTAAGATCAATTGCTTAAATCCTATCGCTAAGATAGGTCTTAATAACCTTCCTGCCGGTTATGCTCTTACAGACAACACTGCAGAGGCAGACGGTATCCTTGTAAGAAGCGCAAAAATGAACGACATGGAGTTTTCCGGTAACCTCCTTGCAATTGCCCGTGCAGGCGCAGGCGTTAACAACATCCCCCTTGACAGATGCGCAGAGCAGGGAATCGTAGTATTCAACACACCCGGCGCAAACGCAAACGGCGTTAAAGAGCTTGTATTTGCAGGTATGCTCATGGCTGCCAGAGACATTGTAGGCGGTATCGAATGGGTAAAGGCAAACCAGAATGATGCGGACATTTCCAAGAACATGGAAAAGGCAAAGAAGGACTTTGCAGGCTACGAACTTAAAGGCAAGAAGCTCGGTATCATCGGTCTTGGCGCTATCGGTATCCTTGTTGCAAACGCAGCAAGACACTTCGGAATGGAAGTATACGGATGCGATCCCTACCTTTCTGTAAACAACGCTCTTAAGCTTTCAAGAGACGTAAAGGTAGTAAAGACAAATGAAGAGATCTTTGCAACCTGCGATTATATCACAGTACACGTTCCTTTAATGGATTCAACAAAGGGCCTCATCAATGAGACTGCAATTTCACAGATGAAGGACGGCGTAGTTATCCTTAACTTTGCACGTGACATCCTCTGCGACGAGAAGGCTGTACTTGCAGGTATCGAATCAGGCAAGATCAGAAGATATGTTACAGATTTCCCCAACGCTACAACAGCAGGCAAGAAGGGCGTTATCGCAACCCCTCACCTCGGCGCTTCAACAGAAGAGTCCGAAGATAACTGCGCTGTTATGGCAGTTGATGAGATCGTAGATTTCATCGAGAACGGAAATATCAGAAATTCAGTAAACTATCCCGCAGCAAACCTTGGTCCTAAGGGAAATGACACACGTATCTGTGTTGCACATAAAAATGTTCCCGGTGTTATCTCAGGCTTCACAAGCCTTGCAGGTTCAAACGGCGTAAACATCGAAAACATGGTATCAACAAGCCGTGGAGAGTATTCTTATGCACTGTTTGATGTAAATTCAAAGGTAGAGGCAGATTTTGTTGAAAAGGCTTCAAAGATCGACGGTGTGCTTAAGGTCAGAGTTATCGAGTAGCCTCAGTTACAATAACAGGGCTTTGCCCAACACTTAAAGAGAGAGAGAAAAACCATGAATTACGCAGAAGTAGCAGTATTTGTCATCTACCTCCTGTTCATGCTCGGAATAGGAGTATATTTCTTCGTAAAGAGCAAGTCCGCCGGAGGCGAAAAAGCCTACTTCCTCGGCGGCAGAAAAATGGGACCCTTCGTAACGGCTCTTTCGGCCGGCGCGTCTGACATGAGCGCATGGGTACTCATGGGTCTTCCCACATCCGTTTATGCTGCGGGCCTCGGAAAAATGTGGATCGCCATCGGCCTTCTCATAGGTTACACCTTAAGCTGGATATTTGAAGCAAAAAGGCTTCGTAACTTTTCCATCTGCGCAAACGATTCCATAACTGTTCCGCAGTATCTTACAAACCGCTTCCGCTCTTCTTCAAAGCTTTTGCAGATAATGTGCGCGGTCGTATTCCTTATCGCATACACCATCTACGCCGCTTCATCTATAAAAGCCTGCGGTACACTTTTCAACAAGGTAATAGGCCTCGATACCACACTTGCAATGGTCATCGCAGCCGTAGTTATCGTAAGCTACACCTTCCTCGGAGGCTTCTCGGCAGTTTGCTGGACGGACTTCTTCCAGGGCCTTTTGATACTCGGTGCCATGCTGATAGCGCCCATCTTTGCGGTATCGCTTGTTGATTTTGGCGAAGCATCAAAGCTTTCCGCAGATTACTGGAATCCCATGGCAAGCTGGCAGGACATAGTCAGCGGACTCGGATGGGGACTCGGATACTTCGGTATGCCCCACATCATCGTTCGTTTCATGTCTCTTCGTTCTTCAAAAGAGATCAAGAAGTCAGGAACGGTCGCTGTTTTGTGGACAACATTCATACTTGCTTTTGCAGCCATAATCGGTATAGTCGGAAGACTCTATCTTGGCGAAAGCGAAGAAGTGGTGGAAGGTTCCCTTGTTTTCGTAAACATGGTAAGAAACATCTTCCCCGCACTCATAGCAGGCCTTCTTCTTTCCGCAGTACTTGCGGCATCAATGTCGACCGCCGATTCACAGCTCCTTGCCGCATCATCCGCATTTGCGGCAGATGTTTACAAGCCTGTCATCCGTAAGGAAAAGGCAACTGACAAGGAAATGATCTGGGCGGGCAGAGTAGTCGTACTTATCATAGCAGTAGTCGCAATGATAATCGCGCTTAATCCCGGCGCAGGTTCCATTATGTCCATGGTTGAAAATGCATGGGGACTCTTCGGAGCAGCATTCGGCCCTGTAATAATCTTAAGCCTCTACTGGAGGAGAATGACATTTGCGGGCGCTTCCGCAGGTATATTTGTAGGTGCGATCGTTGATGTTTTATGGTATGCGCTCCTTTCTTCAAAGACAGGCGTTTACGAGATCATCCCCGGATTTGCGGCAGGTCTTATTGCAACCGTTGTGATCTCACTCGTTTCACCCGCTCCCGGAAAAGAAGTTGAAAAGCTCTTTGACGACGCTCTTGAGCTTAAAGACTGACTTAAGCCAAAAAGCCGTGATACCGGCAAGGCAGGTGGATTTTTTCGTCAAAATGTCTAAAAAACAAAAAAGAAATTAGAATAATTGACAGTTATAAGCAAGGGGAAAAGTAATTGATTTACTTTTTCCCTTTTCTTTAGTATACTAGCAGTAACTGTCCGGAAAAATCCTTACCGGATAACAAAACATTTGCAGGAGGCTATATATGAAATTCGGCTATTTTGATGACTCAAAACGTGAATATGTCATCACCTCACCGAGAACACCCTACCCCTGGATCAACTACCTCGGAACACAGGGCTTCTTCTCACTTATTTCAAATACCGCAGGCGGCTATTGCTTCTACAAGGACGCAAGGCTCCGCAGGATCACACGTTATCGTTACAACAACGTTCCCATCGACATGGGCGGACGTTACTTCTACATCAATGACAACGGCTGCATTTGGAACCCCGGCTGGTCTCCCGTAAAGACAGAGCTTGATTCTTACGAATGCCGTCACGGTATGGGCTATACCGTTATCACAGGTTCAAAGAACGGCCTTAAGGCTTGCGCAACATTCTTTGTTCCCCAAAATTACGACGGCGAAGTTCAGCAGCTCGTTTTAACAAACGAGTCTTCAGTAGCAAAGACATTCTCACTCTTCTCATTTGCAGAGTGGTGTCTCTGGGATGCTCAGGATGACTGCACGAACTTCCAGAGAAACTTCTCGACAGGCCGCGTAGAGATAAAGGATTCCACCATCTATCACAAGACAGAATACCGTGACAGACGTAACCACTTTGCGTTCTATACCGTAAATGACACTATAGACGGCTACGACACAGACAGGGATTCCTTCATCGGCCTTTACAACGGCTTTAACGATCCTCAGGCAGTAGTTGCGGGCAAGGCAAACAATTCATTTGCAGACGGCTGGTCCCCCATCGCATCTCACTACAAGAGGATTACACTTGCGCCCGGCGAAAGCAAGACACTCGTATTCATCCTCGGATATGTAGAGATGCCCGCCCACAAGAAATTCGAAGCAGACGGCAAGACCATCAACAAAGAAAAAGCTCTTGCCATGATAGACAAGTACAACACACCCGAAAAGGTAGCTGCAGGTCTTGCAGAGCTTAAGAGCGCATGGGACAGCCTCCTTGGCATCCTGAATGTAAATACGCCCGATGACAAGGTAGACCGCATGGTCAACATCTGGAACCAGTATCAGTGCATGGTTACCTTCAACCTTTCACGTTCCGCTTCATACTTCGAGTCAGGTATCGGAAGAGGAATGGGCTTCAGAGATTCAAACCAGGATATCCTCGGTTTTGTACATCAGATCCCGGACCGCGCAAGAGAAAGACTTATCGACCTTGCCGCAACACAGCTTCCCGACGGCGGCTGCTATCATCAGTATCAGCCGCTTACAAAGAAGGGCAATTCCGACATCGGCGGCGACTTCTCGGACGATCCTTTGTGGATGATCCTTTCGGTCGCTTCATACATCAAGGAGACAGGCGACTGGTCGATTCTTGATGAAAATGTTCCTTACGACAACGATGAGAGCAAGGCTAAGCCCATGCTTGACCATTTGAATGCTTCATTCTACCACATCGTAAACAACCTCGGCCCTCACGGACTTCCTCTTGCAATGCGTGCCGACTGGAATGACTGCATCAACCTTTCATGCTTCTCCGACACACCCGGCGAAAGCTTCCAGACCTACACCAACCCCAAGTTCAAGGCAGAAGGCGGATATTCAAAGGTTGCAGAGTCTGTTATGGTAGCAACACTCTTCACCTACGTAGGACCTAACTTCGTAGGCATCCTCGAGCACAAGGGCCTTAAGGATGAGGCCGCAAAGGCTCAGGCAGAGATCGACAAGATGAAGGCAAACATCATGGCTTCAGCCTGGGACGGCGACTGGTTCCTTCGTGCATATGATGCAAACGGCGAGAAGATGGGATCAAAGGAATGCGAAGAAGGCCAGATCTTCATCGAGCCCCAGGGCTTTGCCATCATGTCAGATGTGGGCAAAGATCAGGGCGCAGATTTAAGGACCCTCAAAGCTATTGATGAGAGACTCAACACCAAGTTTGGTCTTGTACTCAACAACCCCGCATTCACCAAGTACTACATCCAGTACGGTGAGATCTCCACATATCCCGGCGGATACAAAGAGAACGCAGGTATCTTCACACATAACAACGCATGGATCATCTGTGCCGCAGCTTATGCAGGTCAGGGCGATCAGGCGTTCAAGTACTATTCTGAGATAGCTCCCGCATTTACAGAGGAGACATCCGATATCCACAAGACAGAGCCCTACGTTTACGGCCAGATGATCGGCGGTAAGGATGCAGGCGCAGATATCGGAATGCAGGGAGATCACTTCGGACAGGGCAAGAACTCATGGCTCACCGGTACCGCAGCATGGAATATGGTAGCAATATCACAGTACATCCTCGGTATCAAGCCCGATTTCGACGGCCTTTCGGTAGATCCTTCCATCCCTTCGGCATGGGACGGCTTTAAGGCTACCCGTAAATTCCGCGGCGGCGTATACAACATCACCATCAAGAATCCTTCCCACGTTTGCAAGGGCGTTAAGTCCATGACAGTAGACGGCAAGGCGGTAGAAGGAAATGTTGTTCCCGTCATGGGAGCAGGCGAGCACGAAGTAGAGATCGTACTCGGATAATAAGAAAACTATTTTGCCCCGCATACAGCTTTCGCTGCATGCGGGGTTTATTTAATCTTTCGGCGCCTAACAGTTTACGAAAATGTTTTCGTTCGATTTGTGCTTTGCATTGTGTGCAAAAGCCCTTCGCGCCGGGTGTGCAATGTGCATAAAAGAAGCGGCGTTTCCGAGGTGGTTTATCGTCATTAATTGTGAGAGTGCACAAAAAAAAAGGTCGCTTCGAAAAGTGGTTGCTTTTTTTCGGCGTTTGGAGTAACCTTTATTTACGAAAACGATTACGAAAACTGACAGGAGAGAAAAAATGGTTTCACTCAAGGATGTTGCATTGGAATGCGGAGTTTCTGTTGCAACGGTCAGCAAAGCCTTAAACGGCCATTCCGATGTAGGCGCAGCCACCACACAAAGGATACGCGAAAAAGCCAGAAGCATGGGCTATTCGCCCAATACCGCGGCAAGGGCCCTCAAGACTCACAAAACACACAATATAGGTGTGCTTTTTATGGATGAAGCCCAGAGCGGCCTCACGCACCACTATTTTTCAAATGTTTTGGAAGGTTTCAGGGTGGCGGCGGAAAAACACGGCTACGATATCACCTTAATAAACAACAACAAGGACATAGATCACACATCATATTACGAAAGATGCATCAGCCGCGGCGTTGACGGCGTTGTCATTGCCTGCGTGAACTTCGAAGCACCTTTCGTAAAAGAACTTTTGTCCGGAAATATCCCGCTGGTCACCATAGATCACGTGTTCAACCAGTGCAGCGCGGTAGTCTCCGACAACGTAAACGGCATGAAAGACCTTGCAGAATACATCGTTTCACAGGGGCATAAGAAGATAGCATATATCCACGGAGAACCTTCCTCTGTTACGCGTGACCGCATAACAAGCTTCTACAAGACTCTCTACGAGCATAATATCGACGTCCCCGAAGAATATGTCATAGAAAGCAAGTATCAGGACACTTTGGGTGCCGTAGAATGCACCAAGAGGCTTATGGCCTTAAAAGAAAGACCGACCTGCATTATATATCCCGATGATTTCTCATGCATCGGCGGAATGAATGCCCTTACGCATATGGGCTTTTCAATTCCGGATGATATATCCATAGCAGGATACGACGGCCAGCAGCTGTCCGAAGTCCTTCGCCCCGCTCTTACGACCCTAAGGCAGGATACGAAAAAGATCGGCGCCACTGCTGCCGAAGAGCTTATCCAAAGGATAGAACACCCCAAGATGACCATAGTCGGGCAGGTCCTCATAGAAGGCAGGCTCGTAAAAGGCGCTTCGGTGGGCAAAATACAGTAAGTTTTTTATAGGATCAAATTATAACAGATAATATGCCCCCTCGCTTTACGGCGGGGGGAGAGGTTTTTAATATGGATGATAAGAAGAAAACTGATAAAGGCTGGAAAAGAGCCTTCGATAAGGACAATTCCTTTAATCTGATTCTGTCAAGAATAGGTACACTAATAATTGCAAATATCCTTTTTGTGGTCGGCTGTATTCCCATAGTGACCATAGGAGTTTCGCTTTCGGCCTTAAACGCCGTGATGTTTGACTTTCAAAGAAATGACGACGTAAAGGTCTCAAGTGTTTTCTTTAAAACATATAAGGAGAATATCATATCCGGAATAGTCGGCTTTATACTTGATATGGGCTTTCTTAGCATGGGAATAGTAGGTCTGATCATCTCGTTTCGCGCAGAGAACCTTGTGCTGATGTTTATAGGTTTTGTGATTTTCGGAACGATAACGTTTGCGGCATTGTGTTTCCTGGCATTTTACTTCGGTATTATTGCAAGGTATGAAAACGACCTTCCGACGCTCGTAAAGAACGGACTGATAGTGGGCATAGCATACGTCAGATGGGGTGTTTTGATATGGCTTTTATGGATATTAGTCATAGGATCATTTTACATCTTCCCCGTGCTTTTGGTCTATACAGGCTTTGTTTTCGCGATGCTCGGCTTTTCTTTCATGGCGTATGTGACCACGAGGATCCACAGAAGAGTATTCAGGCTTGTCGATGACCGCGAGGTAACGGATAATTATTGATAAATATTTATCAATATTCCTTTTTATTCACAATCTGTACACATAATGTAGTGAAAAATACCTATCACCCCCGTTTCTAAATCGTTTTCGGAAGAGTAGTATTGTGCAATATGCACAAAAAAAATGAATTTGCAACCGATTGGGCGCCGTTTTTTCGGTGAAATTGTGAAAACTGTTTTAAAAGAAACAAATAATGATTGCATTTTTAGGCACTATGATGTATCATGTTGTTGCGTGAGGGAAAGGCCCCTCAGAAATATTTTTCATATTTACGGCCCGTCAAAGACGGCCGGAAGAAGAGGAGGAAAAAAATATGAGAAAGTTAAACAGGATCGCTGCAAGCGCTATGGCAGTGGTTATGGCCGGATCAATGATGGCCGGCTGCTCATCAAGCAGCTCAGACAACAAGTCTACCAGCGCTTCAACCGAGACAAAGGCTCCCGCTGCATCTGAAGATGCTACAAAGGATGCTACAAAGGATGCCGGCACAGAAGCTCCTGCTGCAGAAGTAAAGCAGCCTGAAGTTTCTTCAACAGGCAAGAAGCTCAACATCTGGTGCTGGAACAACGAGTTCGCAACAAGAATGATGCTCCTTCCCGGTTACGAAGTAAACGACAAGAAAACACCTGAAGACGGTGGTAAGCTTGGTGACGTAGAAGTTAGCTTCACAATGGTTGACAACAAGGACAACGCATATCAGGATGCTCTCGATGCAGCTCTTGACAAGCAGGCTGATGCATCAGCAGATAACAAGGTAGACCTTTTCCTTGTAGAAGCAGACTATGCTCTTAAGTATGTTGATGATGATTGCTCTGATGATGTTTACAAGTACATCGCAAAAGAGTCTACATCAGATATGTTCCAGTACACCAAGGATGTTATGACTTCAGCAGACGGCGTTCTTAAGGGTGTTTCTTGGCAGGGTTGCCCCGGACTTCTTTTCTACAACAGAGACATCGCTAAGGATGTTCTCGGAACAGACGATCCTACAGAAGTTCAGAAGTATGTAAGCAGCTGGGATAAGTTCAACGAGACAGCACAGAAGATGGTTGAGAAGAAGTATTTAATGGTTCCTTCTGTAAACGATGCTTTCCGTGTATATCAGAACAACGTAACATCTAAGTGGGTTGACGACAGCAAGAACCTTGTTATCGATGACAACCTTAAGGCATGGGCAGAGAGCTCTAAGGCACTCTACGACATGAAGGCTACAACAAACGATGAACTTTGGGCTGGATATGATAATGCAAAGAACGGCGGATGCTTCTGCGCATTCGGTCCTGCATGGCTCATCAACTTCTGCTTCGGTTATGATGGTGACAAGGTTGAAAAAGGCACAGCTGATATGACAAACGTAGCTAACGCCGGTAAGTGGGGCGCTTGCCAAGGTCCTCAGTCATTCAACTGGGGTGGTACATGGATGGTTCCCGCAACAGGTACAGACAACGCAGCTGAGATCCAGAAGATCATGCTTGCTCTTACATGTGATGCTTCAGTTATGAAGTCTATCGTTACAACATATGATGATTTCGTAAACAACCAGAAGGCTATGGAAGAGATGGCTAACGACAAGTCATACAGCTCATACATCCTTGGTGGTATGAATCCTCTTTCCCTTTACCTTGAAGGCGCTAAGAAGATCTCTATGAAGAATATCACAATCTACGATCAGGGCTGCAACGAAGAGTTCCAGACAGCTATGAAGGGATACTTCGCAGGTGATTCCACATATGATCAAGCTATTGAGTCATTCAAGAAGAATCTTAAGTCTAAGTACCCTGGAATCAACGTTGATTGATTTTAAGATAACTCAGTAACTAAAAGCAATTTCTAACAGGCATGCCTGCTCATATGGGCAGGCATGCCTTTTCAGAAAATAGGAGACAATATGGCTAATAATACAAAAAGCGTCGGAAGAAAGAATCACCGTGCCGTCAGATACAACAAGTGGGGATATTTTTTCCTCATTCCTTTCTTTGCTGTATACACTGTATTTAGTCTGGTACCCCTCGTATTGACATTCGCAAGAAGCTTTACACAGTATTACAAAGACGGAAGAACTTGGATTGGACCTATATGGGTAGGCTTTGAAAACTTCACAAAGCTGTTTTCAGATTCAAGAATCTGGGATTACTTTGTAAATACTATGATCATATGGGTCGTTGGTTTTATCCCTCAGATCCTTGTATCACTCCTTCTTGCGTCATGGTTTTCCGATACCAGATTTAAGATTAAGGGAGAAGGATTCTTCAAGACAGTTATATATCTTCCAAACCTTATAATGGCAGCGTCCTTCGCAATGTTGTTCTATTCATTATTCAACTCGCACGGTGCCATCACCAACCTGGTTGTTTCATGGGGCTGGGCAGAGAGCGGATTCAGCTTTTTCGATACAGTATGGGGTTCCAGACTGCTTGTCGGCCTTATAAACTTCCTTATGTGGTTTGGTAATACGACGATACTTCTAATGGCAGGTATCATGGGCATTGATGTTTCACTATATGAAGCGGCGGAAGTTGACGGTGCCAACTCTAGACAGAGATTCTGGAAGATCACAATGCCACTTCTTAAGCCTATTTTCATCTACGTGTTCATCACATCCCTTATCGGTGGTATTCAGATGTTCGATATACCTGCTATTATTACGAACAACTCAGGTACTCCCGATATCGCCGGAAAACATACAATGATGACACTTATCATGTATTTGAGACAAACGCTTACATCGCGTGACTATGGTACATCAGGTGCGCTTTCAGTTATTCTCTTCCTGATCACCGGTGCACTCAGTCTCATCGTTTATAGGATAATGTACAGCAAGAAATCGAGGGAGGCGTGATATGGCAAAAGAAGCTAAACATAAAACGATCGAAGAAAATTCAAACAGGGGAAGAAAAAGGGTCGCTTATGCTGTTCTTATTTTCCTGACATTTGCCTGTCTTATATGGTTTGTAATGCTTTTCCTTTTGACTACACAGTCACACGGGGAACAGTTTGGTTCATTTAAGTTTATGATCGGTAAGAGCTTTTTTGATAACATTTCCGGCGCTCTTAATACCCAGAACATGATCAGAGGTATGATAAACTCTGTTATCATTTCCGGTAGCTGTGCTATTTTGGGTGTTTATTTCTCGACTCTTACAGCATATGCTATTCACGCATACGATTTTAAACTTAAAGGTGCAGCGTTCACCTTTATCCTTGCAGTCATGATGGTTCCCACACAGGTTACCGTCCTCGGTTTCGTAGACCTGCTCCGTTTCTTTGACCTTACAGAGAATTACACAGGTCTCATCGTACCGTCAATTGCTGCACCCGTTACATTCTACTACATCAAGCAGTACATGGAATCAGCGCTTCCTCTTTCACTCGTAGAGGCAGCCAGAATCGACGGCTCAGGCGAATTCAGAACCTTCAACTCTATAGTACTTCCACTTATGAAGCCCGCTATAGCAGTTCAGGCAATATTTGCATTCGTAGGCCAGTGGAACAACTATTTCGTTCCTTCTCAGATCATCATCGAGAAGAGAGAGCTCAAAACAGTTGCACTCCTCATCGCCAGCCTTCGTTCCGCAGACTGGAAGAGCTTTAACCTCGGACACGTTAATGCAACCATCTTCCTTTCGATCTTACCCGTTATTGTCATCTACCTCATTCTTTCAAAGAATATCGTTGGTGGCTTGGCACTCGGTTCAGTAAAGGGTTAATATCTTTTCTCCCGCCGCGCAAGCGGCGGGTTTTTTTTAGTTTGCGCGCCATGGGCGCGCTCTGAGACCCGGGGACGGGGTCATAGTCTCATTTTTTTGAGACCCGGGGACGGGGTCATAGTCTCATTTTCATTTTTATTCAACTACGGCCCGGTGTATATTATTCCCCCAAGGAGCAGAGAATGGGGTATGCTCCTTGGGGGAATAATATACATCGGGCCTTTCTCTTTGAAAAAAAAGAGACTATGACTCCGCCCCCCAGTCTCACTCAAAAAACCCTATTTCATAGTAGTGAAAAAAATATAAAAAAAATTTGAAAAAAACTTAGTGTTTTTGTCTTTTTTGTCGTCTAATAAGTGTAAGGTAAGGTTGCATTTGGCTGACAGACAATATGTTGCTGATGGACAAGATTTTCAAAACTGTCATTCGTGCTGAAAAATGTGCATTTCACGCAGGATGTATTGACCTGAAAATAAATATATGTTAAACTGCAGCTAAGGTCTGAAAGCAGAGGTACATAGTTTTTAGGCTTTTTGAAAGATGAAAGGGGGGGACGGAAAGCATCGTGTAAAGCTATCTTAGTTGATATGGATTGATCGATTAAAAAAGGAGGGGGTATTGCATTTATCTAATGAATAGAGTAGAATAATAACAAAGCTATTTGGCAAATAAGGAGGAAATAATTATGAAACGTCGTAAATTTATGTCGATTTTATTGACAACTGCAGTGTCATCATTAGTTGCAACAGCGTATTTGGCAACTTCAATTTTTGCAGTTGCTGATCTTTGGACAGTAAGATATGCCAAAGGTGCTCCGAGCAATCAGCAGATTTATACTTGCACTGCGGCATATCACATCAATTATTCAACAAGCTCGATCAACGAAAGCTGTACAAGTGCCTCAAATGTTGCTGACGGCAATGGCTTTGTAGGATATGCAACTTATGAAGGTTATTATAGGCTCGATGGTTGTTCAACGTATGTTTATAACATCTATCCTACTAAGTATCATTTTTCCACGCAGTCGCCGCATAACATCAGCGTCAATACTATTCCGGGAAATACGGTAATATATGCAGATTACACAGTCCATCATGGTGATGCAACGGCTATTTTCAGTGGAACATATGGTTCGTGATTTTCACGAAAAGAAGGTGAACCATGAAAAGCAAACGAATATTGATTCCGCTATGTGTTTTTGCGTCCGTTCTGGTTTTAATTGTTATTGTTATAATCATAGTAAACAATAAACATGCATCCACCACTCGGGGGACATTTGAAGAATGTCTGGCCGATGTAGATGAAGTAAAAGAGGGCAAATATACAAATCTCGACTTTTCTGAGTGCAGTTTGGAACCGCTGAAAAACATATCTTCAAAAAAGATAAATATATTTTTCTCTGAGTATGATGATAAATTAAAGCTGTCAGATGCGGAGGCGAAAGAACTAAAAAGAAAAATAGACGATATTGGTTTAAATGTTTTAGAGTCAGATATTTCCTCAGTAGATTATAGAATTAATGAGGGTGGACATGGTATAGAGAACAGAGAACACCCGGAGTTTTTCATATTATTGAACAGGGATAAAACATTGACTGTAATTGATAGAATGAATTATATATGGCCGTATATTCAGGGTGGGGATGATTACTGCATAAGTGCTACCCCTTACAGGATTGATGAAAATGTGGATATATCTGACGTTAAAGACACGGAGATGCCCATGACCCTTAAGGAGGCAGTAGAGAAATGTACAGCCTTGACCGAGGGTGACCTGGCAGAGTTTGGTATGTGTGGGTCATTCATTCCCAAAACCGCATTTATACTTAGAACCGAAACGGGCAGAGTAGCATACCTTATCAGGTTTTTGCATGCGCATGATGGAATAGGGATTACGGACATAGATAACGGGGGAAATGCTCCGTACGGCATGATACAGGCTAACTGGATGGATATTGAGATCGGCCAAAACGGTAAAGTGACAGGAATAAGAAGCCCTTACTTGACCACATATAAAGAGGATAAAGAAACGGAAGACAGTTTTATAAAACTCAGCGATGCTGCCAAGATCCTTAGTGATTTCCTTGCTCCGTATGGTGAATATGGAATTTCATCGGTTACGATAAATTATTGCGCTCTCAACTACATTGATGAGACAGGAGCGTTCGTTAATCAAACTCCCGAACACAGACCGATGTGGTGCTTTGTTACAAACAGAACCAAAGATCGCGATTACTTTGATATCGATCCAAGGCTTGCATTCTTCGTGGATATGATAACAGGTGATGTTTATCCGATAGATACCGTAAATAATCGCAAGTGGTTTAGTATTAATCCTGACAGGCCGTTAAAATAATTAATACTTTATTGGAGGCGGAAGGCAGGCCCTTCCGCATTTTTGATATGAAAGATTTTTTTGTCAGATTTAGGATCATAGTTACAGGATTATGGTTTTTGTTAGGCGTGCTTTTAACATTAGTTATACTCTTTATGTCAGATGCAGGTGATGAATCAACGCCGTTTTCTGTATTTGAAGCTGTATTTCTTATGGACAGATCGGGTGTTTTGCATGATTACAGATGCAGCTTCGACTATTTGGTCACGAGAGCACCGGGAATGTATGCAACGGTGTTTATTCCGGTTCTTTGTACTATTCCGGGTATTTTTGCATACTTCGATGAAAAGTCAAGTGGGTATGAGGTGTTTACAAGCATAAGAAGCACCAGGAAAAAGAAAAGTGCGGGCAGGCTGGGGGCGCAGATCTTGGCGTCTGCATCCATGCTGATGATAGCATATGCTATATATATGCTTGTTATTTACATCAGGCAGCCGCTTTTGAAAAACTATACCGATGAATACTCCGTGTTTGTTCGTGCAAATCTAAAATCGTATCTTCCCTTAAGAAAGCTGATCAGCTATGGGCTTTTTGGCGTGTTTTCGGCGACATTTGCCGTTAATTTCTGCAATCTGTTTAATGACAGGCAGTTAGTCATAGGCACGCTTTTTTCGGTCGCGTATCTGTATTCTGCTGTTATCTACAGGATAATGAGTTACTTTAGCGGCAAGGATGATTGGGATAATTATAATGTTTTTTTTAAATGGAGACTTGAGTCGTTAACTTCTATAATCAATTCTCCTGCTGTTGTGATCACCGCCTTTTTTACAGTATCGGTTTTGCTGTCGATCATTTATATCTTTACATCGATAGGGAAGGCAGGAAGAAAATGAAAAAGATCTTTAATATTTCCATGGCTCAATTTGGCACATGGATAAAAGATAAAAGAATGATCTATCTTGTGCTGCTGGTATTTTTTCTTGACCAGCAGATCATCTCTGCAATGCACGAAAATGTATTGGCCACCGGGGAAAAATATGCCATGCTCGAACCTTTCATAGCTATCTCATCCACCATGTGGCTGCAGATCATCATTCCGGCGATATATCTTTTGTTGATGTATGATTTTCCTTCGGTGTATGGCGGCAGGTATTTCTACCTGGTTAGAACAGGGCGTGACAAATGGTATTGGGGGCAGATATTGTTCTCTGTCCTGTGTACATTGGTATATTCGGCCATAATTGTTGCGATCACGGTGATAGTCGGCATGGGAAATATAGAATTTAAAGCGGACTGGAGCAACCTTGTTGTAAATGGAGAAAGGATATTTGATGCAAATAATCTTGGGACGGCATTAATAAAGCCTTCAACGTTTTACCAGGGCCGAATGTGGATGGTTTTCGGATACAATTTTCTGTTTTGCAGTTTGAATCTTTTGCTTTGCAATATGGTACAGCTTGCATTTTTTGCTTTCAATCATCCGAAGATAGGTTTTTTTGCCTGCCTTGGCATAAACAGTCTGGGTGCGGTGCTCGCATATGTCACAGAGAATGTCAGATGGGCTTTCCCTACGGCAAATGCTGTTTTCAGTTTTCATTTTACAGATTATCTTGCAAAGCCTAAGTATCCGATTTATATGTCTGTCCTATATTTTCTGATCATCATCGGTGCGCTGATAATCAGCGGATTGTTTGGAATCATGAATACAAGGCTTGCGGAAGGAACGGAAAAATAATGATAACGATAAAAGACATATCTTTGAATATCAAAAAAAAGATCATTCTGAATAATATCAATATTTCGGTAAACGATGGTGAATGTTTTGGCCTTGTGGGCAGAAACGGCTCGGGAAAGACCATGCTTATGAAAGTTATATGCGGCTTTGTGCCTCAAAGCAGCGGAGAAGTAAGTGTAAACGGCATCGTGATAGGAAAGGACGCAGATTTTCCGCCGTCAGTCGGAATAATAATAGAAACCCCCGGCTTTCTTCCGGCCAAAAGCGGCTTTGAAAATCTTCGGAATCTGGCGGCACTGAACAACAAAATAGATGCGGAAAAGATTCGGGAGACGATGTCCTTCCTCGGGCTTGATCCCGACAGCAGACTGCATGTATCAAAATACAGTCTGGGCATGAAACAAAGGCTCGGACTTGCCCAAGCCATAATGGAGGATCCCGATGTGCTGATACTCGATGAACCTTTTAACGGTCTTGATATGAGCGGTGTAGCGGATATGAGAAGATATCTTAACGAGATCAAGAAAAAAGGTAAAACTATGATAATCAGTTCGCATAACAAAGAGGATATTGAGATACTCTGTGACAAGTATATTGTCATGGATAAAGGCGAGATCATAGAAGAGCATTTCTAAAATGAGACCCGGGGACGGGGTCATAGTCTCATTTTCATTTTCATTTAAACTACGGCCCGGTGTATATTATTTTCCCAAGGAGCAGAGAATGGGTTATGCTCCTTGGGAAAATAATATACACCGGGCCTTTATCTTTGACGAAAATGAGACTATGACTCCGTCCCCCCGTCTCATTATAGTCTCATTTTTGCCCAATTGACTATTTCTTTAACTTCTGCTATGATAATATAGATATTTTATGAGCACGGAGGACCCGGCAGATGGATCGCGACCACATAAGAAATTTCTGCATAATAGCACACATTGACCACGGCAAATCTACCCTTGCAGATCGAATAATAGAACAGACAGGCCTTTTAACATCCCGTGAGATGACAGAGCAGGTCCTTGACAACATGGACCTTGAACGCGAGAGAGGGATAACCATCAAATCCCAGGCCGTTCGTATAAATTACCATGCAAAGAACGGAGAGGACTACCAGTTCAACCTCATAGACACCCCCGGACATGTCGACTTCAATTACGAAGTCTCAAGAAGTCTTGCGGCCTGCGACGGAGCAATTCTCGTGGTAGATGCGGCGCAGGGCATCGAGGCGCAGACCCTTGCAAATGTCTATCTTGCCCTCGACCACGACCTCGAGGTCATCCCCGTGATAAACAAGATCGACCTCCCTTCCGCCGAGCCTCAGCGCGTCATTGCCGAAATAGAAGATGTAATAGGCCTCGAGGCGCAGGATGCGCCCCTCATTTCGGCCAAGCAGGGTATAGGTATAGATGAGGTCATGGAGGCGGTTGTTGCAAAGCTTCCCGCACCCCAGGGCGACCCGTTGGCCCCCCTGCAGGCACTTATCTTTGACTCAGTGTATGATTCCTACCGCGGAGTCATCGTTTTCATGCGTATAAAAGAAGGAACCATCAAAAAGGGCGATCACGTCCTCATGATGGCTACCGGCGCGGATTTCCAGGTAGTGGAAGTCGGCTTTTTCGGCGCGGGCCAGTTCATCCCCTGTGACGAGCTTTCCGCCGGCATGGTAGGCTACTTTACGGCCAGCATAAAGAACGTAAAAGACACCATGGTGGGCGATACAGTGACCAATGCGGATGTTCCGGCCGCAGAGCCCCTGCCCGGTTATAAGCCCGTTCACCCCATGGTCTATTGCGGTCTCTATCCCGCAGACGGCTCAAAATACGGCGACTTACGTGATGCGCTCGAAAAACTTCAGTTAAACGACGCCTCACTTTTCTTTGAGCCCGAAACCTCCATAGCCTTGGGCTTTGGCTTTAGATGCGGCTTTTTAGGCCTCTTGCATCTTGAGATAATCCAGGAAAGACTTGAGCGCGAATACGACCTTGACCTTGTTACCACGGCCCCCGGCGTTGTCTACCGCGTCAATAAGACCGACGGCACCACCATAGAGCTCACAAACCCCTCAAATCTTCCCGACCCCACAGAGATCGAGAGCATGGAAGAGCCCATAGTAAGCGCCGAGATCATGGTCAAGACAGATTTCATCGGCAACATCATGGACCTTTGCCAGCAGCGCCGCGGCGTATATCTTGGCATGGATTACATAGAAACGACCAGAGCCCTCCTAAAATACGAGCTTCCCTTAAACGAGATCATCTACGACTTTTTCGATGCCTTAAAATCCCGCTCCAAGGGCTACGCATCCTTTGATTATGAGCTCAAGGGCTATCAAAAGTCATCCCTTGTAAAGCTTGACATCCTTATTAACCGCGAAGAGGTCGATGCGCTTTCATTCATCGTCCACGCGGACAGCGCCTACGAACGCGCAAGGAAGATGTGCGAAAAGCTTAAGGACGAGATCCCGCGCCACCTCTTCGAAATACCCATCCAGGCGGCTGTCGGCAACAAGATCATCGCCCGCGAGACCGTAAAAGCCATGAGAAAAGACGTCCTTGCCAAGTGCTACGGCGGCGATATCTCCCGAAAGAAAAAGCTTCTTGAAAAACAGAAAGAAGGAAAGAAGAGAATGCGCCAGATCGGCAGCGTAGAAGTGCCGCAGGAAGCATTTATGAGCGTGCTAAAGCTTGATGAGGAGTAAACAAAAGCATAATAGTTAGTAGGTGAACAAGTGGAACTGTATATTCACATCCCTTTTTGCATTAAAAAATGTAAATATTGCGATTTTCTCTCCGCACCTGCAGATGAAACGATTCAGGAGCGCTACTTTAATGCGCTCATTTCTCAGATAAAAGCCTTCGGCGAGCGCGAGCAAAAACGGACGGAAGGCCCCCGCGCCGTCACCACCGTCTTTATCGGCGGCGGCACGCCCTCGGTCTGGGAGGCAGATCGCATAGCGGCGATAATGAATACCATAAAGACTTCCTTTAAGTTAGAACCGGATGCCGAGATCTCAATCGAGGCAAACCCCGGCACTTTAAGCCCGGAAAAGCTTGCAGGCTACCTTGCCTGCGGCATCAACCGCCTTTCCCTCGGCCTCCAGTCATCAGATGGCGTCCTCTTAAAGGTCCTCGGCCGCATCCACACCTACGAAGATTTCGAAAAGAATTATCAGGCCGCGCGCGACGCCGGCTTTAAAAACATAAATGTCGACATAATGAGCGGCCTCCCCGGCCAAAGCCTCGCAACCTTTGAAAAGACAGTTGATGCAGTTATCGCCATCGCACCCGAACACATTTCCTGCTATTCCCTCATAGTGGAGGAGGGCACCCCCTTTTATGAGATGAACCTTGACCTCCCGGATGAGGACACCGAACGCGAGATGTACCACCTCACGAAGCGCAAACTTGAAGAAGCCGGCTATCACCGGTATGAGATATCCAATTACGCAAAAGAAGGGTACGAGTGCCGCCACAACCTCGGTTACTGGTCCGACGCCGAATATATCGGCATCGGCCTCGGCGCCGCCTCCCTCGACGACAACGTCCGCTATTCCATCATCCCGGACCTCACCGAATACTTAGAGATCATGGAAAGCGAAGATACCCCCGAGCGAAAACTCTACAAACTCATCACCGGCGCCGCCACCCGCACCGAAAAGGACTGCATGGAAGAATTCTGCTTCCTCGGCCTTCGAAAGACCGCCGGCATCAGCCGCCGCGAATTCAAAGCCCGCTTCGGCCGCTCCATAGACATCGTCTACGAAGACGCCGTCCGCAAATACCTCATGTTAGAGCTCCTGGAAAGCGACGGAGATGCCTTGCGCCTCTCCGAAAAAGGAATCGACGTGTCCAACACCGTCATGGCCGAGTTTCTGCTGGATGAGGAAAATTTTTAATTGCATTTTGAATTGAAATGAGTTATTATTTTTCTTTAGTTTTGTGATATTTTGGCCGGAGCCTACCGGCAGTAAGAAAAACAAATAATCTACAGCCCCTCACAGTCAGCTTCGGGAGACTGAAATACTTCCGGGGACTGTCCTGAAATTCAGCCTGTCCCCGGAAGTTTTTCGGTCTCCCGGAGCGTCAGACAAGTTAAAAAATAAGAAAAACATGTACACCAACTTTGCATACCTCTACGACACCTTCATGGACAACATCCCATATGAAGCGTGGGCGAAAAACATAATATCCCTCCTGCAGGCGGACGGCATCGCATCAGGCCTTGTCTGCGAGCTTGGCTGCGGCACGGGCACCTTTACCGAAATACTGTCTGCCGCCGGTTATGACATGATAGGCATTGACTCCTCAGAAGACATGCTTAACGTCGCGCGAGAGAAACTCTACGACCTTATGGACGAAGAGGAGCCCCCCATCCTTTACCTGCAGCAGGACATGCGCTCCCTCGAACTCTTCGGCACAGTTGCCGCAATGGTAAGCGTCTGCGATTCGATGAATTACATCCTCACGGACGAGGACATGATAAAAGTCCTGCGCCTTGCAAACAATTACCTGGACCCTCGCGGCCTCTTCATATTCGACCTTAAGACAGCGCACTTTTACAATAAGCTTGGCACAGGAAACCTAAGCGACGTAAAGGAAGACTGCGCCTACATCTGGGAAAACGAGTACGATGAAGAAAAAGAGCTCAACACCTACCTCCTCACCCTCTTTGAAGAGGATGAAGACGGAAAATACCAAAGAAGCGAAGAAGTCCACGTCCAAAGGGCTTACACCATAGAAAAGATCAAAGAACTTGTAAAGGCATCCGGCATGAAACTTGAGTCAGTAATGGATGCCGGGACCTTAAAAGAAGCGGATGAAAATGCCGACAGAATATTAGTCGTAGCCCGCGAAACAAAGCAAGAAGGAAAGTATTATGTCTGATCATATCATAAGGGCGACTGCCGCAGATGCATTCGTCAGAGCCTTTGCGGCAACCACGCGTGACATGGTGGAAGATGCGCGCACCGCCCACAATACAAGCCCCGTAATGACGGCGGCCTTAGGACGCCTCCTCACGGCAGGCGCAATGATGGGCCTTAACATGAAAGGCGAAGATGACGTTCTTACATTGAAAATAGACGGCGATGGCCCGGGAAAAGGCCTTGTCGTAACCGCAGATGGCAGCGGTCACGCAAAAGGCTATGCCGTTAACCCCGTAGTCCTTCTTCCCGCAAGGGCCGAGGACCACAAACTCGACGTAAAAGGCGCCATCGGCGCCGGTACCCTTTCCGTAATAATGGATACCGGCCTAAAAGAGCCATATATCGGCCAGACAGAACTCATATCCGGTGAAATAGCCGAAGACCTTACATATTATTACGCCGTCAGCGAACAGATACCCTCATCCGTCGGCCTCGGCGTTTTGATGAACCGCGACAATACCGTCAAAGCAGCGGGCGGCTTCATCATCCAGCTAATGCCCGGCGCCCCTGACGATGTCATAACCAGACTCGAACAAAGACTCGCGGTCATGAATTCCGTAACCAGCTTCCTGGAAGGCGGCAAGACCCCCGAAGAGATGCTCGATTTCCTCTTAGGAGACATGGACCTTGAGATCACGGACAGCATCCCCTGCAGCTTCTACTGTAACTGCAGCAAGGAAAAAGTCTCAAAAGCGCTCATCTCCGTCGGCAGGAAAGACCTTACCGAAATGATAAATGAAGGCAAGCCCATAACCGTGAATTGCCACTTCTGCAACAAAAATTACACCTTCAACACCGAAGAATTAAAGACGCTTCTTGCAAAGTCGCTTTCATGACCGGCCATACAGTAGCGGGCCGGCACGATCGCCCCGCGGTCTTGTCATAAGGAAGATCTTGCCATAAGGAAAAATAAGATGGAAGATAACAAAAAAGAAGAAAAAAAGATATCCCCTGCAAAAAGAGTGCTGGCAATAATAGCGGTGGTGTTGATCATCGCCGTCTACATCGTCGGCCTCGTTTTTGCGATCATGGGAAAAGGCTACGCCATCCCGGTCGTAATGACATCCATGCTCGTAGCCGCATATATCGCAGTATATTTTCACCTTGGACAGGTTCTTGTGCGCCTTCTAAAGGGTAAAAATAAGAAAAATGAAGATGGAGATGACTTAAATGGGTAAACTTATTATCCCCCAGGGCTATAAGCCCGCGCTCGACCTGCACGATACACAGGTAGCGATCAAGACTGTAAAAGATTTCTTTCAGACACAGCTCACGCAAAGGTTAAACCTCCTTCGCGTTTCCGCGCCCCTTATCGTAGACCCCGATTCCGGCCTCAATGACAACTTAAACGGCGTTGAAAGACCCGTTTCTTTTGATATTAAGGAAAGCGGCGAAATGGCAGAGGTCGTTCACTCTCTTGCAAAGTGGAAAAGATACGCCCTCGGCAAGTACGGTTTTACATACGGCGAAGGCCTCTACACCGACATGAACGCCATCAGAAGGGACGAAGAGACAGATAACATCCACTCCATCTTCGTAGATCAGTGGGACTGGGAAAAGATCATCGCCCGCGAAGAGCGCACCATCGACACCCTTAAGTCCGTTGTGCGCAACGTTTATTCGGCACTCTGCAAGACCGAAAAGTACATGTCGATCCAGTACGATTACATAGAAGAAAGCCTTCCCAAGGATATCTTTTTCATCGGCACCGACGAGCTCCTTGCAATGTATCCGGACAAGACCGCCAAGGAAAGGGAATACCTCATCACCAAAGAGCACGGCGCTGTCTGCCTCATGAAGATAGGAGATAAGCTCGCAAACGGAGAGCCTCACGACGGCCGCGCACCCGACTACGACGATTGGGAATTAAACGCAGATATCCTCGTTTACTATCCTGTTCTCGACATCGCGCTCGAGCTCTCATCAATGGGTATAAGAGTAGATGAAAAGTCGCTCGCATCTCAGCTTAAGAAAGCCGGCTGCGAAGAGCGTGCAAACCTTCCCTTCCAGAAGGCCATATTAAACGGAGAGCTTCCCCTCACAGTCGGCGGCGGAATCGGACAGTCACGTATCTGCATGTTCTTCCTCCGCAAGGCACACATCGGAGAAGTTCAGTCGTCCATCTGGCCCGAGGACGAGGCCGCAGCCTGCGCCAAGGCCGGAATAGTATTGTTGTAAAAGCCTACGGCCGTGGCCGAATCGCAAAACTTTTGGGGACAGGAGTCGTTCCTCCTACAGTCCCCAAAAGTATTGACGATTTGTCCACAGCCTCTGTTATGGCCACCGAAAGATAATAAACCCTACAAATCTCCACAGTCAGCTACGGGTGAATCGAAATACTTTTGAAGACTGTAGGAGCGAAGCGACTCCTGTCTTCAAAAGTTTTTCGTTCGACCGGAGCGTCAAGCTATTCGAAATGTATAATAATAAACCCTACAAATCTCCACAGTCAGCTACGGGTGAATCGAAATACTTCTGGAGACTGTAGGAGCGAAGCGACTCCTGTCTCCAGAAGTTTTTCGTTCGACCGGAGCGTCAGTTTGTTAAAAGCGTTAAAAAAGGAAAAAGAAAAATGAGTCAAGGATTAACAGAAATAAGATGGCACGGCCGCGGCGGCCAAGGTGCCAAAACAGCAGCCCTTCTCTTAGCCGACGTTGCCTTCAGCGTAGGCAAGTACATCCAGGGCTTCCCCGAATACGGCCCAGAGCGAATGGGCGCCCCCATAACCGCATTCGACCGCATAAGCGATAAAGAGATCCGCGTGCACTCCAACATCTACGAACCCGACTATGTTGTCGTTGTGGACGAGACACTTCTTCATTCAATAGATGTCACCGCAGGCCTTTCGGAGGAAGGCGGCATCCTCATCAACACCTCAAAGACACCAGGCGAATTGCGCCCGCTCCTTAACGGCTACAAGGGCAAAGTCTACACCCTTGACGCCCGCAAGATAAGCATGGAGACACTCGGCAAATACTTCCCCAACATGCCGCTGCTTGCCGGCATCGTAAAAGTGTCAGGTGTAATGGATACATGGGTATTCTATGCCGAGATGGAAAAATCATTAAAGCATAAGTTCGCCAAAAAGCCCGAAGTCTTTGACGGCAACATGCTTGCAATAAGAAGAGCATTAGAGGAGGTGGTATAAATGGGACTTAAAACAGCAGATATAAACGAACATACCCCATGGCAGGACCTTACAACAGGGCTGCAGATCTTCGAGCCCGCCACATCCAAAATGTTCCACACAGGCGAGTGGCGTACAAACACCCCCGTAGTTGACTGGAGCAAGTGCAGACAGTGTCTTCTCTGCGTTCCCTATTGCCCCGATTCCTGCATCGCCGTAAAAGACGGCAAGAGAGAAGATTTCGACCTCGATCACTGCAAGGG
>JAEEGF011908105.1_pt1 | contig 51490 bp, 47 predicted proteins | sample 9134171 | NCBI WGS metagenome assembly JAEEGF01 (sample SAMN16246542, study PRJNA631951) | gut metagenome | biome: gut microbiome; feature: rumen; material: AP-attached | host: Bos | place: Iran: Karaj | collected 2018-10
AGATGATCAAGAACTACTCTTACCTGAACACGGGCCTCACGCTCCTGTTCAACGGCACGAAGTACCACTCACGCAACGGCTTGAGCGACCTGGTGAAGGAGAACATGACCAACGACCCGTTGTACCCGCTCATGCACTTCACGGGCGACGACATCGAGGTGGTCATCACCCATGCAGCACAGTTGGGTGAAGAGTTCTACTCGTTTGTCAACGGCCAGCACACGACCCAGGGCGGCACTCACCAGAGTGCCTTCCGCGAGGCACTGTCGAGGACCATCAAGGAGTTCTACGGCAAGAACTTCGAGTACAGCGACATCCGCAACGGCATTGTCGCCGCCATCAGTGTCAAGGTCGAGGAACCCGTCTTCGAGTCCCAGACCAAGATCAAGCTGGGCAGCAGCATCATGTGGAAAGACGGCCCAACCATTTACAAGTACATCAACGACTTTATCAAGAAGGAACTGGACGACTACCTGCACAAGGCGCCCGAAACCGCCGAGGTGCTGCTCAAGAAGATTCAGGATAACGAGCGCGAACGCAAGGCCATCGCCGGCGTGAGCAAGCAGGTGCGCGAGAATGTCAAGAAGGCAGCCCTGCACAACGACAAGCTGCGCGACTGCCGCATCCACTTCAACGATTCCCGCGCGCCCAAGGATAACGACCGCCGCGGTGAGAGTGCCATCTTCATCACCGAGGGTCTGAGCGCAAGCGGCTCCATCACCAAGATTCGTGACGTGGAGACTCAAGCCGTCTTCTCGTTGCGAGGCAAGCCGTTGAACACCTACGGCATGGATCCCAAGAAGGTCATTATCAATGCCGAGTTCGCCATGCTGCAGTCGGCATTGAACATCGAGGACGGCATCGACGGCCTGCGTTACAACAAGGTCATCATCGCCACCGATGCCGATGTCGACGGCATGCACATCCGCCTGTTGCTGTTGACCTACTTCCTGCAGTTCTGCCCCGAGCTTATCAAGACGGGCCACCTGTACATCCTGCAGACACCGCTCTTCCGCGTGCTCAACAAGAAGGACGCCAAACGCAAGACGCGCACCAACAAACGTGAGGCCAAGCCCCAGAAGGTGGAGACCTACTATTGCTACAGCGACGAGGAGCGACTGGCGGCACTCGACAAGTTGGGCGACAATGCCGAGATCACCCGATTCAAGGGCCTCGGTGAAATCTCTCCCGACGAGTTCAAGGACTTCATCGGCCCAGACATGCGCCTCGACCGTGTGTCACTGCGCAAGGAGGACTCGGTGAAGCAGATGCTCGCCTTCTTCATGGGCAAGAACACCATGGAGCGCCAGAACTTCATTATTGACAACCTAGTGAACGAGGATGATGAAGACATCACAGTGCATTAATAACGAGGGCCAGCGCGTGGCGCTGTTTCCCGGGTCGTTCGACCCATTCACTTGCGGCCACGAGTCCATCGTGAGGCGGGCGTTGCCGCTGTTCGACAAGTTTGTCATCGCCATCGGCGTGAATGCCGACAAGCGTGCGTTCATGACCATGGAGCAACGCAAAGCGTGGATCGAGAGCGTCTTCAAAGACGACCCGCGTGTCGAAGTCATCACCTACACCGGCATGACCGTCGATGTGGCGCGCGAGGTGGGTGCACAGTTCATCGTGCGCGGTGTGCGGCTCATCCAGGACTTCGAGAACGAGAAGCACCTGGCCGAGGTGAACCGCGACCTGACAGGCATCGAGACCATCCTGCTCTATACCTTGCCAGAGTACAGCCACATCAGCAGCAGCATCGTGCGCGAACTGGTGCGCTACGGGCAAGACGTGAGTCCCTACCTGCCCAAAGGCGCCGACATGTCACAACTTCCCACAACACAGAAACTGAAAACAATATGAACAAGATATTTTTGGCCATTACCATGTGCCTGGCGCTGTCTGTCACGACCACGGCCCAGCGCACCATGTCCATGCCTCAAGCGATGCAGAAGCTGCTCAATGCCGAGTATGCCATCGCCAGCCTGTACGTTGATTCGGTGGATGAGGACAAACTCATCGAAGATGCCATCAAGGGCATGCTCGAGAGCCTTGACCCCCACTCTTCCTATACCGATGCCAAGGAGACCAAGGAGCTGGAAGAGCCGCTGCAGGGCGAGTTCAGTGGCGTGGGCATCCAGTTCAACATGAATCAGGACACCCTCTATGTCATTCAGACCGTTCCCGGCGGCCCCAGCGAGCGTGTGGGAGTGCTGGCTGGCGACCGCATCATCTATGTGAACGACACGATCATCGCCGGTGTCAAGATGAAGAACAGCGACATTCAGAAGCGTCTGCGCGGCAAGAAAGGCACCAACGTCACCATCAAGGTGAAACGCCCCGGTGTGAAAGAGTTGATCACCTTCCGCATCACGCGCGACAACATTCCCGTCCACAGCATCGATGCCAGCTACATGCTCGACGAACAGACAGGCTACCTGCGCATCTCCCGCTTCGGCGCCAAGACCCACGAGGAGATGATGGACGCCCTCAAGGAACTCAAGAAGCAAGGCATGACGCAACTCATCATGGACTTGAGCGACAACGGCGGCGGTTATCTGAACGCCGCCATCGACATGTGCAACGAGTTCCTGGACCGCGGCCAGCTCATGGTTTACACCGAGGGTGATAACTCACCCCGCACCGAAGCCAATGCCAACGGTTGGGGCGAATACAAGGACCTGCACATGGTCGTCATCGTCAACCAGTACTCGGCTTCGGCAGCCGAAATCTTTGCCGGCGCCATGCAGGATTGGGACCGAGCCGTGATTGTGGGACGCCGGACCTTCGGCAAAGGTCTGGTGCAACGCCCGTTCAAGTTTGACGATGGATCGATGATGCGCCTGACAGTTGCCCGCTACTACACGCCCAGTGGTCGATGCATCCAGAAGCCCTATAACCGCGGTGACAAGAAAGCCTACGAGAATGAACTGCTCGACCGTTACAACGAGGGCGAATACTACAGCCTGGACAGCATCCAGTTCAACGACTCGCTGCGCTACACCACACGCCTGAACGGCCGCACCATCTACGGTGGCGGCGGAGTGATGCCCGACATCTTTGTGCCCGTGGACACGAGCGAGTACTCTACCTACTACCGCGACCTCTCGGCACGCGGCATCATCAACCGCTATGCCATCAGATATGTGGACAAGAACCGCAAGTCAATCTCCAGCCGATACAAGACCATCAAGGACTACGATAACAACTTCGTCGTTACCGATGAGATGATGCGCGACTTCATCGCCATGGGTGAACAGGACAGTATCAAGTTTGACGAGGAGAAATACCGCACCAGCGAGCAGTTGCTCAAAGACATCATCAAGGGAATGATAGCCCGTGACGTGTATGGCGACCCGGGCGCCTACAACATCATCATCAATCACCGCAACCATGACGTTCAGGCGGCACATGATGTGCTCAACGACCGTGAGCGCTACCAGCGACTGCTGCGCGAGGGCAATCCGGAGTATGAACGTCTGGTAAAAAAGCAAGAGCCGTAAGAAGTTGGTATTATATATCTTCTTGAAAGAATAAAAATCCAAAAATATTAAATATGGCAAAAAAAATGCCATATTTTTCTTTTATTTTTTGGTCATTTGATAGAATATCATTATTTTTGCACTCTATAAAAGAAAACCTTTTTTGTTTAACTTTTAATATTTTATTCAGTATGAAGAAATTATTTACTTTGTTCGCAGTAGCCGTGATGGCATTTGCCGCACAGGCTAATGTACTGTCAGTTGGCCAGGACACTTGGTATTCTGGTACCTATCCCGTTTACGGCCTTTGGTATGACACTCCGGGTCAGTCACAGATGATCTATCCCGCCGAGATGCTGGCCGAGATGGCAGATGGCGACATCACCGAGCTCTCATTCCTGACGCTTTCCACTTTGGGCGTAAATGAGTACGGTGACTTCACCGACTACACCGTTAAGTTCTCCGGTGGTGAGCTTCAGTTGGCTCTCATGGAGGTTGACCAGCTTGGCTTTGAAGAGGAGGTTCTTTTAACCGGTGCACAGGTTGTGGCTACTACTGTTCCTGAGAATGGTGCACAGCTTCTGACTTTCCAACTCGACGAGCCCTTCCACTACAATGGTGGCAACCTGCTCGTTGATGTAACCATCACCACCCCTGGCAGTTATGGCACGACCTACTTCCTGGGTACCGCAATGGTTGACGAGAATGATAACGACATCTACACTCCCAGCTGCTACGTGAACTATGGCTACAGCGGTGATCTTTACAGCAGCGGTCTGTCGAGCTTCCTGCCCGCTATCGACTTCACCTATGAGCCTGGCACGACTCCCGTAGAGCCTCCCGTAGAAGAGGGTATCTTCATCGTGCTCATCGACCAGGAGGGTAACGAGGTACAATATACTCTCAACCCCAGCGCAAACAACCCCAACAACTATGTAACCATGGTAACCCTTGAGTACAATCCTTGGGGTGCATACGATCCCAACTACGATGAGCGTCCCAACGTGCCCTTCTACTTCCTCGTTAACGGTCAGCGTCTGGGTGCAGAGGTTGACATGACTCCCGTTCTCTATGGTGAGGTAGAGCATACTCTGCAGAACCCGCTGTTCGAGAATGAGAACTGCTACACCGTTCCCGTAGGTTACACCTACACTATCGGTATCCAGTTCAACGCTGATGGCACCATGTACGTGCTCTGCGCTCAGGGTCCCCGCGTTGGTGTTGACGAGCTGAATGCTGACAAGGCTGTTGCCGGTGTTCGCTACTTCAACACTCTGGGTCAGGAGATGCAGCAGGCCGAGGGTCTGACCATCGTTGTGACCACCTACACCGACGGCACCACCAGTGCTGTTAAGGTTGTGAAGTAAGCATAAGCAATCTGCTAGCTACTGATAATTTTAAAAAGGGCGACCCCGCAGTGGGGTCGCCTTTTTTTGCGCCATCCAACCTGGAACGATGTCCCACGCTAATGGCGATATTTTTTTATTGCCCAGACGGGCAAGAAATCAAACAAATCCGTTTCAAATCCATCAAATAAAATGATTTGTTTAAGAGTTGTTTGATTTCTCGACCGCAAGGCCTACTATAATCGATGGGGATGGTTTTCTTGGGAGAGACGAGCAGGAAATATCAGGGCAACTGATGAGGACCGTTGAAAGGCGGGGGTGTCGGGGGAACCGATGGCGGGAAGCTGCCAGGAGGGGGTGGCGGTGGAGTCATTCGGGCCTGATCCCTTTGCTGCATCTCGTTGATGCGGCGCATCGTGCTCTTATACACCCTCCAGATGAGGAGAATGAACAGGATGTTGAACAGTACTGACAATGCGGGATAGATGCCCTCGCTGAAGGCCAATGCGTCATAGACCCAATGGATGATGACGGGAACCGCAAGGATGCAGACCATCGTGAGGTTGGATCGGTCGCCAAAGTGACGCTTGCTGTAGAAATAGCCCATCGCACAGGCAATGGCAAAGTGAGCGGGCACAGCTGTCAAGCCACGCACGATGCCGGTGCCCACCCAGTCATCGCTCTGCAGCAGATAGAGGACATTCTCGGTCCCCGCAAAACCAAGGCCAATACAAGCGGCATAGACAATGCCGTCAAGGTACTCGTCATAATGTGGATTCTTGCGCAACAAGAGCCAGAGCATGGTCAATTTGGCAACCTCCTCGGGCAACGCGGCGGCAAACAATGCCGTCGAGACCGCGCCGCCGAACGAGCCCAAATCATAGACCATTATGCCCATGATTGTCATCACGGTCGATATCAGCAGCGAGACAAAAGCCGAACCCACACCATAGAGAAAAGCCTTGTACAGCATCTTGGGCGGCTCGGGATGCGCCGAGTCCTTGCGGTAAATCCACCAGCCCAGAAGCAGTGCGGGCAACAATGCAGTGATAATGATCAGTATCATAGGTCCTAAGACTTTAATAAACATGCACCCGATGAAAGTTGCAACGTGTTGCATTCATCGGGTGCATGTAGCTTCAATTATTTGACTTCAAACGATTCTTACAAAGCAAGACGGAATCCCAACGAGTAGTTGCGGGTGCCGGGAGCCTCATAGTTGCGGAAGGTCACACGGCTCTCGGGGCTGGTGCTGAACCATCCGCCGCCACGGGTCACGCGACGAAGTCCGCTCTCGGGACCGGCAGGATCGGTTTGGGCTTCCTCGGTATAGTTGCCATACCAGTCGGCGCACCACTCATAAACGTTACCGGTCATGTCATAAATGCCCAATTCGTTGCCGAACTTGGAGCCTACGACATGGGTACCATAGTCGGGGCTCTCGCTGCCCACGGCATAGCTGTTGGTGTAGTACCATGCCACATCCTCGAGGTTCTCGCTGCCGGCATAGGTTGTGCCGTGGCTCTTGCTGCCACCGCGGGCGGCAAATTCCCACTCGGCCTCGGTGGGCAAACGGAAGTTCTTACCAGTGAGGACATTGAGACGAGTGATAAACTCCTGGCAGTCATCCCAGCTCACCTGCTCAACAGGACGCTGAGGATCACCGGTGAAGCTGCTGGGATTGGAGCCCATCACAGCTTGCCACAATTCCTGAGTCACCTCGGTCTGGCCAATGCTGTAGGGCGAGAGGGTCACCTCGTGAGCGGGCAACTCGTCAACGTTAGCAAGACCCATCTCAACCGCTGCACTGTCAACACCCATGGTGAAGGTACCGCCGTCGATGCTCACCATCTGGAAGGAAACGCCATTGACGGTAAACATGCCGGGAATGGTGTTGTAGTTGAGCATGCGTTCGATAAACGAGTTGGCAGCCATCTTGAGCTCGTCGAAGTTCTCGTCCATCACCGAGCTGCAATCAAGCAGGAGCATCACCAGAGCGCTGGAGTAGGTGCTTTCAACATCGGGGAGTCTGTCAGCCGAGAACTCGGTGCTGGCCTCCCAAGCGTTGAGGTCTTCCACCCAATACCACTCCTTGATGTTCTTCTTGACGATGCGCTCCTCGCTGTCGAGCTGGATGCCGTCGAACACGAGCGAAACAAAGACGCCGTCAACGCTCGTAGCTGCTACACTGTCACCTGCAGTGCATGTCATGCCATTGTAAGTGATGTTGGTCAGGCTGCGGGTCTTCAACGAGAAGGTACCCTCGATATAAACCTGAGACTGATCGACGGTAGAAGCGTTCACCTCATCAAAGGTGAAACGGATGCGGGTACCGGTACCAACGCCGGGGAAGACAAGCGTCAGCTTCTCGGACATGTTGCGGCTCACCAGGTCATCGGCGATAGCTTGGAAGCGCATGTTGGCCTCAGCCATGTTGCTCACCTCCATCGCCTTGGTCGAGTCGCTGGAGAGCGCATACAGATTGGCGCGGAACTGGTTGGCATCCACAACGTGATCATTGAGCAGGCCAACGGTGTAAGCCTTGATGGGACGGCCGTAGGGGCGCTCGTTAGTGATACGGTTCTTGAGTGCCGCAGCATACTCGGCTTCGGTGTCATACCTGTCACTCATCATCAGCGAGCCCTGATCGAGACCCTCGGTGAAGGTCACGACTGCCACATTCTGCAGATGGTCGGGCATGCCGGCTGTGTTGAGCTTGTTGAGCGCATTGTCAAACGAGTAGTACAACAGGCGACCGGGTCTTGCCGTGAGCGATGAAACAAATCCATTGAACTCACCCACCGATGTCGAGTCGAGATAAGCGATTTCCTTGGTCTCGAGGTTCTGGTTGAATCCTGTGATACCCATGTACATGCCCGGATCGAGGTGAACCACCTTGGGACCGGTCAGAACGAGATCAATCAGATAGTTGATGTCAGCGATATTGATGTCACCATCGTGATTGACATCAGCATTGATGTCGGGATGAGTGCTCAATACAGCGTCGATAACGAAATTGATGTCAGCGATGTTGACATCACCATCGGCATTGACATCACCCTCAATATTGCTCGAATACTGTCGAGGTCCTGCCAGAGCCATTGCTGTTGACAACAAAATCAACGTGAAAAGCGTAGTTAATCTCATGTTTCTTAAATATTTTAGGTTAAATAATATTCCATAATTAATGCCGCATCTATATACAACCTACAAAATTACATCAATTTCAACCAAAAAACAAAGTTTTCAGACACAATAGTTATTAACAGTTTCCATTTTTTTCTGGAAAAAGCACACTTTTTTCATCTTACAGCGGCAAAAGTTTCCCGAAACCGCAAATATTTTGTGCTCATCGTTGGCAAATCTTGCTCATGAATGTGATAGTTTTAGTACTTTTGCAGTCCGAAAACAGTAGTCACTCATCGACTCACTCACGACAATGGTATCCATCACACATCTCGCAGGAGTCGTCCTCACCGTCTTGCTGCTGCTGGCTATCAGTTGGCTGTCAGGCCGTAAGGTGAAGGACGCACGCAGTTTCACCACCGGCGGCAACAGCGGCAGCTGGATGGTGTGCGGTGCCCTGCTCGGCACGCTGGCAGGCGGACAGAGCACCATCGGCACGGCGCAACTGGCATTCTGCTACGGTGTGTCAGCCTGGTGGTTCACCATCGGGGCAGGGTTGGGTTCACTGGTGTTGGGACTGTTTTATGCGGGTCCGTTGCGTCGCAGCGGATGCACCACCCTGCTCGAAGTGGTGAGCCGTGAATACGGTCACAAGGCCGAGACCGTAGGGTCGGTACTTTTCCTGATCGGCATTTTCATCAGTATCGTGTCGCAGGTGCTCTCCTCGTCGGCAATGCTCACCAGCCTGTTCGGCATCAATCTGGTGTGGGCAGGGCTCGCCAGCGCCGTGCTCATCATGTTGCTGGTGCTGTTTGGCGGCATCCGCAGCGCTGGAGCCGGCGGCATCGTCAAGTTGATACTGCTTTACATCAGTTCACTGGTGGCAGGAGTTGTGGTGTGGCGCATTGCAGGAGGTGTCACGGGCCTCAAGGAAGGCATCGACCACGTTTACCTGGACACACCCCATCTGGCGGAGCTCAACCAATTAGACGGTATCGAGAGCATCCACAACCGCTACGGCAGCCCGTTTGCCCGCAGATTCTTCAAGGACATGGGCGGTTGCCTGTCGCTTATCCTGGGAGTGGTCTCGACTCAGACCTATGCCCAGTGCATCTGGTCGGCGGCCAGCACCCGCAAGGCCCGGCGCGGGGCCTTGTTGTGTTCGCTGTTCATGCCCATCATCGGCGCCGCGTGCACCCTTGTGGGCCTGTACATGCGCGGGCACTACATCACCAGCAGTGAACTTGACGGCATCCAGCGCATGGGCGAGACACTGCCGACCGGACTTGGCGTTATCGACGGGTCTGCACTGGCTTTTCCCGTGTTCGTGCTTGAGCATCTGCCGGCATGGCTAGGAGGACTGTTGCTGGGAACGATGCTCATCAACATCCTGGGCTGCGGCAGCGGCTTGTCGCTGGGGGCATCGACCATTCTGGTGCGTGACGTCTATGGTAACCTGAAGCGGCGCATGGGCATCACGTCCTCTCCCCTATCCCCACTGCAGCAGACGCGCTGGTCCATTGTGGGCATCCTAGCTGTTGCGTTCATTGTGGCGATACTTTTCAACGGCACGTTCATCAACGACCTGGGCTTCCTGTCACTGGGGTTGCGTGCTGTTGCAATCCTGTTCCCGCTGAGCTTTGCCCTGTGGTGTCCCGGGCGATTCAAAGCACGCAGTGTGCTGCTGTCGATGCCTGTGGGTGTAGCTGCCATGCTGCTGGCCAACTTTGCGTCACTGCCTGGCGACGCAGTCTATTACGGTTTGGGCGCATCGCTACTTGTCATCGTCGCTGGTGGCCAGAGCACGCAGCGAGACAACGTTTCAAAGTAATTTCATTAAAGGAGTAAAAAAAACAGGTTACAGCCTGTCGAAGGGGATGCGGGCCAACAGTTCGCCAAATCGGTTGGCACCCTCCTGCAACTGTCCCTCGACCATCTTGCGCACGAAGAACGGCAGATTCAACTGCAACTCGGCAGTGCTCACGGTGGTGCCATCGGCCTGTGGCTCAAGATTGACGACCATGTTGATGGGCACGGGCGACTGCGAGGCGGTGTAAACGACACGCTGACCCTCGATGCTGTTCTCGTGGTCAAGCGCGAGCGTCACCTCGCCCATCGGCGACTGGATAGAGATGGAGTCCTCGGTGAACTTGACGGTGTCGAGATGCTGACGGGCCTGATCGTCGATACGGTCAGCATTGGCCTCAATCTGGTTCTTGATGAGAGAGGGGTTGGTGAGTTTGCTGTATATGGTCGCCGCATCACAAGTGATGACATGCGAAGCGCTCTTGAATGATTCCATTTCTTCTTATTCTTGTCAATTGATGTTCAACCGTCAGTCAACGGTGTCAAAACCAGCAGGTGTCCAATTCTCGGGATCGCTATGCCATTGCTGCAGAACGTCGGCATCAGCTTCTGAAAGGCGGTTGCTGTCCATGGCCACATCGATCATCGTCTCATAGTCGGTGAGCGGGATGATGGGGAGTTTGGCACGCTTGAGGGCCTTGGAAGCGCCTGAGAACTGATAATCGAATATCACCACCACACCCAAGACAACACCACCTGCCTCACGCACGGTGTTGAGGCACTTCATGCAGTTGTTGCCAGTGGACAATTGGTCCTCGATAAGGACGACTTTCTGGCCCGGTTTGATGTCACCCTCGATGAGGTTTTCCAAACCATGGTCCTTGGGCGTTGAGCGCACATACACCATGGGCAGGGCCAACGAGTCGGCGACAAGAGCACCATGGGCAATGGCTCCGGTAGCGATGCTCGCGATGACCTCAGCATCACCAAAATTCTCCATGATGAGCCTGGCCATCTCCACCTTGATGAGGTTGCGCACCTCGGGATAGGACAAGGTCATCCTCAAGTCGGTATAAATGGGGGAATTCCATCCCGTGGCCCAAGAAAACGGGCTGTCGGGCTGCAGCTTGATAGCACTGATTTGCAACAGTTTCTCGGCAAGCAAGGTATCTAAAATCTTCATTGCGGTAGTCAAAGGTTATATATCGAAGTGCGAAATTAGCAATTTTTCGTCGCTATTGGGCCAATCCCGTTAATAAAAAAGCAAAAAACTTGTTAACACTGATTGATACTAATAGTTCATGACAATTCTCAAACCCAGATTATCGGCCTTCTCGTGAGGGTCAAGGTCATAACGGGAGCTGACTCGGCATCCGACGGGAGCATGCTCCCAAGAGCCGCCACGATAGACATTGTCAGTGCCCGATTCGGGACCGACAGGGTTCGTCTCAGGAGCGTCATTGTAGAGGTAATACCAATCCTGGCACCACTCGCACACGTTGCCGCTCATGTCAAACAGGCCCAGTTCGTTGGGCTGCAACAAGGCTACGGGATGAGGCAGCCCGCCAGCGACATCGTCATACCATGCCACTGCCAACACATCATCGGAGCCGGCATAGACATAATGCCTGCTCAGGTTGCCGCCACGCGCGGCAAATTCCCACTCGGCCTCAGTCGGCAAGCGGAAGACCTTGCCTGTCTGTTCTGTCAGCATGTCCACAAACCTGGCGCAGTCAAACTTGGTCACATTATCCACAGGGCAGTTCAAGTCGTCCTGGACCCGGCTGGGGTTGTCGCCCATGACAGCGAGCCACAAGGCCTGGGTCACCTCGGTCTGCCCGATATAGTAGCTCCCGATGGTCACCTCATGAGCCGGATACTCGTTGCGGCGGGCAAACTCCAGCTGCTCTGGAGTCGCACCCATGGTGAAGGTGCCACCCTCGACCAGTATCATGGTGAACTCAACACCGTTGACGGTGATAGTCACTGACTGATTGGACGGGAGAGCCGTTCCCAACAGTATATCGATGAGCACTGTCACGTCACTGATGCTCACGACACCGTCAAGGTTGACGTCAAGGGCATAGAGCTGCATTGCCTCATCGTTGGGGCTCAACAGGTAATCTATCAATGTGGTCACGTCGGTGATGTCGGCGATGCTGTCAAGGTTGACGTCGCCCTGCGATGTGGCCGCCATTACCTTGGTGGGCCAAATCATCAAAGTCATGGTAATGAGTGTCAAGATCAGTTTTTTCATAACTGCACTATGTTTTATCGGTTAGACGAAAAGTTTGTGCCGCAAATATAATTCAAAATCAAGATTTTTCAGCTATATTTGCGACACAAAACATAAACTAAAACAGAATATGGCAATAAACAAGACGGGCATCGTGCTTGAAGGAGGCGGCATGCGCGGCATGTACACGTGCGGCATCCTGGACGTGCTCATGGAAAACCACATCTATCTCGACGGCATGGTGGGCGTGTCGGCAGGAATCGCCTTTGGCTGTAACTACAAGTCACGTCAGGCCGGCCGCGCATTGCGCTATAACGTGCGCTTCTCCCGCGACAAGCGCTACAGCGGCATCAGGTCTTTGCTGAAGACCGGCAACTACTATAACGCCTACTTTGCCTACAAGCTGGTGCCCACGCACTATGACGTGTTTGACTACAACGTTTTTGAGGATTCCCCCATGGAGTGCTATGCGGTGTGCTTTGATGTGAACAAGGGAGAAGGGGTATACCACAGGCTGGACCGGGTGGATGACGATTTCTTTGAGTGGATTCGTGCATCGGCGTCGATGCCGGTCGTGGCACAACCCGTCGAGGTGGGCGGACATCTGCTGCTCGACGGTGGCCTAGCCGACTCCATCCCTCTGGAATTCATGATGAGCAAGGGATATGAACGCAACGTCGTCATCCTCACGCGCGAGGACGGATACCGCAAGACCACCGAGCACGGTCTGTGGCTGATGAAGCCGCTGCTGCGCAAGTGGCCCAAGGTCATCGAAGCGCTGAAGCACCGCCCCGCACTGTACAACAAACAGCTGCAGGAAGTGCGCGAGCAGGAACGCAAGGGAACGGCCTTTGTCTTCAGGCCCAAGACACCGCTGAACGTGAGCCGCACCACCCATGACGCCGCAGAAATGAACCGCGTCTATCAGCAAGGGCGCGCCGAGGCCCTGGAGCGTCTCGACGAGCTCAAGAAATTCCTTGCCGACGAGGACAAGAAGCCGTCATCCGCTGCCGATGAATAGCCCCAAACGTCCCCTCACCACGGCTCAGGCAATGAACCGTGCAGCCGCCTTGTGTGCCCGCAGCGAGCAGGCACCTGGCGACGTGCGCGATAAACTGCTGCGTTGGGGACTCTTGCCAAGCGACGCCTCGCACGTGATGCGCCAGCTCATCGAGCAGGGATTCCTTGACGAGCAACGCTATGCGCGAGCTTTTGTCAAAGACCGCTTTGCCTTTAACGGATGGGGACGCATCAAGATTGCCCACCAACTTCGCCTGAAAGGTATCGCCCCCGAACTAATCGACGAGGCCATGACCGCCATCGACGAGGATCGCTACCGTGAGCGACTGACAGAACTGCTGCAAGCCAAATGGCGAACGGTCAAGGACCGCGAAAGGCGCGCCGCCTGGGCGGCAATGATGCGCTTTGCTGCCTCCCGCGGATTTGAAGCCGCAATTGCCGGAGAATGTGTCAAACAAGTGACTCGCCTGGATGCTGAAGACGATTAAACAATGGTTGTCGGCAGCCGCCGAGGTCGCGCTGCCGCGCTTGTGCCCCGTCTGCGGAAAAGCCCTCGACGGCGACGAGCGATGGCTGTGCCGCAAGTGTCTGTCTTCGCTGCCGCGCACACACTACGAGGACACACCATTCAACACGATGGAGCAACTGTTTGCGGGCAAAGTGCCTGTTGAACGCGCCACAGCCTATTTCTTCTATGAGAAAGGGTCGCCATTCGCTTCGATTTTGCATGAAATCAAGTACCACAACATGCCGAGAATGGGCCGATGGCTGACAGATCGCGCTGTCGGTGACATGGCTGGAAGCCAATTCTTTGACGGTATCGACCTGGTGACAGCCGTTCCCCTTCACCGCAGCAAACTCGCCCACCGTGGCTATAACCAGAGTGAATACCTTGCACGAGGCATCACCGACGCCCTCGGCATCCCATACGCCGAAGTCTTGAAAGCCATCCGCCCCCACGCCACACAGACCCATAAGGGCGCCCTGGAGCGCTGGCAGAACATCCAGGGCAACTATGCCTTGAAAAACGATGCCGACCAGCTGGCCGGCAAACACATCCTCTTGGTCGATGACGTGGTGACAACCGGTGCCACCCTCATCGCCTGTGCAACCCTTCTAAAACAAATTCCCGCTGTGACCGTCTCACTTTTCACCCTTGCCGCCGCCCGTTTGGACTAAGATTATATTTTGCTTAATTTTCTCACTAATTTTCGCTTAATTTCTCCGTGCAAGCACGGACCTTTTAACAGGCATCACAGCTATAAACCATCGCTCTTTCTATACTATGCTTGAGGTACTCTAAACCATTCACAAGCGCCCCCACAATAAAAAAACGGCGCCCCGAAAGGCGCCGTTTTTTTATTAAAACTCTTCTTTTTCTTTTGCCAAATTGCGGTAGGCAAGTTTATCTTCCAGGTATTCCTGGGTGGCGATGAGCGTGGGTTTGGGAAGCTTCTCGTAGTACTTCGAGATTTCTATCTGCTCACGGTTCTCGCTGATCTCCTCGAGATTGTCGTTGAGAGTCGCAAACTCCTGAAGTTTCCTCTCAAGGTCGGACTTCATCTCGGCAGCAATCTGGTTGGCGCGCTTGCTGATGATGCAAACGGTCTCGTAGATATTACCGGTGGGTTCAGCCATCTCAATGATGTCGTGTACAGTGGTGGTGAGTGGCGCGTTAGTTTTCTTGTAATCCATGTCTTACTTGAAATTATATGATATCTAATGTATTGTTGTCGTTTTCACATGTCAAGCAGGGCATCAGTTGCTGTTGACATACTTGTTGGCAATCTTGAAGATGTTGTCTGCCTCCTTGCGCATATTGCTCTCGGGATAGTTGTTGATGAACGAGTAGTACTCGTCGATGACGGTGCGGAAACGGTCCATCTTCTTTTCCTCAACACTCTCGACAGCCTCCCTGTAGCGGGCGCGCAGCACGAGCATCTCCAGCTCCTCCTTGTACTTGCTGAAAGGATAGGATTTGATGGCGTTCTGGGCCGTGATGACAGCACTCTCGTAGTTGTTGCCCATATAGTTGCCCAGGTTATAATAGAGCGTGGCATTCTGCAGCTCCTTGAGCACGAGCTTGTCCTGAAGCTCAAAGATGGCGGCTTGGGCGATCGACACCTTGTCGCTCTGCGGGAAATAGTCCAAGAATGCCTGCAACTCCTCCATCGCGCGGATGGTCTCGGTCTGATCTAGCTGCGCATCGGGCGAGTCAAGATAGAAACCGTAGCCGGCATAGAAACGGGCCAACTCGGCATACTGACCACGCGGATAACGCTGATAATACTGCTTGAAGTAGGAACCGGAGCTGATGTAGTCCTTGTTCTCGTAGTAACTCATGGCAAGCAGATAAAGGGACTCCTCGGCATGAGGCGTGCCACGGAACAAGGGCACCAATTCAGTCAGGATTGTATAGGCCTGAGCGTAACGTTTGTTCTCAAACGCCTTCTTGGCATAGGCATACTTGTACTCAAGGTCACTGCTCTTCATGACCTTATTGTACTCGCCGCAGCCCATGAGCACGGCAGCCATCGCCAATATTATCATCAGTCGCTTTATCATCGGACAGTCGTTTTTGCGCATTTAGCCCGCAAAATTACTCCTTTTTTTTAAGATGAGCAAATCCACACCCCATTTCCCCCAAATTATTTCGAAAAATTAACGCAAAAACAAACTACATCGTGCAATCTTAATGGCCAGACGTTTCCAAATACATCTCAAGGGTTTCTTTCATCGTTTTCATCATCTGCGTATCAGAATGATTCGGTCCGTATGCCTTCAGATATCCATCGTATGCCTTACTAAAATGCTCATAGGATTTAACAAAGTCATTCAAATTCATATAGGAAATCGCCATGCCAGCATGGCAACCCAGGACATAAGGATCTTCAGCGCCATAAGTCTTTTCCAAAACAGGCAAGGCTTTCGTCAAACTTTCCAATCCATGTTGATAGTCCCCCACACTGACATACTGCATACCGAGGTTCAAATTTGACACCCCTACATCCGGATCATCAGATGCAAGTTCCCGTTCACGAATCGACTGTGCTCTACTCAAGTATTTCTGAGCTTGGGAATCATTGCCCGCACGTGAAAAGACCCCACCAATCATGGTGCAGCATTGTGCGACATCAAGATGATCTGCCCCCAAAATCCGCTCACGTATTGACAAAGACTTATTGAAGTATTCCAACGCACTACTAAGGTCTCCTTTTTTATCATAAATCACACCAATATTATAGCAGCAGTCTGCAACATCGAGGTTGTCATCACCATGCATGCGCTCACAAATTAACAAATACTTTTGAAAATATTCCAATGCATGAGTATAGTCGCCAAGATTATAATAGGCATGACCTATACTGCTGTAACGATTGGCCACATCAGAGTGTTCTGGGCCGAATGCGTGTTCAATGACACTCAGCGACTTCTGGTAATATTCCAAAGCTCGGGTATAGTCGCCATTAACTTTATAAACATTGCCAATGTTGTTGTAGCAAACAGCAGCATCGGGGTGCTCTGAGCCGAATGCGCGCTCAATTATAGACAAAGATTTCTGGTAGTATTCCAATGCTTTTGTATAGTTGCCTTGACTATAGTAAACCAGGCCGATTTCGTTGTAGCAACTGGCGACATCAGGATGATTCAAGCCTAAAAACCTCTCACGGATAGACAAAGCCTTCGCGAAATACTCCATCGCTTTGGGATAGTTTTCCAACGAGGAATAAACAGAGCCGATCACGTTATAGGAGCTCGCAATTGCGGGATGTTCTTCACCTAACGATTTCTTATTGATAACGAGAGACTTCTGAATACACTCCATAGCTTTGTCATAGTCACAAAGCTGATTATATATCAGCCCGATATTGTGGTAACAAGCTGCTACATCGGGATGATTCTCACCCAAAACATGTTCACGGATGGACAAAGACTTCTCGTAGCACTCCAAGGCTTTAGAAATCTCGCCTTTGCGATGATAAACATTTCCGATATTGTTATAGCATTGGGCCACTTGCAAATGACCAGAACCCAACGCACGTTCGTTGACAGAAAGCGATTTTTGATAGCACTCCAAGGCTTTGGAATAGTCGCCCTGGCTGTCATATACATTACCTAAACCGATGTAGCAAGCGGCGACATCAGGATGCTCTGGACCAGAAACCCGTTCAAGTATTGACAAAGATTTCCCATAATAATCCAGGGCTTGGGAATAGTCACCTTGACGGAAGTAGTCAGAAGCCATGTTGCAATACATTGCCCCAGTGCACGCACTCTCTTCGCCAAATTGCCTCTGAGCCTGTGTCAAACCTCGCTGATAATATCGTTTGGCCGTGGCATAATCCGCTAAATAATCATCAATAAACAAGCCCGCATCGGTTTGCCAATCGACATTGGTGGTATCAAGTTCGGCACGAGTTTGAATATATTTTGCAGCGTTTTCGTTGTCAAACCGGGCCAGTGCTATAGTATAAAGTTGGTAAAGGTGTTCAGCGTCCTTTTCTTGCTGCCTAAGGACTGCCGCGAGATCTGCATTAGCTTGTTCAAGAACACCTTGCGCACTAACGATGGTCTCATCCAGTTGAGCCAATGCGTCTTTGTTACGCTTGAGCACATCCATGGGGTTAAACATCGTGTGGATGAGCGAATCGGCTTTCTCCAGCTCGCCATTTTCAATCAGGATGTTGATTTCGGCCTCTTTCTCGTCAAGCACATCATAATCGGTGTGAGCATAATGGTCAGCCAGTTTGTCAATGAGCGACTGGTATTTCTCAAAGGCTTCCTGCATGGCCTTTATCTCAGCACGGTACTTTTCTTCACTGATTGACTTCCCCTTCAGCTGTTTCTCCAAGCGCGCCATCTTGGCCTTATAGTTCTTCTCGGCTGCCTTATAGGCGTTGTTCTCAATTCGCTGCTTTTCGAGCTGAAATTGAGCGGTCGAAACCATAACAATAGCAAGTGGCACTGTTGATGAGAACGCATATTGACGACCAATAACCGTTTTTTCGTTGAGTTCATAACCCTTCTTCTGAACTTGTTGCAAGGTATATGCCTCGCCGTTTTTCTTGCCAGGCATCGGCATCGAGAATGTGCCGTCAGCCTTGCTGACAACTGAATTGTGCACGCCCTTGACGCGCACAGTCACACCACTCAAAACTTCACCTTTTTTTCCAGGCTTGCCGATAGTCTTCACATAACCCTGCTGCGTCTGCGCAACAAGCGTGAGGACTGTGACAAGGCAGATAATTGTAGTCAATATTATTTTCATCTCGGTAAATGTCCAAAGGTTTAACCCTGCAAAGATACAAAATACCCTCATTAAATGCAAAGTCGGACAATGACAAAACATGAGAATCGCCATGCGGGCGATCCTCATGTTTCAAGCGACATTGCTTTTTGGGGCGGTGTCAGAATTTCATGTAAAGGCGGCGGTTGCGGCCCTTGCGGTGGCTCACGTGGATCCATCGACACCCTTTCTCGTCGATGCACTGGTCCACGGGCAGGTCCAGGCGCTTGATGAGCGCCAGCAGACGGCGGTTGCTGTCTGGTGACCCGACGGTGATGTCGGCTGCCTCACCAAGCTGGTGCTGGCTGGAGGATGTTCCGCCGACTATCCTGTTCAGTTCGGGGCACCGATAGCCGCTGTTGACCCAGATGGGGCCTCCCCATGCCTCACGCAGCGGGTCGAGCACGTTGTCCACCAACTCATGGAGCGCCTTGACGGCACTGGCGGGCGGTGTGTTGTCGATGTCCAGCTGCCGGGCGGTTTCAGAGCGGATGAGCTCCTTGACGGTGAAATACTTCATCGGCAATGGATGCGCATGTGCGCCTTGGGATAACGGAGCACCAGGCACGAAGCCTCGGTCATGACGAGGGCATCGACATTGCGCACGCCGCTCTTCTTGAGGTTAAGCTGCTCGGTGCTGAAAGGGATGTGGGTGTACTTCTGGATATACTCGGGGTCGATGATGATGCCGCAATTCTCCATGCCCACCTCGTCAAAGACCTCGCTGAGCAGAACATAAAGGCAGCCAAATTTTGACCTCAATTCCGTGAAGTCTATACCCCACTTACTCACATGCTGGCCGGCGGTGATGACACGGGTGTAGTCCAGCTTGCTGATGCCGCTGATGAGTCCGCTGCCACCGATGAGGATCTTGCGCTTGCTGCCGGCATTACCGGTGAAGGCGTCGTGCATCAGGTCCACCATCCTGCTCTGGTTGATATCGGTCGAGGACTCGAGATAGAAGTCCTTGCCGGCCTGATTCCAGATGCCGCCCGTGAAATAGACATACTCCTTCTTGATGTTGTCCCACATCTGACGCGCCACACCGAAGAGGAAGGACTTCTCCATGCCCAGCCTCATGTCATAGACAGCGGCCTCCTCCTGGTCGCTCATCGTCCATCCCGCCTCCTTGTTGGCGAGGCGCTGCAGGGTGGACTGTTCCACCTGCATCTTGAAGATCTGACACAGGTTACGGCTCTTCTTGGGCAATGCCTCGAATTGCGGAGACTGCACATCCAGCTCGCTGGCGGCACGGCCCATGCGCACCAGCGTCGCTCGAATCGACAGTCGCGGCATGCAGTTGGGAACGCCTCCGATGGTGGGACCATTGACCGCCACAACGGTGACACCGTTAGCGTCACGGCTGACAACGTAGAGCATCAAGTCCTGAGCCGACTCCTGCAAGCCGTCGGCCTCATAGCCCGGCGTGTTCTGGACGAGAATCGTGTCGGTGGGGTCAAAGATGTCGTTGTTGTCGGTAGTGATGACCACAAGCGGGGTCTCGTCAACCGATCCTGACGCAGTAGCCGGCACATCGTCGCTCAGAGTCGTCGACGTCGGCTTGGTGTCCACGCTGTAGAAATCAACGATCATGCTGCCGCTGTGCTTGCTGCCGGCATACCTTGAAATCTGGTCGATGGGCGTCGACATGGGGCGGATCTTGACAATCTGCTGGTCAATCTCGTTGAGCAACAGGTCGGGGGAGCCTTCACGAGTGAGGTCGGTCGTGAGCGGACCGTCAACGACGTGCTTGCCGTCCTCAACGCCCGCAATGAGCATCCCGACAGCCAGCGAAGCGCCTGAGTCGGCGACTCCGACACACGAGGCCAAGATGGCGATGAGAATCATGATGAACACAAAGAGGATGAGTTTCTTGTGGCTGCGCATCCAGCGCCATGCCTTCTGGATTTTGTTGAATTCCATGGTGTTGTTAAGTTTAAAGATAAATAATAAAAAAGTAAAATGTTAACAGTAAAAGAAGAGGCTATTCCTAATCTCTTAATCCATACTCCAGACAGATCAATCCCAGATGCTGCGGCGGCAGTAGCGAGGAAAGACCGGAGTGGTGTCGCGTTCGCCCGAGCAATCGTCATCGGGGTCAGGGTGCATGACCGCCTCGATTTTCTCGTTACGGCCCCGCAGATAGCCAGCTGCATCTGCGTTCTGCACATCGGTTTCGTGGGTGATGCCACGAGCGAGGGTGACGAGCAGGTCACGGGTGAGCGATTCGTCACCCAAACCACTGGTGAGTTCTGTGAGGCGCGTGGTTACCGCCTCGTCGAGATTTAAAGCGGCGATCTGTTCGTCGCGCGAGGGGGTGGCCTGATGTTCGGCCACGGTTTCGTTGTCTGCGCAAAAGGGCGGTGGAGTCACCGTGCCTTTCGCCACTTGTTCTGATTCATTCATGTCAAAAAAATTAAACGGTTAATAATCCATACACTTCTACACCTATACACCTATACACTTTTTACACCCATACACCTACCCACAACTCTCAATCTTCCTGTCCCTCTGCCGGCGGAAGGCCTGGAAGGTGTCGTACACATCACTCAGGGCGATATTGGCGTTCTCGCTCTGCATCTGGTAGATGTTGGCACTGTTCACAGTGGGATTCTTCCCCTGCAAAGCCCCGCTCACACCGCTGATTTCCTCAAACAGTTTCATCTGCAGCTCGATCATCTGATAGGCACCGATGTTCGTCCCATTGGCACTGATCTGCTCGGGTTTAGCCTCACCCAAGCGCGGATTGTAGGGCAACAGGCCGTTGGCACTTGACCAGCAACGGCGGGCATCCTCCCAAGTCCACCCGTCGGGCAACGCGGTTTCGGGGAAGAGCAGGACACCCTTGGCACTGGTGCGCATCACCTGGTCCAGTAGCGAAATCAGGCGATTGACATGTTTCTGGGTGTCGATGATGTCCTCGACCACGGCATGCACCTCGCCGTCGGTAAGCGGGTAGAGTTTGATGACAAACGGATGGCTGCCATGCGCCCAGGGCGAATCATACTCGGCAAGCAGGTCGCCCATCGGGCTGAACCAGCGGCAGTGCCACACCGTGGCGATATCCCAACGCGTGGTGACATCAGGCAGATTTTTGAGTCGGTGGGCGGCGGACACAGGCTCTACCGTGAGCGTGCCTTCGCGGCGGTTGTGGCAGACGATGACCTCGCGGCTCTCGAGCGTCCAGACCTCGATGGCACGGCACTTGCCGTCGTTGGCGTGCCAAAAATCGGTGCCCAGTTGCGAATCAGCGCCCAGGCGGGTGGTGAAATCTGCGAGGCGGGCATCGGCGCCGTCGGTGTACAGGCGCCTGACCCATGCTGCCTTGCGCTGGTTCCCGCCCACCACGCGCCGCAGCAGTTGAGCTATGTTGAGGTCATGCAACTGGCCGATGAGTTCACAGTCCCATGCACGGGTGTCGTTCATCGTCCCGACAAACAGACGGTTGACGTTCACGTTATCGACCCTCATGTGCTCGGCATCGCCAGGCTCACGGGTGGTGTCCACGCGTTGAATGCAGCATCCCGAGATAAGGAACTCCTCGAGGGCACGGCTGTCGAGTTCGTCCAACTCGTTTTGGACGCTCACCTGTGCGAGATGTGACGAGGTTTTGTCTTCGTCACGTTTGATGTACTGTGAGCGAAAACGCCCCACGATGGTCTTCACCAGTTGACGGATGAGGTTGTTGGTGATGCTTTGGCACCCTTGCCCGGCAAGCAGTTCCCCCTCGGTAACCACACAGCCGTTGCTGTCCCTCACCAGGTCGCCCCACTGGTCGCCGTAGGTGAAGCGCTTGTTGCGCAATCGCGCCTGCCGCAGCCCCGCTGCATTCATCCATGCCTGATAAGCGGCATGAAGCACACGGGTGTGCTGTTCATTGGTTGTTGGTGTTTTCATGATTTTTGTTAAGATTTAATCGGTTGTTTGGTGTTGTCGCTGCAAAAGTACACTTCCACCCCACCCTCCCACCATGTCAAAAAGCACGATAGGCCAAAAAATGTCCCTCTTTTTGTTTTAGACGCGACTTTTCATTACCTTTGTTCCCTATTAACATTAAAAATAATGATGATGGAAGACTTTGCAACCACAATGCTTGCCGACTTGCACCGCTACCTGCTCAAGCGTGACAAGGTAGACGAACGACTGCCCGAGTGTCCCGATGTGGAAGAGAAATGGCCCGCAATTGCCGAAGCCTATCTCCCCGACGGAGCACGCGAGTTTGCCAACTATCCTGTGGCATCGTTGGGCTGGATGATGTTCATCGCCATGGCGGTCACCAAGTTCTGGGACGAAGATTGGGAGCGCTATGACAAGATTGATGACTTATATCTCTACCTGCGCGACAAGCGCGGCTATGATAACCTCGACGAGTACATCCTGGATGAGGTGCTGGACTTGCAAGGCAATGAAGCCGAAGCGCTACAGAAACTCGTGGGTGACTGCGCCGAGCGGGTGAAACGCGCCATCTTCGACCTCGACATCGAGCCAGGCACCATTGATGCCTTCAAGGCCTACGTCGCTGGTCTGCAGACAATGTATCAGATGGGCATGGCCATGCAGCTCAAGGCAATGGGCTACCACATGGTTGCACAGTGAGATAATAGTGAAGTGGCCCTTTAGTGACCTCAACTGAGAACTGAAAACTGAGAACTGAAAAGCATGAACCAAGAGAAAGATCCGATGGGCACGGCTATCGCCGATTTCCATGCTACCGGCAAGGCAGCACGGTTGCGGGTGTTCTCACACATGTTCGATGAGGACGAAATCCCCGTCAAGGCATTGTTCCGTACCTTTGACGAGATGCCCGCCATCGAACGCGAGGCGTTGCAAGTGGCCAGCGGTCACATTCTGGACGTGGGAGCAGGAGCAGGATGCCACTCGCTGGCACTGCAGGCGATGGAAAAGCGCGTGACGGCCATCGACATCTCGCCGCTGGCGGTGACGACGATGCGTGAACGCGGAGTGAAAGACGTGCGCGAACAGGACTTTTTCACCCTTGACGGCAAATTTAACACCATCCTGATGCTGATGAACGGCATCGGCATCGTGGGCACCATCTCGCGCATGGATGCTTTCTTCATGCAGGTTGACCGCCTGCTGGCCCCTGGCGGACAAGTGCTGTGTGACTCCAGCGACATCTGCTATATCTTTGAGGACGAGGACGGCATCATCGACCTCACGGGTGTTGAGGGCTATTACGGCGAATTGACTTATCAAATGCAGTACCGTAACATCAAGGGCGACGCCTTCCCTTGGATTTTCATCGACCCTGAGACGCTGCGCGAGCAGGCTGCCGCCCACGGTTTCCACTGCGACATCATCATGCGCGGCCCACACTACGACTACCTGGCACGCCTCACCCGCCACTCTTGAAGTCAGACAACAACGACAACATCAACGACAACAGGGACAACCATTATCAGTGGTTGTCCCTGTTCTAGATTGGAATCAAGTGTTGTCAAATATACATTATTTACTACCTGCAAATACATCTATAAAATGCATAAGTTTAATTTGACCACTCGCTCCACGATAGTATATTGTGCCCTCAGGATCAAATACGATTGAGTAAGAAATAAAGATGGGAACACCTTCAAAACCATGACTTCTAAAACCGTATAGTTCAAATGGCTCTGGCGGTGTCTGATTGCTGATGACAATGGGGTAATTGACATTATTATCGGATGCACATTGGCGTATATTCTCAGGTGTATCATATGCAGGCACGCAGACTAATTCAAATTGACTGCCAATAGCATTATCGTGCTTCCAATCATTCAACATTTTAAAATCATCTTTCATGCCATGCTGATACTCCCAAGATGGATTAAAGAAAACCAAAGCTGCAGGTTTCCCCTTTCCTACATAGTCAGAAAGCTTAAATGTCTTACCATTAACATCAGTTGCCTCAAAGTCGACAAACTTTTTGCCTTCGGCAGTTTGCTCAGCATTGGCAAATAAAGTTTTGGCTTTTTCTACTCGTTTTAAATGGGCATACTCAGCGGGTGCATCCATGAGGAGAGAATCGAATTCGGCTTTTTCAAGTTCTTCATTATAGAAAATATATTCACAGAACGCCCAAGAGCCAATGATGTTATCCTTGTTTTCTTGATATAATTTCAGAAGCGGTTTTTCACCAGCAGATATCTTAATATTACTCATCTTTTCTCTTTTCATGTCATTCAGAGGGCTAGTGACGGTAAAATCACTGTCTTTTGGAAATTTGGCAACGATTTCTCCGGGTTCAACGATGAACTGGAAAAGTGGGTCATATAAGTCACCAAAATAAAGAATTGCCGAAAAAGTTGAATCGATGTCGCTTTCTAAAACGCATTTTTGGTCCTCGATAGTTGCAGATGCTATGGTATCGCCCGAATCATAGTCAACAAGAAATGCCTCTTTACCATTGTGTTTATCATTATCTTCAAATTCAACGGTCACTTTGAAACCACTCTTGCCGCAAGATGCGAGCAGCAATAACGCTGTAAAAAGGAAAACTAATTTTTTCATAATAATTCAGAAATTGATTAATAACTCACAAAGATAATAATTTTTCTTTTCAATTATTCTTTTTATGGCAGGAAAGGCAAGAAAAGAGTTACTTTTCTTGCCTTTCCTGTCTTCATGAGTCAAACACTGTCAAATAATAATGGCTGTTTTAGTTGTTCAAGTGTTTTTTATTCAGAGCAGGCGGATGCCCTAGTGTTTATTGTCTTTATTCTTGTTTTATCCATCGCGCGCTAGCCCTAAAAAAGTTGTTTCTGTTGTCTTACACGTTGTTTAGGTTGTTTGATAAAATGTGCTTTTCATGGTATTGGATTGATTGGGTCATGTGGTGGCTTGCAGCAGGGCGGCAATGGCATCGGCGGTGTCAGGGTTGTCGATGAGGAACTGCTTGGCGGCTTCGCGTCCCTGCCCCAGACGGCCGTTCTCCCAGCTGAACCAGGCTCCACTCTTCTTGATGATGCCCGCATCCACACCCATGTCGAGGAGTTCGCCCGCGCGACTGATGCCCTGACCGTAAATCACGTCAAACTCAGCCTTGCGGAAGGGAGGCGCCACCTTGTTTTTCACAACCTTGACACGTGTCTGCGCACCAAGGACGCGTTCGCCGTCCTTGATGTGTGCCAGACGGCGGATGTCCAAACGCACGCTGCTGTAGAACTTCAAGGCATTGCCACCGGTGGTGGTCTCCGGGTTACCGAACATTACGCCCAACTTCTCGCGCAACTGGTTGATGAAGATGCAGCAGGTGCGCGTTTTAGCAATGGTGGCGGTGAGTTTACGCAGCGCCTGACTCATCAGTCGGGCCTGCAACCCCATCTTGCTCTCGCCCATCTCACCCTCAATCTCGGCCTTGGGAGTGAGAGCGGCAACGCTGTCGATCACGATGACGTCGATGGCCGCACTGCGGATGAGTTGGTCGGCAATCTCAAGCGCCTGCTCGCCGTTGTCGGGCTGCGATATCCACAAGTTGCGCGTGTTCACGCCCACGGCCTCGGCATAGGAGCGGTCAAAGGCATGCTCAGCGTCGATATAGGCAGCAATGCCACCCATCTGCTGCGCCTGGGCAATGGCATGCAACGCCAGCGTGGTCTTGCCCGACGACTCGGGGCCATAGATCTCGACAATGCGACCACGCGGATAGCCGCCCACCCCCAGAGCCCGGTCCAACCCGATGGAGCCGGTGGGAATGACATCGACGTCCTCGACACTTTCATCGTTCATTCGCATAATGGCACAGGTGCCAAAGGCTTTCTCGATCTTGGCAACGGCATTCTGCATCACCTGCAGCTTCATGGGATCCACCTCGACGGCACGCGGTGAGTGCGGTGTGCTCTCGGCGACATGGTTGCTCACAATGTCAGGCGTGGCAATACTCAGCACTTGCTGCCCGTCAATCATCACTTCTTGTCTCAAAATCTGCTCAGTCATAGTTTATTATGTTTTAATTGTTAGTAGATTGTCGTTACTTGTTCGTCGTTTGACAATGCAAAGTAACTATGACAAAGTGCAATATTTTGGCACTATAACAAGAAAGAATGTTAAGGACCAAGCATGCTCATTGTCTTTCCCCAGAAATACTTGACAGATTTGAGAGCGATTAACTAAGTTGGTTTACACGAATTATATTGTTCGCCTAAACCGGGTTGACAGTCTGGCGGTTTTATCCATGCTGCGTGTACAAAAAAACTGCGGCAGCTGGTGGCTGTCGCAGTTATGCTAGTATGTCATCGTCGAAACGATCAGAACTCAGCGTTATTCGGGGTGCGCGGGAACGGAATGACGTCACGGATGTTGGCCATACCGGTCACGAACAGGATGAGGCGCTCGAAGCCCAGGCCGAAGCCGCTGTGAGGCACGGTGCCGAAGCGACGCGTGTCGAGGTACCACCACATGTCCTTCATGGGGATGCCGCGGCGCTCGATCTCGCTCATCAGCTTGTCATAGTCGGCCTCACGCTCGCTACCGCCGATAATCTCGCCAATCATGGGGAAGAGCACGTCCATAGCGCGAACGGTCTTGCCGTCTTCGTTCTGCTTCATGTAGAAGGCCTTGATCTCACGCGGATAGTCAGTAAGGATGACAGGACGCTTGAAGTGCTCCTCGACGAGGTAGCGCTCGTGCTCGCTCTGCAGATCCACACCCCACTCCACGGGGAATTCAAACTTCTTCTTGGCCTGCTTGAGGATTTCGATGCCCTCGGTGTAGGTCAGGCGCACGAACGGCTCCTTGAGAACGCTGTGCAGGCGCTCAATCAAGGTGTTATCAAACATCTTGTTGAGGAACTCCAGATCGTCCTGGCAGTGCTCCAGCGCATAGTTCACGCAGTACTTGATGAACTCCTCGGCCAGGTCCATGTTGTCGGTGATATCATAGAAGGCCATCTCGGGCTCTATCATCCAGAACTCGGCCAAGTGGCGCGGCGTGTTGCTGTTCTCGGCACGGAAGGTGGGACCGAAGGTGTAGATTTCACCCAATGCAGTGGCACCCAACTCACCCTCGAGCTGGCCAGATACGGTCAGACTTGTGGATTTGCCGAAGAAGTCTTGCGTGTAGTCGGTCTTGCCGTCCTCAGTCTTGGGCAGGTCGCCCAAGTTGAGGGTCGTCACCTGGAACATGTCGCCGGCTCCCTCACAGTCACTTGCAGTGATCAGCGGGGTGTGCAGGTAGAAGAAACCCTTGTCGTTGAAGAACTTGTGGATGGCAAATGCCAAATGGTGACGGATGCGGAACACGGCGCCGAAGGTGTTGGTGCGCATACGCAAGTGGGCCTTGGTGCGCAGGAACTCAAGCGTGTGGCCTTTCTTCTGCATGGGATAGTCATCGGCGCAAGTGCCATAGATCTCTATAGTCTGGGCCTGTACCTCAACCGTCTGGCCTTTGCCCTGCGACTCAACGAGCAAGCCCTCGACGTGCAGGCTGGCACCCGTAGTGATGGGACGCAACTCCTCCTCGCTGAACTTCTCAAGGTCAACGACGATTTGCAGGTTGTTGATGGTCGAACCGTCGTTCAATGCGATGAACTGCACGAACTTGTTACCACGGCGGCTGCGTACCCAGCCCTTGACACACACCTGTTGACCCACCAAAGCGGGATCAAAAATATCAACGATTTTTGTTCGTTTCAAAGCCATTTTAATAAATGAGTATTCTTGTTATTTTTAATATGACCTTGACCCGACGTTGAGCCGGGTCAAGAGCCATGTCATGTTGATTATTCAAATGAGTTTTGTTTCAAGAAGTTAACTTCTTCCTGAGTGAGGTAGCGCCAGCGGCCGCGGGGCAGGTTCTTCTTGGTGAGACCGGCGAAGTAAACGCGGTCGAGCTTCACCACGTGGTAGCCCAGCGATTCAAAAATGCGGCGCACGACACGGTTGCGGCCCGAGTGAATCTCGATGCCGGCCTGCTTGCGGTCGGTGGGCGACACGTAGCTCACTGCATCGGCGTGGATGGGACCGTCGTCGAGCTCAACGCCATCGGCGATGTGCTGCATGTCCTCCTCACTGATGGGCTTGTCGGTCCACACCTGGTAGATTTTCTTCTTGACGTATTGCGGATGGGCGAGCTTGGCAGCCAGGTCACCGTCGTTGGTGAGCAGCAGCACACCGGTGGTGTTGCGGTCAAGTCGTCCAACAGGATAGATGCGTTCCTCACAGGCACCCTTAACGAGGTCCATGACAGTCTTGCGGCCATTGGGATCGTCGCTGGTGGTCACGGTGTCTTTGGGTTTGTTGAGCAGAACGTAGCACTTCTTCTCGGTAGTCACGATTTCGCCGTTATATTTCACGACATCCTTGGGAGTGATCTTCATGCCGAGTTCGGTCACCACAACATCGTTGACCATGACCAGACCCTTCTGGATATACTCATCGGCCACACGGCGCGAGCAGATGCCGGCGTTGGCCAGGAACTTGTTCAAGCGAACCTCCATGTTGGGATCGATAGCGGGCTCCTCGTAGAAAATGCGTTGGGGCTTGGGGGTAAAACGCATCTGGGGCTTGGGGGCTTGACGCTTGGGGCGTTGCTGATAACCGCCCTGGCGCTGCTGATAGCCGCCCTGGCGCTGCTGGTAACCACCCTGCTGACGAGGCTGGTAACCGCCTTGACGCTGCTGATAGCCACCCTGACGAGGCTGGTAACCGCCCTGACGTTGCTGGTAACCACCCTGCTGACGAGGCTGATAACCGCCTTGCTGACGAGGCTGGTAACCGCCCTGGCGCTGCTGGTAACCACCCTGCTGACGGGGCTGGTAACCGCCCTGGCGAGGCTGATAACCACCCTGACGAGGCTGGTAACCGCCCTGGCGGGGCTGGTAGCCGCCCTGCTGTTCGGGATTCACATTTGTGCCTTCGGCATTCGTTTCAGGTTCTCCGCTTGCCTGGGGTTGCGGATAACGTTGCTGATAGCGGGGCTGATAACCGCCCTGCTGACGCTGCTGGTATCCACCTTGACGCTGTTGGTAACGAGGTTGATAGCCACCCTGACGAGGCTGATAGCCTTGACGATGATATCCGCCCTGACGGGGCTGATAACCCTCTTGCTGCTGATAACCCTCGGGGGCTGTGGTTTCTTCTCCCTGATGCTGTTCATGAGCACCATACTCTACTTTTTCATAGCGGCCATTCTCTAAATTCTCTTCAAGATTAGCATTGCTCTCTCCGATTCTGGGCCTTTTGGGCTTTTTCAAATTCTCGTCCATCGTTTACAAATAATTACTGGTTAGAGTTTGTTTAATCGCTGTAATAATAAAAACATTTAGTGGCCTCTCGGCCGATTCCAATAAAAATAGATCTATTTAAGCATTAAATTGTCGTGGGCAGTGAGGGATTCGAACCCCCGACCCTCTGCTTGTAAGGCAGATGCTCTGAACCAACTGCGCTAACTGCCCGAAAGGGCTCCTCTCGCGAAAAGCACTGCAAAATTACACCAAAATTTACTAACCCCCAAATAATTAAAGAAATTTTTCAATTATACTAAAAATAAAGCCCGGGAGTCAAGCGTCCCGGGCAATGCTATTCAATCAAACCGATACTAAATCGCGTGATTTACAGGTTGGGATTGATCTTGCTCCACTCGCTGATGGGAGGCACGATGCCCAAGTCTACCAGCTCGTCGCGCATGTGGCACAGGTGCTCGTAGCTGGCATCCAACTTGGCGTTCTCTGAGGGCAGACCCTGCGGAACCTTGTAGGAGGCACCATTCTCGTCGAGCAGGGTGTCCATAGCCATCATGATGTGGTTGTACTTATCGTTGCAGACATAGGTGCCCACGGGGAAGCGGAACTTCTCGCCGCCCATCGCTGCGCGAATCATCTCAACCGACAGATAGGCAGGGCTCTGGAACGAACTGCGACCACGCAGTTTGATGATCTGGGCGCCACCCTTGGTGACATCGGTCTTCATCTGCTCCCACTCCTCAACGGGGAACTCGGGGGTACCAACGATGTCGGTCAATTTGCGGCCGGCAATCTCTACATGGCTGCCAAACACTGCCATCTGTTCACCATGTCCGCCATAGGTCGCACAACCGGTAATCTCGCTCTGCATCACACCGAATTTCTTGGCCAACGCACTCTGCAAGCGGGTGGTGTCAAGAGCGGCGAGAGTGGTCACCTGGCAAGGCTTCAAGCCACTGTACAGCAGGGTAACCAGACCCGTCAGGTCGGCAGGGTTGAAGATGATGACAACGTGCTTCACGTCGGGACAGTAGGTCTTGATGTCCTTGCCCAGACCCTCAGCGATCTCGCAGTTGCCCTTGAGAAGATCCTCGCGGGTCATGCCCTCCTTGCGGGGTGCACCACCACTTGAGATAATATACTTAGCGTTAGTAAAAGCTTCTTTGGCATCGGTAGTGGCAGTGATCTTCACGTCACCGAAACCGCTCTGGCGCATCTCTTCAGCAACGCCTTCGGGCGAGAACACGTCATAGAGACAGATGTCAGTTGTCAAGCCCATCATCAGGGCGGTTTGTACCATGTTTGAGCCGATCATGCCGGCAGCGCCGACGATGACCAATTTGTCGTTTGTTAAAGCCATGATGTTATGTTTTTAATTCTTTATTGATGTTGCTTTAATGATTAATCAGTGCAAAGGTAAACAATTTCACCCACCGCCACAAGCAAATTGCAACTATTTATGATTAAATATTGTGAAATCAGCACCAGTCCGTGACAAAATGACTACCTTTGCTCTCACAATCAATAGTGAACACATGGAACAGGAATTTGCTTCGCGGTTGCTGGAATCGGCAGTCAGCGAGTTCGCCAAGCTGCCGGGCATCGGGCGCAAAACGGCGCTGCGCCTGGTACTGAACTTGCTCAAGAGAGATGAGCAGGAAGCTGTCGCATTAGGTGAAGCAATCATCAAGCTCAGGCGCGAAATCCGTTACTGCAAGGTGTGCCACAACATCAGCGAGACCGAGGTTTGCCCAATCTGCGGTAATCCGTCACGCGACGCTTCCACCATCTGTGTGGTCGAGAACGTCAAGGACGTGATGAGCATCGAGAACACCCATCAGCACAGCGGACTGTATCATGTCCTGGGCGGACTCATCTCGCCCATGGACGGCATCGGCCCTGCCGACATCGAGGTGGACAGTCTGGAGGAGCGAGTCAAAGCTGGCGGCATTAAGGAGGTCATCCTGGCCCTGAGCGCGACAATGGAGGGCGACACCACCAATTTCTACATCTTCCGTCGCTTGGCACCCTACCCCGACGTCAAGATCACCATCCTGGCACGTGGAGTCAGCGTCGGCAACGAAATCGAGTACACCGACGAACTCACCCTGGGTCGCAGCATCCTGAACCGCACCCTCTTCAGCGACACCTTCCACAAGGAATAATCCATAACATCAAGTTACTCCAGTAAATCCAGATGGCCGACAACGATTTCGCATATCGCCAAGAGGACGCCGAAAAGCGCCGTCGTCGCCGCGAGGCCGAGCGCCAACGCCGTCTGCGCCACGCCCGCGAGGAATACATCAAAAAGAAAAACGAATCCAAGTAATAGCATATAATCAATCCCGCAATAACAATAAACCGGCTCAAAAACAAAATTTTGAGCCGATTTAGTTTAAAATAATGTTGTTTCTATTGTCTAGATGTTGTCCTGGTTGTCTGATAATGCGTTGGCGAGGGCGAGGACTTGGGCGGTGAAGTCGTCGGGTGCGAGTGTGCTGGAGAGCCAGTGGATGGAAGTACCGCGTTTTTCCATGCCGCGGAACCAAGTCATCTGGCGTTTGGCAAATTGGTGAATGGCGATTTCAAGTTGGCGGAACATCTCCTCCTCGCTCAACTGGCCGATGACGTATTGTGTGACGAACTTATACTCCAGGCCGTAATAGATAAGATCCTCTGGGTCGATGCCCTCGTCATTGATGAGACGGCGCACTTCATCAATCATGCCCTCGTCAAGGCGGGCACGCAGGCGGCGGCTGATGCGTTCACGCCGCGTGTCACGGTCCACTTCCACACCAATGACCAGCGCATTCTCCATCGGGTGTGGTTCGGTGAGGGCCTTCAGTTCGGGATGTTGCTCATAGTAGCGGCAGATTTCGATGGCACGTGTGGCGCGTGCAACGGTGTCGATATCGCTGTTGTTGCGCAGCGTCTTCATCGTCTTGAGCAGGGCGGTGAGTTCCTCCAATGACTTGCCGGCCAGCTCGGCGCGTAACGTCTCGTTTCGTGGAACTGGCGGCAGTTTGATGCCCTTGACGACGGTTTCGACATACATTCCTGTGCCACCACACATGATGACGGGTTTGCCACGCTGGCGAATGTCATCATAAACCCGTTCGAAGTCCTCAAGGAATTCGTAGAGGCTGTAGCGGTAGCCTGCCGGCCGGATGTCAATGAGATGATAGGGCACGCTGTCATACTCGACCAAGTCCTTGCCCGTGCCGATGTCCATGCCACGGTATATCTGGCGAGAATCAGCGCTGATGATTTCGCCGTCAATGGCCTTGGCCAGATGTACGGCCCGAGCCGTCTTGCCCGTCGCCGTCGGCCCCGTCACCACAAAAAACACATCCCTATAATCCATTGGTTTAAGATAAGAGATAAAAGATAAGAGATAAAAGATGGATGTGGTCGTGTGGGACAGCCAACTGTTATCTCTTATCTTTTATCTATTCATTACTTCAAGTATTGGTCGTAGTACTCGAGGGCGCGCTTGTAGACAACGTAGCGGGCCGAGCAGTCGCGAATGCTGTGATTCATGTTGGGGAAGACCATCATGTCGCATGTGCGGTTCATGTCCACGAGTTTGGAAACATACTGCATCGAGTTGACGATGTGCACGTTGTCGTCGGCGCTGCCAAACATGATGAGCACGCGTCCATTAAGGTTCTCAGCACGGTTCAGCGGGAAGTTGCTGTAACCCTCGGGATTCTCTTGGGGCGTGCGCATGTAGCGCTCGGTGTAGATGCTGTCATAATAGCGCCAAGTGGTCACCGGAGCGATGCTCACACCACAGGCATAGTTGCTGCCCGGTTCACTCATTGCCATCAGCGTCTGGAAACCACCGTAGCTCCAACCCATGATACCGATGTGATCAGCGTCCACCCATGGCTGCTGTGCCATATAGTGAGCAGCGGCAACGGCATCCTCTGTCTCGTATTTACCCAAGTTCAGATACGTTATTGACTCGAACTCTTTGCCACGGAATCCAGTGCCACGGCTGTCCACCTCGATCACAATATAGCCCTGGGTGGCAAAGTACTGCTCCCAGCCCATGCGCCAGCGGTTGACGACCTCCTGCGAACCGGGACCGTTGTAATGCTCCATGATAACAGGATACTTCTTGTTCGGGTCGAAGTCCACGGGCTTAATCATGTAACCGTTAAGGGTATAGCCGTCATGCTCCATCGTGAAAAACTCCTTTTTGGGGACATCCACAGCGGTATAGCGGCGGGCGTATTCCTCATTCAGCTGCAAGTCACGCACCCGCTTGCCCTTGCGGTCATAGATGCGATACTGGTTCGGAGTTTGCGCATCACTATAGACTCCCACATAGTAGCTAAAGTCTCCGTTGAACATTGCCGATGCAGTTCCCTGACCGTCAGTCGTTGAAGGAGCGAATCGGGTCACTTTTCCCTTAGCGTCCACGCACTCAACAACGCGGTTCAGCGGACCGCAGGATGCCTGATAATAGAAACGCTTTGTTGCCTTGTCGTAACCGTAGAACTGCGAGATGATGCGCTCGTTGTCGTTAGTGAGCTGACGCATGAGGTTGCCATCCAGGTCATACTGATAGAGCTGCATGTAGCCAGAACGCTCGCTGGGGATGACAAAAAAGTCGTCCTCGTACTGCACCTGCTGGCTAGTCTCGGCATCAACCCAGGTGTCAGAGGTCTCTTGATAGACCTGCTTAGCATCGCCGGTCCGTGGATTGACGGCGTAGATGCGCAAATCGTTCTGGTGGCGGTTCAGACGTTGAACCATCAGTCGTTGCGGATCGGGACTGAAGGTGATATGGCAAACGTAATCCTCCTCTTCGAGGGGCACGTTGAGTTTCTTGAATGTGCCATCCACTACATCGTAGCAATGGACAGTCACTACCGAGTTCTTCTCACCAGCCACTGGATACTTGAAGTCATAGCGGCCGGGATAGAGCGCATACTCATCCCTGGGGTTACAAGTGCCCTGATAGATAACCATCGAAGCCATCTTCACCTGACTCTCATCCCAGCGCAGGAAAGCCAGCGAGCGGCTGTCGCTCGACCAATTGAGGGTATTGAGCATCCCAAGTTCTTCCTGGTACACCCAATCGGGCACGCCGTAGATGATGTTGTTTTTCTTTCCGTCACGGGTGACCTGAACCGTCGTACCGTCATCCAGATTGCGAACAAACACGTTATTATCCTTGACATAGGCCACGCGTTTACCGTCAGGCGACAGGGTGGCGATTTCCTCGCCGCCGCCGTCACTCAAGGCCTTCATCGTCTTGTTTTTGAGGTCATACACATAGTAGTCGGCACTAAAGCTGTAGCGATAAATCTCCTGCGAGTTGTTCCACAACAGCACGTAGGCACCGTCGGCGGTCACTTCAAAGTCGTCCCAGCCGGTCACTTGTTCGTCGCGGGTATCCAGCAGCACACTCTCGTCGCCCTTGGCATAGCTGATGCGGTTGATGCTGTTGCCGTCATCGCTCAAGCGGTAAAAGTAGCGTCCGTCACTCTTGCTGGGTTGCATCGCCCCGATTCCGCGGGGTGAACTGCCGCGCAACACACACTCCTCAAGCGTCAAAGCGCTGGTGCCCAATGCGAGCACCATCATAGCGATAATCAGAAATGCCTTTTTCATAAGCCAAGTTCCAAAATTTGGTTTGCACTGTCTTTAGTGTTCACTTTCTCGATGATGTGCTTAACAACACCCTGCTCATCGATGATGAAGGTCGTGCGAACCGTGCCCATATAGGTACGGCCAGCCATTTTCTTCTCGCGCCACACGCCGAAGGCCTGGTTCAACGTCGTGTCCACATCGGCTATCAGCGGGAAAGGCAGACTGTATTTGTCGGCAAACTTCTGGTGGCTCGCGGCACTGTCCTTGCTCACGCCAAGCAGCGCGTAACCCGCACGCTTCAGCGCGCCATAGCCATCCGATAGGCTGCATGCTTCGGCAGTGCAACCAGGGGTATTGTCCTTCGGATAGAAGTAGATGATGAGTTTCTTGCCCGCAAAGTCACTTGCCTTCACTTCGTTTCCATACTGGTCAAGTCCTAAATACTCAGGTATTCTGTCGCCAATCTTCATAATGATATTTTGTTTTAGAGTTTTGTATTAATCCACAAAATTAATGATAATTCCTGATTCAACATCCCCCACTCTGCTTTTATGAGGCAGAATACATCAATATTTGATCAGTTGGGGAATGATTCGCGCAACACGCATGAGCGTGGCGCCAGGATCCATCGCCTCGTCGAGGGGAAGGCCGTCACTCACGGCCGTTGCACTCAACAGACCTGCCGCAGCGACATCAAAGTCCGGATCGATCGAGCCACAGACAGCGGCCACAGGAATGCCGTTCTCACAGGCCATTTTCATGACACATCCAGGGCCTTTGCCCATTAGCGTCTGCTTGTCCAAGCGACCTTCGCCGGTAATCACCAGGTCGGCCCCTTCGAGCGCTTGCGCCATACCGTTGCGTTCCAATACATAGGGCGCTCCCGGCAGGAGTTCGCAATCCAGCAGATGCATCATCAGGGCAGGAATGCCTCCCGCGGCACCACAGCCAGGAAGATTGGCGATGTCATCACCCACAAGTTCCGCTATATGGTGCATGCCTTGCTCCAGCAGTTCAACTTGCTCAGGGGAAGCGCCTTTCTGAGGGCCGAAAATCCTTGCCGACCCACGCTGTCCGCACAAGGGATTATCCACGTCGGTCAATAATGTGAAGCAGCAATCACGCACATCCTGCGGGATACCAAGTGTCTCGATGTGAGAGATTCTCCCAAGAGATTCACCGCTAGGATAGAGATGATGGCCGTCAGCGTCCAGAAACTCGGCGCCCAATGCACACAGGATTCCCATGGCAGCATCGCATGTCGCCGTGCCGCCTAAACCCAACACGATGTGACGGCTGCCGCGCTCCATGGCGTCGCGCATCAACAGCCCCGTCCCCAGTGTCGTTGTCCGCATCACGTCGCGAGCATCATGCGGCAGCAGAGCCAAACCGCTTGCGGCTGCGACCTCGATGAGGGCCATGCCGTCGTCACACAGGAAGTAACGAGCGCTGACAGGCTCCGACTGCAGCAACGGACCCATCGTTGGCAAGGTCACCCATTGACCTTGACGTGTCGCTGCAAGCACCTCGGTAGTGCCGTCGCCACCGTCGGCGACAGGGACACACACCGTCGATATATCATCAAGACCGCACAAGCTCTCTTGCGCGGTCTCGTTGAGTTGCTGGGCTGTTACCGAGCCTTTAAATTTATCAAATGCCAGTACGACCTTCATCAGTCAACTTTGACAACCAGGAAATTGGATTTCTCCCAGAACTTGGCGGCATTGATGATGTGCAGCGTCTTGACATTGCCATGGTCCACAATCTCATAGGAGTCTTTGGGATGGTTGGTCATGACCTCGGCCTTCTTGCTGTGCAGCGGAATTTCGCTGAGTGTGCGGCGGTCAGCCTTGGTGAAATAGGACATTTCGAAATCACCTTGCAGAATCTTGGTCTTGCGCAGGAAACCCGTCTCGATAATCTTGTTGTTCTTGAGTTCCTTCTTGGAGCCGACAACATAGTAGCAGGTGTTCAGGTTGTCCACCTCGGCCGTGAGTTGCTTGGACTCCTGTTGGGCCGCCTCTTTCTCCTTGGTGACGGTCTTATTGACCGTGTTGAGCGAGTCCACACTCTGATTCAGGTTCTTGATTTGGATGTGTGCCGCAGCCAACTGTTCAGTCAAATCGTTGATTTTCTTTTGCTGGTCCTCGAGTTGAGCCTTGAGGTTGGCAATCGACTTCTTCATCGAATTGTTATAATTGGTAGATTGCTGCAGGCGTTGTTCGAGGGCGGCGAGCCTTTTCTTCTGCGTATTGATTGACTGCTGGATGAGGACAATATCGTCACGCAATTGTTTCTTGCGGTCAGGCGTCTCACTGCTAAAGTTATTGACCGACACGATATCCTGCAGTTCCTTGATTTGAGCCAAACCGTCGGCAATATCCCCCATGAGTTCCATGAGGCTGTCCTTCTCGGCATTGGCGGTAGCGATAGAGTCCTGCAGTGCAATGCTCAGCGAGTCCTGCCTGGCAGTCTCGTCCGTTTGCCTGTTATCGTGTTGACAGGACGGCATGGCTGCAATCCCGATCAACAATAACGCAAAATAAAATAACTTTTTCATACCTATCGGATTTTAGTTCATATCAACTCTATATCTGTATTTAAACCTAATTCTTTACTTTGGCTTGTTTTTGCTTGAACTCGGCATACTTGTCGACCTTGACCTGCACTTTTTGCACGCATCCGGCAACGATGATCACAATTTCTCCTCGTGGCTCGGTGGTCGTGAAATACTCCACCAGTTCGCCCAGTGTGCCGTTATGCGTTGTGTTATGCAACTTGCTGATTTCGCGCACCACACTGGCATCACGGTCAGCACCGAAGGTTTCAGCAAACTGCTGCAAGGTCTTCAGCAGCCGCAAGGGTGATTCATAGAAAACCATCGTCAACTGCTGCGTCTTGAGCTCTTCCAGCCGAGATGCGCGGCCCTTCTTGGGTGGCAAGAATCCTTCAAAGACAAATCTGTCGCACGGCAGTCCCGAATTGACCAGTGCGGGAACAAAAGCCGTTGGGCCGGGCAAGGTTTCAACCTCGACACCTTGGCGCCGGCATTCACGCGAGAGCAGGAAACCCGGGTCGCTGATGGCGGGCGTTCCCGCATCGCTGATAAGAGCCATGACAGTCCCACCCTTCAACTGCTCTACAACTGCTGCTGCCGCCTCATGCTCATTGAACTTGTGGTGGCTGCGCATGGGGGTCTCGATGCCGAAGTGCTTGAGCAGCACACCACTGGTGCGGGTATCCTCGGCTAACACAATATCCACAGACTTGAGCACCTCGATAGCACGGGGTGTCATGTCGCCGAGATTGCCGACGGGAGTGGGCACTATGAAAAGTTTGCCTGGCATGAGCGGCAAGGTTGAATCACTTCTGGAAATGGTTGCGCACGAGGTTCATGAAATCCTGAACGACCTCATTCTCGCGGTCCCAATTCAATTGGCTGAAGAAATAAAGTTCGGCATTGCCGTAGCTGTTCATCATCTCGATGTGTTCGATGGCCGTGTTCATCGCGTTGGCGCTACCGGCGAACAACTCTCGCTGGAAACGGAAACGGTCGTTGACGGAGATGGCCTTGCGGATGTCCTTGGAGAGCGTCCGCTGCAATTTCTCGTCAACACGCAGAATCTCAGGCTCATCCATCTCGGGGAACTCAGTGGGCACGGGCGGGACGGGCATTTCCTCTTCGGGCTCTGGAAGAACATCTTCTTGTGCTTCGATGAATTCCACAGTGATATCGGGCTCGTCCTCAGCCTCGGGCAGCTCCTCGGGATCAGGTTCGGGCACAGGCTCGTCGCTGGTGTCGTCAGGCATCCGGAATACCGGTGGCTGAACCGCCTTGGGTTCTTCCTCCTGAATGTCATCAGTCTGCTCATCGTCGGCCTCGATAAATTCCACGGTGATGTCCTCATCAGGTTCACGGTCGGCTACAGGCACCTGTTCAGGCTCCACAGCATCGTGCTGCGGCTCCTTGTAGTCAAGGGTGAACACTTCCTTGAATTCCTCACCATTGTCATGCTGCCAGGTCTCGTCGGCATCATAGTCCTCCTCAGGCAGATGATCCTCTTCGACAGGTTTCTTTTCCTGAACGATGACGGGCTCTGGATTTTCAGCCACAGCGGGTTCTGCAGCAGGTTGTACCGCTTCTTTCTGCTCTTGTGCCAACTCGACACCGCACATTTCTGCCAATTCACGCACCTTGCGGTGAATCTTATTGGTAATGACATCTGGCGTGTTCTCCTCACCCAGGCGACGGGTGACGAGCATGAGTCCTTCTATCTCATAGACATGAGACAGCATTTTCTCTATCGACATGTTCATAATCATCTGTTATTATGTTGCTTAGCTTGGCTCAGCCAAGAATCTGCCTTACTTTAAATCTGCAATTATAGACATTTTTTTTGATATACAAACTATTTTCCTTCAAAAAGATTGCAAAGGAAAACGCCTATTTGTTCGCGAATGCTGGCCTGAGAGCAGGTGAAGTTGTTAACCAGCACGGCAAACGCATATTTAGGCTCCTCGGCGGGATAATAGCCCACGAAGCACTGGACATGACGCATACTGCCTGACTTGAGCACAATCTGGTCACTCAACGGGTTCTCCTTCAAGGTGTTGCCAGAACGGCCTTTGGCCTTGGGCATGAGGTCACACAGGCGCACACCGTCGAAGCGGCGATGAGCCATCATCGTGAGCATGTCGCCGAAGAAGTTGACCGAGGCCTTGTTAGCCCTGGCCAGACCACTGCCGTCACGCATGAACAACGGACTGGCATCGACACCTTGCAGTTCCAGCCAATGCTTGACAGCCTCGACACCGATAGCGTCAAGATCACTGGGCATGGCATCCTGCCCCTTCACGTCCCTCGTGCGGGCGCCGATGGCACGCAACAGGGCGTGAGCAAACATGTTGTCGCTGCGGTCGAGCAGCGAGGTGATAATCTCTGTCAGCTCGGGCGACTTGTGCAACACCAGCAGCTGCCGTGAGGCATTCTCGAACGTGAAAGCGGTGTCGATCAACTCAAAGCCATTGCGGAGCAAAGCACGTTGCAGGCTGTCGGCCAGCATGGGTGCGGGCGTGGGATTAGCATAGGTGTCGCTAAAGCTCTTGCCTGTTGTCTCTCCAGTGAGCACCAATGCGGGCAGACTGTAATTCATATAGGGCGTGATGCCATTGCGGCCACGGCTCGCACGGCAACGACTGACGACCTTCAAGCCCGGCACCGACGGCTTCATCGATGAACGGGAGACGCGCCCACGAGAGTCCAGCGTGTAGGAAATAGTCACCAGATTATCATGGTAACTCAAACCATGCACCGCAGCACCATAGTCGTAGGCCAAGTCACCCACATCCCAATCCTCGTCAAAATATGGAAATGCATAGAAGCTGTCATCGCACAAAATCTCGCCTTCGATTCTCCTGATGCCTCGGGCACGAAGGGCGCTGATGATCTCGTCAACAATATTGGCCTGACACGGCAGGAACACTGACCCCAGGGTCGGGTCTCCAAGACCGCGAACAACGAGTGTGCCACGGAAAACGCCGTCCTCGACCTCTCCATCAAGATAAACGGGAGTCTCGAAACGGAAGTGAGGGCCCAATAAACCCAACGCCGCTGATGAAATCACCGTCTTCATCGTCGAGGCGGTGATGTTGGCCTGCTCGGGGCGGAAACTTGCGATTGACCGCGCCGAATCCAAGTCTATCACCTGCACACCCACCGAGGCATACTTCAGTGTGCTGTTTGAGACAAAGCGGTCCACAGCTTCCTGGGCTGTCATGGCTGGCAAGCGGAAAGCTGTGGCCAATATCATCAAAATGACAAGATAAACAGATTTCTTCATAATCTAGTATAATGATTGTGTTGTCGTCGAGCGCGCTTCATGTACCGTCGCCAGGCATACAAAGGGCGCGTCTTCAAATAATTCAAATTACGCTGGTTGGCATAGGCTTCACGCTCAAAGGAGATATTGCGGTAGGCATTGCCCCTCATGGGAAGTCTCACAAGCCATTCGATGAGATAAGCGAGGAAAAAAAACACAAAGAGCATCTCACGCTGTTGAGCCGTGTGGATGCGCTCGTGGTTCATCATCTCGTTGCTCAGGTACACTCCCGGATGCACAAAAAGTATCCCCAGCAAGTTGATTGCCGAGAATCCATTAAAGGGCAATATCGATGTACGCACAATCTTCACCGCGACAAAGGTACAATAATTTTTGGAAATCGGCAATTTCCTGCTGACGGATGCCATGGCCAAGAGCGACTGCGCACCATTTCGGCACCACGGGAGCGCTCTGGATACCGCTTTTTAATAAAAAAAACGCGCAAAAGTCACATTTTGCTTCAACAAAGGCTTGCATAAATGACAAATTAACGTAACTTTGCGGATTGAAAAAAACATTTTTTGTTCCCTAATCAACCAAGAATATGCAAAGTGCAGTAAAAGTATTAGGTTTAGCGCTACTATACGTGATAGCGGTTTCGGTTGTGGAGTTATTGGGATTTTATCATCCCTTTGGCTGGACTTACAGCGCCGTTTTCGCGGCAGTGACCGCGGCATGGCCCTACTTCAAGTTGTCCCAGCGTTTTCCCATACCCGGCATTGCCATCCTGTGCGCGGTGCTGTTGCTGATGTTAAACTTCCTCTTCAATCAGGGCACTGAGTACTTCGCCGTGGGTTGCATCGGCTTTGGCTGCATCGCCGAGGCGTTGCGCAAGTTCATCGGCAATTACCGCAGTGCCAAGGGTGTTATCGCAAGCTATGCCGCGATGTCGCTCATTCCGTTCTCCAAGAGTATCGTTCTGTGGATTGACTATGACACTGCAATGGAATTGATTATCAGTCAGATGGGTGACATCTATGCCGCTGTGATGGGCCGCATGCTCTCCAAGTGGATGTGGCTTGCCATGATTATCCTCACCCTCATTCTGGCAGTGGTGACCATGTGGTTGCTCACCCGCAACTGGCGTCCCCGCGAGGAATATCATCTCGTGATAGAGAAATAATCCGTACACATATTAAGAAATCAAACGGTGTGATGTGCCAAATGCTGGCAAATCACACCGTATTTCTTTCGTCTCACACATGTGCCCTCACTGATGCGGTGACATGGTGAAGGGGCTGCTGATGGCGCCGGTCACTCGGCTTTCGGCTGCGCGGCCTGCTGGATGTCCTCACCACCTTCGCCCTCAATTTCCTTGTCGATGGACTCGAAGCGGCTGTGCTGACTCTTGTACTCGGGGACAAACTCCTTCATGGCATAAATCATGTCATGCACATTGCCAGATGCGGCAAGTTCGATAATCCTGTCGATATTCTTGCACACGTCGTTGTAATCATAGGTCTTGACCTTGGCAATCATGATTTTCCGGTTGACGGTGGCAGTGGTCTTCTCTTTGTCGTTGAGCAGTTCCTCATAGAGTTTCTCTCCGGGACGCAGGCCGATTTCCTCAATCTTGATGTCCACATCGGGTTTGAGGCCGGCCAGCGAAATCATGCGTCGAGCCAGGTCATAGATCTTGACAGGCTCACCCATGTCAAAGATGTAGATCTCACCGCCGCTGCCCATGCAGCCTGCCTCCAACACGAGCGAGCAAGCCTCGGGAATGGTCATGAAGTAACGGATGATTTCCTTATGGGTCACAGTGACAGGACCTCCCGCGGCAATCTGCTTGCGGAAAAGCGGAATCACCGAGCCGTTGCTGCCCAACACGTTGCCGAAGCGGGTGGTGATGAATTGCGTCTTCTTGCCTTGACGTTTCGCGTCATAGAAGAGGGACTGGCAGTAAATCTCGGCCAAGCGCTTGGTGCAGCCCATCACATTGGTGGGATTGACGGCTTTGTCGGTGGAAATCATCACAAACTTGTACACATTGTACTTGAGCGCCATGTCGGCGACATTGCGTGTGCCTTTCACGTTGGCAAGGATAGCCTCGGTTGGATTGATTTCCATCATGGGCACATGCTTGTAGGCAGCAGCATGGAAGACATAACGCGGTCTGAAACTGCTGAAGGCTTCCTCCAGACGCTCACGGTTGCGGACATCACCCATGAACAGCTCAATCTTGGCCTTAGGATGTGTCTTTTTCATCTCAAGGGCGATGTCGTGCATGGGAGTCTCGGCCTGGTCAAAAAGCACAATCTTGCTGGCGCCATAGTTGGCTACCTGGCGCACAATCTCGCTGCCTATCGAGCCGCAAGCACCCGTGATGAGCACACACGAGCCCTTGATGTGTTGGCTGACCATCGGATTATTCAGGACGATGGGATCGCGCCCCAGGAGGTCCTCGATCTGCACCTCCTTGATGAAGGTGGAAATGTTCTTGTCGCTGTCCTTTTCCTGCTCAAACTCAGCCACCTTGTTCATGGCCAACAACAGGATGTCATTCTTGATAAAAAAGTCGGCAAAGCCGCTGCTCATCAAGTTATTACTCTTGGAATCAAAGATGAGTCCCTCGATTTTGTCACGTTCAAACAAGTCGCTCATCGTTGTCGGATCAAACCGATACACCTTGAAGCCGTTGATTTCGGAACTCTCGGGGCCGGACTTGATGCTGAGCAGACCGACGGGAAGATACTTACCGCCAATCTCTCCCTTGAGCGCGTTGGCAAGGAACACCGAGCCAAAGGAAGTGCCGAGTACAAGCACACGCTTACGGCCCTCGGTGGCGCTGTTCATGCGCATATACAAGTATTTGATGCACAGGCGCTCAATCATCATCATCGAGAAGGAAAGCGCACCGATGACAAGAATGTCCCAATATTTGAGGAAAGGTGTTCCGGTGATAATGGTTTTCCCCACATTGATCACAAACAGAATCAGTGTGGAGAAAGCGATTGCCATGAAGATCCTGTACAAATCCTCGATGACCGACAAACGGATGACACAGGTGTAACTCTTTGTCAGATAGGTGACTGCGAAATAGACAGCAAAGACAATGAAGGCGTTGGTCAGAACGGTTGTCGGCGGAGAGATGTGGCCCGTAGAGTAAGAATCGGCCACTACTGTCGCAACGAAACTCACCATCACAATGAGCATGTCGAGCAACAGGATAATCCATCGTGGGGTAGTCCTCACCTTGAATGCCCTGAAGATCCTCAAGTCAAGGAGTTTATTTATCAGTCTTTCCATCGATATGTGTCAATTTTCATTCTGTTCACGACAATTATTTCGACAATGCAACCCCCGGCTCACAGTGCAACCGAGGCTCAACTGTCACAACTATCGTGCCCACAAAATTAGTGCAATTATTTTAAACAACAACAACTGCAGTAAAAAAAATGCAGGGGCAAGTGACGACGACATACGAATAAAATGGCAACATTGCCGTGATTAACAGGCTACGAATGCTTAAGAAATCTAAAAAATAGTGGGTTAAATTTCCCTATTTATTGAAATATGAGTAATTTTGTTGGTTTTTAAAGTCGAAGAGACATTTAACATGAAGAAATATAGAGTTTTTAGTGCGGCATTTACCCTGGTTTTGGCACTGCTGATGATGGTGACCAACACATCCTGTTTCGGCAGTGAGCCGGACGGATGCGAGGCCGATATCGAGACGGTCAAATTGCACGTGGACAATCCGGGAGAGTTTTTCTTCCAGCTCACCGATTCCATGCAGACCGTGTTCTCGACCGACAGTGTCATCACATTTGCTGTGCGCGGTGATGCCGACGTGAGTTCGCTCGCACCGGAATTAACTTTGTCTCCTGGTGCAACGGTCACCCCGGCCAGCGGCAGCACACATGATTTCACGCAAGGTCCCGTCACCTACACCGTGACTTCTCAGGATGGTCATTGGCAGCGACATTACCGAGTTTACGTCGTGCCGACGCTGATTACCGTTGCCGACACCCTCTTCTATAATTTTGAGCACTACGAGTTGGATCCAGCTCTGCAGCGCTTCTACGTCTGGCACAACACGCTGCCCGACGGTTCACTGGGCAATGACTGGGCTACAGCCAACGACGGTTTTCGCATCTCGATGGGCAGCGCTGCCGCAATGGACTACCCCACTACACCGCTTGTCAATGGATTTGACGGCGCCGCGGTATGTCTGACCACACGCGACACGGGCCCATTCGGCAGGATGGCGAACAAGCGTTTGGCGGCAGGCAACATGTATCTGGGAACTTTCGACATCAAGATTGCGATGAGCGACCACCTGCATGCCACACGCTTCGGCATCCCGTTTACCGACAAACCCGACCGCTTCACGGGCTATTACACCTATGAGCCTGGACCTACGGTTCAGGACTTCTACGGTAACCCCATTGCGGGCCGCGTTGACTCGGCTGATGTCTATGCCGTCTTCTATCGCAACCACGATGCCGCCGGCAACGAGGTGGTGCTCTACGGCGATAATATCCTCTCGAGCGACCTGATTGTGGCCGTTGCCGAAATGACCTATGTCGCCCCCACGAGCGAATGGACCCCGTGGGACTTAGAGTTTAAGTATCGCAAGGAGGTCGACGAGCAAGTGCTTGCCAGCCGCGGCTATAGCCTTGCCATCGTGTTCTCGTCGAGCTCTGCCGGTGGAGACTTCATCGGAGCCATCGGCAGCCGGCTGTGTGTAGACAAGGTGCGGCTCATTTGCACCCACAACGAGTGACCTCCAAAAAGACAGATGCAGTTATTCCTCAATTAGAGAAACGGACAGATGACTAACGCAAAGAGAATATTGGCACTGGCACTACTCATGTGTGCCACTTCAACAATAGGGCTTCATGCCACATCAGGGCTCGACAGCTTGAGGATCAGCCTCAGGATTGGTTATGAGTTGGGTGGCACTCTGCCCACACATCTTGACAACAAGATTCGCCACATCAACAACTATGACCCTGGCTTCAACTACACGCTGGGCGCCGAGGTGTCCTTGCCCGTCGGCGGACGATGGTTTATTCACTCGGGGCTGCGCTATGAGCTGGGCAGCATGGACGTGGACAGCCGTGTCAAGAACTATGACATCGAGGTGGTCAGGGGCGATGAGTCGCTTGACGGCATCTTCAACGGCAACGTGCGCATCATGAGTGCCCAGCGCCGTTTCACCCTTCCCTTGCAGGCAGGCTTTGCCTTGAGCGACAAAGTGTCGTTGCGCGGCGGCTTGTTTGTTGGTGTGCTCACCCACAAGCGCTTTTGGGGATGGGCCTACGACGGCTACCTGCGTGAAGGCTCACCTGTGGGCTCCAAGATTGAGATGGGGCGTGAACCGGGCGAACGAGGCGACTTTGATTTTGGCGACGACATGCGCTACTGTCAGTGGGGCATCGATGCCGGAGCCGATTGGCAGTTCCACAATCGTTGGGGACTGTTCGCCGAACTCACCTACAGCCTCAACGGACTCTTCCACAGTGGATTCCATTCCGTTCAGCCATTGCACCCGATGTATGGCATCTTGGGATTTTCATATAGAATCAAATAACATATTATATTACATCAATAAACGACAATGAAGAAAGCATTTTTCACCTTTTGTTTGGCACTGACGGCCGTGTTGGCCCTCAATGCAGAATCATTTAGCGGCAACATCGTTCTGGTAAGAAACGGTCAGACCTACAACCAAAATGTCACCGTGACCGTGACAGCACAAACTGACGGCCTCTACACCATGGAACTGCAAGTTCCTTTATTCGGCACAATGAGGATGTATGATGTTCATGCCGATGAGACCGACGGCATCACCGTCTATAGCGCCGAGCGCGACGTGAACACCAACTTCGGTATCATGCGTACCACCGTGTTTGCCCGCACTGTTGACGGCATGATGGCTGCCAATGTAGCCATTCCCGCCCAAAATACGACCATGTGGTTCAACACAGTGGGCAACCACTTCCAGATGCCCAACAGCGACATGGAAGACTGGAACAGCAGTTACACGAACGAGCCCAACCGCTGGCACGGTTTCAAGAGCGCTGGCGGCACGTTTGCCGGCACATCGGCCGGTATTGCCAGCCTTGGCTCCAGTGACGATGTGCGTCCCGGTGCAACAGGTCACAGCGCAGTCCTCACTGCCGGTTCATTCCTTACCATCGTTGCCAACGGCACCATGACCAACGGCAAGCTGATGGCCGGTTCATACGACGCCAACAGTCCCCTCAACCATGCCGAGATGGATCAAGCCAATGGCACCGGCGACTTCTACATGCCGCTGTATGCCAAGCCTGATAAGTTCAATGTATGGCTGAAATACACCCAGGGCACTGCCAATGCCAACAACAAGGCCAGTGTCAGTGTGAAAACCTTTGACGGCAACTACTATCAGGAGCCTACCGACAAGACCTACACCAACCTGTCAGGAAGCATCGTGGGCGGAGCAATCGCAGTATGTGATTGGACACACTTCTCATTTGATTTCGACTACGACAGCTATGCAGCCAACAACGCTGCCACCAAGGCCATCTTTGTGACCTTCTCGACCAACGGTAATCCTGGTTCGGGCAGCAAGAATGACGCCGTCTATGTTGACGACATGGAGCTGATTTACCTCGGCAACATGACCGACCTGCGCTACCAGGGCACAACCATCGAAGGCTGGAATCCCGACGTAAAGGAGTATAACATGGAGATGGCTGGCGAGCCCGTTCTTGATGACTTCACCGCCACCATCGAGGGTGTGAGCGCAGTGCTCACCAAGTCGATGGAGCAGAACGCCGACGGCAGCTACCGCATTGCCATCAGCGTCGTTTCGGCCGACTTGCAGAATGCAGCATGCTACATCATCAACGCAATCCTGAAGGGTGATGTTAACAACGACAAAGTTGTGTCAATCGATGACGTGACCGCTCTCATCGACTACCTGCTGACCGGAAACGATCAAGGCGTCAACATGCAGGCTGCCGATGTTGACAACAGCGGTAACATCAGCATCGACGATGTCACATCGCTCATCGACAAGCTGTTGAACGGCAACTAATCAAGTAAGGAATATAACAACATCAACATTCGATATGACTATGAAGAAGTTATTTATTTTGATAGCAGCCCTGTGCTGCTCGATGGCACTCAGCGCCACTACCTACAGTTCACACCTCAAGGTCGTCATCAACGGTGAATCCGCTGAGCAGGACCAGGTGCAGGTTGTTGTTACCAAGTCCGATAATGGTTATAACCTCAGCCTGAAGAACTTCTGCCTCACTATCGGCGAAGTCGTAATGCCCGTTGGCAACATCGAAGTCTCTAACGTCGAGGGTGTTAACGAGTATGGTTACACGACCATTCATCACAATTCCCCCCTGGCTATCACCCCCGGTGACGATGGTGTACATCAGGAGAGCGAGTGGGTCGGTCCCATGCTGGGCGAGGTGCCTATTGACCTGACCGCCCGTTTCACCGACAGCGCCCTCAATGCCAATATCGACATCGAGTTGGCCTTGTTGGGCCAGACCATCGAGGTGTCCCTGTTCGGTGTGGCACCCGTGCTCGATGGTGACGTGAACCATGATGGTGAAGTCAACGTCGCCGACGTGAACGGTGTCATCGACATTGTCCTGTCACATTAATTGCCAACAATCAAATAGTCAGACAATATGAAAAAGTATTTCTACATGGCAGCGTTACTGCTTGTGGCTGCCCTCTCACTCACCGCATGCGGTGACGACGAGCCCAAGGAGAAAGTGACAGCTACCGCCACCTACAACATGACATTCTCCCAGGATATGCTGAATGCCTGTAGCTTAATTCTTGTTACCTACAAGGCTGAGAACGGACGAAATGTGATGGAGGCCATCACTTCCACCTGGTGGACCAAGACGGTCACCAGCGACAAGTTGCCCGCCGAGTTTGGCGTGATGTACAAGTTCAGCACCAAGTCTGATGCCGAGCTGAACCAAGACAAATATGACTTGACCTGCGACATGAATTTCTCGGTCAAGACCAGCAAAGGCGCCAGTTACAGCAATGCGATTTCCATCATCAATTCCTTGGGCGTGAACAAGGATAAGGTGGTGAGCACCCTGAACAGGTATGACGGCAAGTCCACAGGCTTCAGAGTGACCAAGGACGGTATCGTCTCTCAAGCCAACAATCTGGATTACGACGATTAAAGAATCATCAACCCTTTACAAAACAGGGAAGCGGCATACAAGTATGCCGCTTCCCTTTATTTTATACATTCCATAAAAAAAGCCTTCACTTGACGGGTTCCATGTGAATGGTCACATGGGTCTGTGGACCAAAGCGTTTACGCAGCGACTCCTCGATGGCGGTAGCACGGTCATGGGCCATAGTGAGCGGCAATGAACCATCCATGCGCACGTGGGCCTCGATGGCAAAGCGGTTGCCGATGCGACGCGTGCGCAGGTTGTGCGGCTCGCTCACGTCAGGGAACGAGCGTATGATGTCCTCTATCTCCTTTTCAATATCTGATGAGAGCGACGACTCGGTCAGTTCCCCCACACTGCTACGCAACAGGCTGATGGACACCTTAACCAGCATCACACCCACGACCACCGAAGCCAACGGGTCAAGCACTGTCCAGCGTTGCCCCAGCAGGATTGCACCACCGATGCCCACAGTCGTCCCTATCGACGAGAGAGCGTCACTGCGGTGATGCCAGGCGTTGGCAACAAGGGCTTGGGAATCCAGTTTTTTGCCCCGAATGACCGTGTAGCGGTACAACACTTCCTTGACAATGAGTGAGACAATCGCAGCGGCGAGTGCGACCCAACCGGGGGCCTCCAGCTGCTTGCCGCCCGCCCAGTCGATGAGTTTAGCCATACCTGAAACGATGATGCCAGTGGCTGCCGCAATCAACGCCAAACCGATAATGAACGAGGCGAAGGTCTCATACTTGCCGTGCCCGTAATCATGTCCCTCATCCTGAGGCTTAGCACTCACGTGGACAAACGCAAGCACCACGACGTCGGTGATAAAGTCCGAGAGCGAGTGCACCGCATCGGCTATCATCGCAGAACTGTGACCCATCACACCCGCAATGAACTTGAAGGTCAGCAGCGCCACATTCCCCGCACTGCCCACCAGCGTCACCTTATATATCTCCTTTTCCCGACTCATATCGTGGCAGCAAAGATATACCTTTTTCCCCACCCTACCAATGCCAGCATCCAAAAAACGTGTCCCCACCGACGGACATCGGCAGGGACACGCTCAATGATTAAAAAAGTTCTACAATTTACAGATAGGGTTCAATGACGCTAGCCCTGACACGAATGAACGTATAAGGCTCTTGGCCCAGAAGTGTCAATCTGTCACCCTGCACATAATAATCACAAGTGACAGCCTCGCTCACTCCATCGTAACCGTCATCGTTATCGTAGGTTAAGGATAACTTATACCCCTTCACAGTATATGTTCCATGAAAAGCGAAGCAATCAGTCGTACCATTCGCCTTGATGTTGATTACCACTTGATGAAACTTACCATCCTTGGTGAATTGAAACAACATTGCAACATCCTCGAGCATCTCAGGATTGTCGTATTGCCAAGTCCCAACGATGTCAGCGACCTCAGGCTCATCGTCGCCGCAAGCAGCAAGACCGATCGAAACCAGGGCCATCAAACTGACCATCAACAAATAATTGAACTTCTTCATCATATAAGAATGATTGTTTGAATCATTCGTAAAATACGCGAAATACGTAGTTTAAAACTACTGGCGCATGTAGGCGGCTTGATCGGCGAGGTTGAAGGCGCCGATGAAGCGTGCGTGGCGTGCGACCTCGGCCTCACCCATGTTGACATAGACTTTGGCGCTGTCCATGAACAGGTCGGGCTCGTTGCTGGCATCACCGATGAGCAGATAGCCCATGATGATGTGACCGAGCATCTCGACAAGACGACGGGCGTGGAAGGTAATGTACTCGGGATCCTCGACGGCCTGAACCTTGGCAAAGGTCTCCTCGTAGAGGGCGGTCATGGCCTCGAGCTTGGCCTTCATGGGAGCAACAGCCTCGCTGTACTCGCGGGCAGCGTACTCCTTGATCTGGTTCAAATAGGTGCCCGTGGTGACGTGGCGGATGGCGGCGACCACCTGCAACTGGGTCGTACCCTCATAGATGCTGGTGATGCGGGCATCACGGTAGATGCGCTCACAGGCGTAGTCGCGCATGAAGCCGCTACCACCGTGAATCTGCACGCAGTCATAGGCGTTCTGGTTGCAGAACTCGCTGGTCATACCCTTAGCCAGCGGCGTGAAGGCGTCGGCCAGGCGGTTGTAGGCCTTCATGGTCTTGCGCTCCTCGGGGGCGAGGGTGCGCTCGCGGCTGATGGCCTCCAGCGACTTGTACATGTCCACAAAGCGGGTGCACTCATACAGCAGGGTGCGCGAAGCATCCAACTTGGCCTTGATGTTGGCAATCATCTCGCTCACAGCAGGGAAGTTGATGATGGCCTTGCCGAACTGCTCACGGCTGCGGGCATAGGCGATAGCCTCCTGATAGGCGGCTTC
>JAEEGF010231428.1_pt1 | contig 51486 bp, 41 predicted proteins | sample 9134171 | NCBI WGS metagenome assembly JAEEGF01 (sample SAMN16246542, study PRJNA631951) | gut metagenome | biome: gut microbiome; feature: rumen; material: AP-attached | host: Bos | place: Iran: Karaj | collected 2018-10
TACGACCGTTAGTGAGGAGGGTGTAGAACCGGTTAAGGCTGATGCGGTTGATTATGATGGTATTTTCATCACACTTGATAAGATGGACAAGATCGGTCTGGACGGTGTGCGCGAGGAGCTTATTTCCGTAGGAAACAGCAGCGAAACAGTTGATAAATACCTTGAGCTCTTCAACAAGACTACACCTGATGTTGCAGGAATCAAGTTCCTGAAAGAAACACTTGGTGAGTTCCTTGACGAGAGTGTTACAGACGGCCTTGCCTTCATCATTCAGAATGTTGAAGCAGCCAAGGAAGCTGAGTTCAAGATGGCCTTCGATCCTACACTGGTTCGAGGTATGTCATATTACACAGGACCTATATTTGAGATTTCGATGGATGAATACGGCGGATCCGTTGGCGGCGGTGGACGTTACGATGAGATGATCGGACGTTTCACAGGTCAGCAGACACCTGCCTGTGGTTTCTCAATCGGATTCGAGAGAATCGTTATGCTTCTCCTCGAGAGGGACTTCAAGGTTCCGGGCAGCGCAGAGAAGACTGCATTTATGATCGAGAAGAACATGCCTGAGGACAAGATGGCTAAGATTCTTACAATGGCTAAGGAAAGAAGAGCAGCCGGCGAGAACATTAACTTGGTAATAATGAAGAAAAATAAGAAATTTCAAAAGGATCAGTTAAAGACGGAAGGTTACACTGAAATAGTGGAGTTCTTCTCAGATAGAGATATTTAGTTAATATGAGCGTACTGATAGGTGCCAGTCGAGAATGGCACCTGTCAGTAGCGAATATAGATATATATGGAGGATAATACAATGCAGTCTAGAACGCACACATGCGGAGAACTTAGGAAAGCAAATGCAGGCGAGACAGTTACGATCGTCGGCTGGATGGAGAACGTCAGAATGGTTGGCGGCAACCTTGCATTTGTGGTTATGCGTGATTTTTACGGAACAACCCAGGTGGTTATCGAGTCAGAGGATATGATGGAGAAGATCAAGCCGGTGAGCAAGGAGTCAACTCTTAAGATAACCGGTACAGTTCGCGAGAGAAGTAATGTCAATAAAAATATAGCAACAGGTGAGATCGAGATCGTGCCTACAGAGATCGAGCTGCTCGGCAAGAATTACCATGCAGAGCTTCCTTTCGAGATCAACCGTTCAAGAGAGGCAGATGAGAGCTTCCGTCTCAAATACCGTTATCTTGATCTTCGTAACCCTGCAGTTAAGAATAATATCGTTCTTAGATGCAACGTTGTTGCGGCACTGAGAGCAGCTATGATAGAGCATGGATTCCTTGAGATCACAACTCCTATCCTTACAGCTTCTTCACCTGAAGGCGCAAGAGATTATCTCGTACCTGCAAGAAAGCATCCGGGCAAGTTCTATGCACTTCCTCAGGCTCCGCAGCAGTTTAAGCAGCTTCTTATGACTGCAGGCTTTGACAGGTATTTCCAGATCGCTCCTTGCTTCAGAGATGAGGATGCGAGAGGAGACCGTTCACCGGGAGAATTCTATCAGCTCGATATGGAGATGGCATTTGCGTCTAAGGAGGATGTATTTGCTGTTATCGAGGATGTTCTTCCACCTGTATTTGCAAAATACGGTACTTACAATATAGCTTCAGAGTCACCATTCACAAGGATTCCATATCTTCAGGCTATGGATGAATTCGGAACAGACAAGCCGGACCTTCGTATCGACCTCAGAGTTTCAGACGTTACGGATGAGCTCGCCGAGTGTGGTTTCGAGCCGTTCAAGGGCAATGTTGTTAAGGCTGTTCCTGTTTCTGACTGCAAGCTTACAAGAAAGCAGATCGATGCAATCTGCGCAAATATAGAGGTTCAGGCTGGCGCTAAGGCTTACTGGTTTAAGTGTGATGAGACCGGTGCCATCGCCGGAGGTATCGCTAAGTTCGTTAATGCTGATCCGGCTATCGCTGAGGCAATAACAAAGAAGCTGAACCTTGCTCCAAATACTCTCGTAGTTGTTGGTGCAGGCAAGAAGACTCTCGCACAGAAGATCGCAGGCGTTGCGGTTAAGATGCTTGGCGTAGAGTGCGAAGGTCATATGGACAAGGAAAGATACGAGTTCTGCTGGATCGTTGACTTCCCAATGTACGAGATCGGCGAGGAGTCAGGACTTCTCGAGTTCTGCCACAATCCGTTCTCCATGCCTATCGGCGGCAAGGAGATCCTTGAGAAGGCAGCGGCAGGTGAGGTTGATCCGCTCAGCATCATGGCTGATCAGTACGACCTTGTATGTAACGGAATCGAGCTTTCTTCGGGAGCTGTCAGAAACCACGATCCTGAGATCATGATCGAGGCCTTCAAGATGGTTCGTCTTGGAGAGGACGAGGTTAAGGCTAAGTTCCCTGCTATGTACAATGCATTTACTTACGGTGCACCTCCACATGCAGGTATCGCTCCTGGTGTAGATAGAATGATCATGCTTCTTGCAGGCGAGGAATCTATCCGTGAGATCATCGCATTCCCTATGAACAAGAATGCACAGGATATCATGATGGATGCACCGGGCGTTGTTACGGATGCACAGCTTGAGGAGCTGAATATCGCTATCGTTAAGAAGAGCGAAGAAAAATAGTAGTATTTAAAAAAGATATAACCGGCATATCCGTTTTGTGATGACAGGCGGAGTGCCGTAAATGTTGAGGGTAAGATATGGGAGTTACAGAAATAGTATGTGCGCTGATCATTGCGGCTGCATTTGCAGCGTCGTGTTTCATCATAGCAAGGATATCCGCATGGATCCTGGCAAGAGATGCGGCGTATGAAAAGGCGTACGAGAAGGACAAGAAGATAGATGAGAAGATCCTGAAGAAGAAAAAGCAGGCGATGCGCGACAAGAGTGCACCTGCTAAGTTAGGTTCGCTTATCTGGGGAGAGATAACAGGCGAGAGGGGAGAATTCCTTGAGTTCACTCCTGAAAGAGCAAAGGTTTCAAAGCTCAGAGTGATCGGCGGAGCAATCCTCGGACTCTTTGGCGGATATCTTCTCGGAAGACATTTTGACTTTGCTGCAGAGCTGGTTCTTATGATGCTGCTCTATATCCTTCTTTTCATGATCGGTTTTATCGACAGAGATACTATGGAAATACCGCCATATCTCAATTATATGATACTTATGCTCGGAATCGCAGCTATCTGGCTCGTTCCGGATGTAAGTATAAGGGACAGGCTGATTGGATGTATCTGTGTAAGCCTTCCTCTCAGAGTATTTAACTTTATCATACCGGACGCTTTCGGCGGCGGCGACATCAAGCTGATGTTTGCGGCAGGCTTTTTGCTCGGCTGGAAGATCGTGTTGATGGGATTCATATTTGGAATATTTATCGGAGGCTTTATCGGCGTTGTCGTTCTTCTCAGAAAGAAGAAGGGCGGCAAGGACCATATGCCTTTCGGACCATCACTCTGCATCGGTCTTGGACTGGCTGTAGTCTACGGTATGAACATAATAAACTGGTATGGAGATATACTTGAGGCACAGATGACACACTAAAAAGGATGTGATCGGGTGTTTGACTATTCTTTTGTTTTTGGGGTTGGTCTGTCATCGTTTCTTATATGCGCAGTTAATCTGATCTACACATTTATTCAGGGGCGTACAGATAAGACTCATAACAAGATATTCATAGGATTGTATTTTATACTGGCTGTAAACGCTGTTACGGAGATGGCGTCCAGTATTTACGACGATGATCCTTCTCTGGCGGCGGGTTCGCTGAATGCTGTCAGGGTCAGTAAGTATGTCTATTTTGCAACGCATACGGTACTGTGCCCTCTGTTCTTTTATTATGTTTCAAATATAAGCTTTGCATCGACACGTCTTTCAAATATAAAGACGGTCATCATTTTTGTTCCGCTAGTCATTACGGAGCTTCTCGCGCTCACAAATCCACTGACAAATGCAGTCTGGAGCTTTGATGAGAATAACAGGTACTGCCGTGAGTGGGGTCTTACTCTCATCTACATTGCGGCTCTGATATATTACGTTCTGGGGATCATCGTTCTTGTGAATTCCTGGAGGATCCTTTCGGGTAAGCGAAAGAAGGCACTGGTATTTTTTATCTTTATGGTTGCGACGGGCGTTATTGTTCAACTTGTCGACAAGACGCTAAGGGTAGAAGTGCTGACTGAGGTGCTTGGACTTTCGGGCGTTATGATGTCTATTGAGAACGAGGACGAGCGCCTTTACTCGGGCACGAGATTTTACAACCGTGCTGCGATGAATCTCGATCTGGGCGGCTGTCTGACTCATAACAGAAAGCTCAGTCTTATCATGATCCATATACACAATTTCGATAATATAAGCAGGCTGGTAAACAGTGGAGAGAATAACGTTATCGTCGAGATGATCGCTGATTACCTGAAGTCGGTGGTTAAGCGTTATTACGTTTATGTGCCGGAGAAATCAACGGTTGTTCTAACGCTTTATGATGAGATGGGCGAGAAGGCTGATCAGATCGCGGAGGATATACTGAAGAGATTCGACGAGTCCTGGGAATATAAGGATTACAGCATACAGCTCAACGCAACGGTTATGGTTGCGGATGTTCCGAAGCAGATCAAGAGCACCTCGGAATTCTTCTACATGCTGGACAGCCATGGCAAGGAATCTAAGGACAAGAGGGTTCTCAGGGATGACGATCTCGGTTTCATCATGAGGAGGCAGGCGATAGAGGAGGCTCTGGCAAGGGGCTTTGCCGAAAACAGCTATGAGGTTTATTACCAGCCGACCTATAATCTGGACGGAAGTCTTCACGGCGCGGAGGCGCTTATCCGTATGCACGATAAGGAGCTTGGAAAGCTCTATCCGGATGAGTTTATACCGGTCGCTGAGAGAAGTGGACTTATAGATGATATAGATGATTTTGTGCTTGAAGAGGTCTGCAAGTTCATCAAGTCGGGTGTACCGGCGAGGTATGGTATCAACAGTATAAATGTGAATCTGTCCGTTCAGCAGTGTATGAGGCCGGGCTTTGTGGAAGAGGTTACGGAGATAGTTGAACGGTACGGCGTCAAAAAGAGATGCATCAATTTCGAGATAACAGAATCTATTGCGGCGGATGATTATGATATATTCAGTAACATAATTACGCGACTGAAGAAGGCCGGATTCATGTTCTCGATGGATGACTATGGTACAGGCTATTCAAATGTAAGCTCGGTTTTCTCACTGGATTTTGACGTTATCAAGATTGATAAGAGCATACTTTGGGGAGCTGAGAATAAGCTCGGAATGACCGTCCTGGAAAATACGATCCGTATGATTCAGCAGATGGAGAAGAAGATACTCGTGGAGGGCGTCGAAACCATCGATCAGGTACGACTTCTCGAGAAGCTGAAGGTCGACTACCTGCAGGGGTATTATTTCTCCAGACCAATCCCTAAAAACGACTTTGTAAAGCTTATCTCCATCGCAAAGGCGAGGAAATAAAACTGTTGTTGAATTGGAGGTTGTTGTACTATAATTATAGTAGTGGATGAATGGGTGTTTAATATACTTATGAAAGGGGTTGCGTATGAAAGAGAGATCATTGAAGCGAAGGAAAGATAAGGGCTTCACTTTGGTGGAGCTTATTGTAGTGCTTGTAATTCTTGCTATACTTGCAGCGGTACTTATTCCGGCATTGCTTGGATATATAGATAGTGCTAAGGATAAGCAGAAGTTGGTTAATGCAAAGAACTGTCTTACAGCTGCTCAAGCGGAACTTACTCAGCTTTATGCGATAAATGGTGACAAACTACAGCCGGGCGAGCAGATTATTGAAGGAGATATCCACAAAGATGCTGTAAAGAATGGTGATATTTCAAGCCAGGATTCTGATTTCGCAAAGAAGGTTCTTGAGACTGCAGATATGAGCGGAAATAAAGCTCCGTACTGCTTCTATATTGCAGTGGGAAGCAACTATACCGGAGGAACCTCGGGTGCGGTAAATAATACGACAAAGCATGACATGTATACGGTTTATTTCGCTTTGTATATTGAAAAGAAAGGCGATGCCCCACTGTATTATTATGAAGGAAAATGGACCAAGAAGAATCCGAGGTTAACCAAAGATGATAAGAAAAATGACATTGATGGTACTAATAAGTTCTTGAATGGACCACATAAAGGCATGAGAATCCAATATTACATGATATCAAACAAAACAAACTGGGGTGGGAAAAATGGCACATTTGGAAGCACCTTCTGGTCAGAACTAAAGAAGTATCAGCAAGAACAATTCAAGTAATTAAAAACTTTTCATGGAGACCTATGAAAAAGTAATAAATAACATTGGATAATAGAAGGGCATCAGATTTGATGTCCTTTTCTTTTGCTTAGATTTTTTGTGATGGCTGACTTGCCCGCAATATTACGGCGTGATAAAATATAATTTGGTTTGTTGCGTGAACATGCGATATTGTATTTTCCGGAGAGGTGCAATTGGCCGCATATTTCATGAGGAATAAGATTTAATGATAAATGGATTTATAAATAGATCAGAGGATTAAGAGATGTCTAAAATAATAGTTGGAATGTCGGGCGGCGTGGACAGTGCGGTTGCGGCGTATCTTCTCAAGCTGGCGGGGCACGAGGTGTCCGGGGTGACGCTCAGGGTCTGGATGACCAAGGACGGCAAGGACAGCAGGTGCTGCGAGATAGACGATGCGCGCAAGGTTTCACACATGATCGGAATACCGTATTATGTGGAGAACTGCGTTGCCGATTTTAATGAAAAGGTTATAAAAAAGTTTATAGATGATTATATTGCGGGAATGACGCCGAATCCGTGCGTTGAGTGTAATCGCTACATCAAGTGGGACAAGATGCTCGGGCTTGCTGATATGATGCAGGCGCAGTACGTAGCGACCGGACATTATGCGCATGTTATGAAGCTGGACAACGGCCGATATACGGTGAAGACTGCGGATCATGCCGAGAAGGACCAGACCTATATGCTCTACAGGCTGACTCAGGAACAGCTGAGCCGCACAATCATGCCTCTTGGAGGCCTGTCCAAGGACGAGGTCAGGGCACTTGCCGTGAAGGCCGGGCTGCTGGTAGCCCAGAAGCCGGATTCACAGGAAATATGCTTCGTCACGGATGGAAAATACTCTGAATACATCGAAGATAATTCTGAGAAAGAGATTCCTGGCGAGGGCAATTTCGTCGACCAGGACGGAAATATACTTGGAAAGCATAAGGGCATCATTCATTATACGATCGGGCAGAGAAAGGGACTCGGCATAGCCATGGGCCACCCTGTATTTGTCAAAGAGATAAATGCCGAAAGGAACGAGGTTGTACTTTCACTTGAGGACGCGCTGTTTAAGAACGAGGTTATCTGTAACAGGCTGAACTTCCTCAGCATAGAAGGCATCGCGCCGGGCGAGGAGGTAAGAGTACGAGCGAAGATAAGATATCATCACAAGCCGCAGGCAGCGACGCTTTCGATGATTGATGAGGACAGGCTGAGGATAGTATTTGATGAGCCTGTGAGAGCGGTGACGCCGGGGCAGTCAGCGGTATTTTATGATGACAACGACTGCGTAGTCGGCGGCGGTGTGATATGTGGGTAGACAGTCCGAGGAAAAACGGACACATGACAGCGTAGACGGGCAGAACAGTGAACGAAATCATGACGGTGTAGACGGGCAGAACAGTAATATGTGAATATCGGGGAGGACCCCGTAAAATGAGGAGGATATAGAGTTGACATTCAGTTCGGTAGTGTTTTTATTTATATTTTTTCCGGTAACATTTTTACTTTATGCGATCATAAGGCAGAAGACCATTCGTAACATCATACTGGTTATCGCCAGTCTGGTTTTCTACGCATTTGGTGAACCTGTAGCCGTAATGATCATGATCATATCGATCATACTCAATTATTTCTGCGGACGTCTGGCGGCGGGCAAGAAGCACGCAAAGCTTGCGGTCATGTTTGCCGTATTTGTAAATATAGGACTGCTTATTGCTTACAAATACACCGGCTTCTTTGTAGATATATTTAATGATGTGACCGGCCTTTCTGTTCCGGTTCCACACATCAGGCTTCCTATCGGTATCTCATTCTTTACCTTCCAGGGACTGAGCTATGTTATAGATGTTTATCGAAACAAAAATCTTGTTCAGAAGAACCTCTTCTATGTTCTTCTTTATATCGCATTCTTCCCACAGCTTATTGCAGGTCCTATCGTTAGATATGAAGATATTGCGAAGCAGATTGAGGAGAGAGAGTTCACAGTTGACCGTATCAGCCGCGGTATGAACCGATTTATCTATGGTCTGGGTAAGAAGGTACTGATTGCAAATCAGATGGGCTTTGTGGCAGATACCATGTTCTCTTTTGCACCCGGGTCCATCGGTACTCCGGAGGCGTGGATAGGTGCGATCTGTTACACTCTTCAGATATTCTTTGATTTCTCGGGCTACAGTGACATGGCTATCGGTCTTGGATGTATATTCGGTTTTGACTTTAAAGAAAACTTCAACTATCCGTTTATCTCCGGAAGTATTCAGGAGTTCTGGCGCAGATGGCATATATCACTTTCAACCTGGTTCAAGGAATATGTTTATATCCCTCTCGGCGGAAACCGTAAAGGCAAGGCGCGTACGACAATAAACAAGCTGCTTGTATTTTTCCTTACGGGCTTCTGGCATGGTGCAAACTTCACCTTTATAGTCTGGGGTATGATCCACGGTTTCTGCCAGATGCTTGAGACATATCAGGTCATTCCGACGAAGAAAAAATGGTTCAAACCGATAGGGCACATCTATACCATGCTTGTTGTCGTTCTGGCCTTCGTCCTCTTCAGGGCGGATACACTGTCACAGGGCTTCGGTATCATCGGTCAGATGTTTAACTGTTCGATGGGTGATTCGGCTGTAAATGCTCAGATCACTGCGTGCCTGACCGGTCTCTTCATCGTTGCTCTTGTTTTCGCAGTTCTTCTTTCGACACCTATCTTCAAGGTGATCCGTGCGAAGTTTGAGAAAACCAAGACGGCAAATCTCTATAATTACGTTGCATATATGGGTTCGTTAGTTGTATTTGCTCTTGCTATACTTTCACTCCTTTCAAGCAAATACAATCCGTTCATATATTTCAGGTTCTAGGAAGGAGGGGCAGACAATGAAGAAATCATTTAAAGTTTTTTACATCATAGTATTTATGATGATCTGTGCAGCTCCTCTGGCACTGATGCCTTTTGCTAAAAAGAATGAAAATATCGAGAAGAGAGAACTGGCGAAGTTCCCTAAATATATGGAGAACGGAAGACTGAATGTGGACTTCTCGACAGAGTTCGAATCATGGTTTAACGACCGTATTCCTTACAGATCAGAGCTTCTTACAGCGGCTAACTACATAAAGGGTGAGACGTTGCACGCTCCGACATCAAATGTTATCGTCGGCAAGGACGGCTGGCTCTTCTATGAGAGCGAGGGCGCTGATTACATGAACACCAACGCAATGACTGATGCTCAGATCAACGCGGCGGTAATCACTCTTTCGCTTATACAGGAAAATGTTGAATCAAAGGGCGGACATTTTGTATTTGTCCCTATGCCGAATAAGGCATCGGTTTATGGAGAATACATGCCGGCATGTTATACCAGAGACAGAATTAGTAATCTTTCGCGCATCATGACAAGGTCTGGTGAGGTGGGAGTTAACTATGTTGATATGCAGGCTGTCATGACGGAAAATAAGGACAAGACAGTTTATCATAGAAGAGATTCGCACTGGAATTATCAGGGCGCGCTGATCGGCTACAATGCGATAATGGACGGCCTTGGTAAAGAACATAAGACTTACGAGGATGCAGAGTATTCTGTGATCGATGACTGGCGTGGAGATCTCGACAAGCTTCTGTATCCTTCGGGCGGTGTGATGGATGATCAGTATCATTACAACATCAGCTATCAGAATTTCAGATTCACTTATCCAGCTTCAACGAAGAGTACAAGCGACCAGCTCCTTAATTTCATGAGTGATAAGGAGGAGGGCGACGACCTCATAAAGACTCAGAGTATGGGCGTTAAGGATGGAAGCACACTTTATATGGCAAGGGATTCCTTCGGACGTGCGCTGCTTCCTTTCATGATCGACAACTATGAGACGGCGACCTTCAAGAGGACCGACTGCCCGGACGTCAATTCCATCGGCGAAAATACTGATTTTGTTTACGAGATAGTTGAGAGAAATCTTGTAAGACTTTCAAATAAGGCGCCGTTCATGTATGCCCCTGAAAGAGCTGCTATCGATACATCAGCTTATGCAGCAGCGGGAGATGCAGCAATGTATTTTAAGGATGAAGGCTATGCCCTCAGACTTTACGGATCATTCAGCGAGGATAAGGTTTACGGCGACGGACATATCTTTATCGTTCTTGAGCAGGGAAATCAGAAATATACCTATGAGGCGTTCCCAATTTATGAGAAGGAGCTTATGGCCGACAAGGACAGCTCAGTGCAGAGCGGAAATGGATTCTCAGCATATCTTGAGAAGAAGGAAGAGCTTTCAGGAAGCTACAAGGTTAGTATCGTAGCAGGAGATAAGGTATTCTCTGCGGGAGATATCGAGATAAAGTAATCGGTTTAAAAAACAGTACAAATAAGCAAGTACAAATGAACAGTAAAAAAGCACCTCGGGATGTCAGGCTGACATCTGAGGTGCTTATTTTTTGTTGTGTGGATGTTAGATTTATATAAATCTTATCTGTGTACAGATGTTTTATGTTTATAAAACTAGTTAGCTTTCATAAGGTTTGCGCCTGTAACAGCTGTGTTATTATCATCAAGATAAATCATTACAGCTGCATTGCCCATATTGTAAACGAGCATTCCGGCATCCTCTGATGCAGGTGCGCCGAGGGCTTCCTTTACAGCATCCAGAGAATCACCCTTCTTGATCTTGCCGTTGAGTAAAGCATCGTTACCTTCTGAAGCCATATCCATAGAAAGCATTACAATGGTCTCATCTCTTAAGGTTGTTACAACCATGCCGTTGTAGTAGTGCATGATCTGGATATAATCTCCGCCGTCACATGGTGTGATGGTTTCAGATGGTGCTGTCTCTGAACCGAGCTTGTCCTTAACATCAGCCCATGCTGCGTTGAGCTTAAGCTCTACACCATTGTAGCTGAGGAATGCATCAGCTGATGCAGTGTTCTGCTGTTCGGTTGCAGCTGTTGTTGCTTCTGTATTCTTCTTGTCATCGGATTTTGATCCGCATGCTGCAAGCGAGCCTATAAGAACTACTCCGGTTGCAAGAGCGGCGATGAATCTTTTGAGTTTCATAACTAACCCTTCCTTTCAGAATAAAAGTATTTGCATTTCTAATTTATAGTTTTATTATATTATCAGAAGGTTTTTGTATTTGCAAGGGAAAAGACAGATGAAATATGCGATAATAAATATATTCATAATCGTTGCGGCTTCGGTGGGATCTATATTCTTTACCGGAGCACTTTCTGTGCTTTTGATGCTTGCGGGACTGATGATGGTGATCGTGACTTATTCGACGCTGGACAATGATCCCTTTGAGGGAGTGGCAGTCCGGGAAGATGAGCATGAGGAAACAGGCAGTGCGGTGAAGCCGAATATAAAAAGATTCAGTGCAGTCACAGCAGTAAAGCTTGTGGCGGCAGGGGCATTTGCGGTGGTATCAGGAGGCTTTCCGGGCTTTGCGGTATTTGCTGTATTTGATGAATGGAAATGGTTTGTTAACGGAATTACAGCGACGGTGCTGTTTGTTATTTCAAGCATCTTTGGGATGAGCGGAAAGCTGGACAGCAGGGATACGGCGATACTTATCATAGAAAGCCTGATACTGATGGCGATCGTAATGGTATTATCTTTGGTCAAAAGCTATATGAATATTTTGGACAGAAGGAAGGAAGCGGATAAGGTCCGCGTCCTGAACTCAAATGTCAATGAGATGCATGAGAAGAGGCTGAACCGCGAGCTGGTCATGCAGAATTATCTTGCGGATAGGAATGCCAGACTTCTGGAACGTGAAAATATAAGCAGAAATATTCATAACAGCGTCGGCCATTCGATAACGGCGGCGATCATGACGCTGGATGCGGCGGATATGCTTTATGATGTGAAGCCGGACGAGGCGAGGAAGCGTATGAATGATGCGAACGAAAGGATACGCGGAAGCCTTGAATCCATAAGAAGAGCTGTACGAACTTTGGATGATGCTGAGGGAACCGTGCCGATATCGGACCTTAAGGCTGCAACAGTAGGAATAGTTGATGATTTCAAGATGGACACCGAGCGCAGAGTTGATATACTGGATGACCTTGTTCCTGAGACTCAGGTTCCGAAGGAGCATGTTGAGTTCCTGACGGGCGCTTTGGAGGAGTTCCTGACAAATGGTGTGAAGCATGGAAACGCAACCGAATTCATAGTGATGCTTTCCGGTGATTCGGCTCACATCAAGCTTGAGGTTAAGGATAATGGCAGGAGTGATTTCGGAGAAACGAATCGGGAGAGCCGTATAGAGAAGGGCTTTGGCGTTAAGAAGATAATCTCCTACGCTGAACGCTGCGGAGGAAAGGCCTTCTTTGACAACAGTGAATATGGTTTCAGGTCGGCGGTGGAGCTGCCGATATTGCAATAGAAAGGGCGGACAACAGATATGAATAAGGTACTTCTTGTAGATGATGAAACGATGCTGCTGGACAGCCTTGAGATCATCCTCTCACTGAATAATATGGAAATAGTCGGCAAGGCTCATGATGGAAATGAAGCACTTGCGATACTTAAAGATACAAGCTGCGAGCTGGCACTGGTGGACCTCAACATGAAGGGCATGGGCGGTATCGAGCTGATCGGTCATATGAAGAAGCTCTATCCTTCAATTAAGATACTTGTCCTCACAACCTTCTATGATGATAAAAATATCACCGATGCCATCAGTAACGGTGCAGATGGTTATCTCTTAAAGGACAGCGGCAAGGACGCCATTCTCGGCGCAGTGGGTCAGATAATGGGCGGAAATACGGTCTTAGACCAGAAGGTTATGCAGAGACTTTCAAGCCTTGTGGCCGCAAATATGAATAAGAATGCAGGCGCCGGAGCTGCTGACAGCTCTGCAGTAAAGAGTGAAGCAGGGGCTGAAAATGATAAGGTATCGATTCTCGATGCAGCTTACGGAGAGCTTACCGAAAGAGAAAAAGAGATCGCAGGACTTATTGCCGACGGCCTTTCAAACCGCCAGATCGCCGACAAGCTCTACATCTCAGAGGGTACTGTGAAGAATTATATTTCCAGTATCTATGATAAGACAGGGATACATGATAGAGTTAAACTTGCGGTTGCATTGAAATAATGAATTGAGACATATGTAAAGGCAGGCTCATGAGTGAGTATTTTGCTGCGAACGGGTGCGTATACTTTTGCATGTGTTAAAATGTATGTGAGGGAAATGTAATTTATGAACAGTGGGTTATTTGCAAAAATTAGAAAATGGATCATCCGCCTGGCGTGGGTTCCGTTAATCTTCGGTGTTGCGGGTTATCATTTCGTGGGTGATGTGGCTCACGGGACCATGGGCTTCTGGGAGGCAGTCTACGCGACGATAGCGCTGTATTTTATGAATCCGGACAGTGATATCAGTAATGTTTATGTGCTTGCGGCAAAATATACGTCCTTCCTTGTGGTTGCGGACGTTATGTTTGCTGTATTTGAGGCGATGCATAATTCCTTCAAGCATCTTATCTCGAACCGTTTCGCGGATTCGACGGCGGTCTATACCGACAACGAGGATTGGGGCAGAGTTATTGCGGATTACTGGAAGCACAGTTATTTCGGGGAAGAGGACAGGCACCCGGACAGGCTTGAACGCGCGAAGAATCATATCATCATGTTTGAGGATGATATGAAGAATCTTGAAGTTTATAATCGCTGCCGTAAATACCTGAGGGACAGGCATACATATATCATGCTCAACAATACGGATCCGTTCCTTGTGAAAGAGCTGGATGATCAGTATCTCCATTATTTTAACATTTACGAGCTGATGGCCAGAAAATACTGGAAGGATTATGACCTCTACGAGGTTATGACGAGCGGCAACAAGGCGGTCTATAAGATAGCCATCACAGATTTTGGCAAGGCCGGTGAGGCGCTTTTCAGATACGGATATATCAATAATGTTTATACCTCGACGCAGCAGATAGAGTATCATATCTGGGGCGCATCGACGCATCAGAAGAAGCTGCTTATGGATATCAATAAGCAGGTAAGAGCGATCGAGGGCTGTGATAATATCATCTGCCATGACAACGATCCGCTGGATGATATAGATGTGCTGAAGGATATGTCCCGCATCATTATTTCTATGGCGGACGACAGGGAACTGCTGCAGGAGCTGTTCCACAGCAGAGTTGAAGGTGATATTTATTACTTCAGCAACAGAGATGTTTTGATGGATGATATTTACAAGAAGAAGGTCATCAGCTTCGGACATATAAAGGATATACTCACGGAGGAATACATCCGCCAGGATCTGCTGTCACGTCAGGGCATGCTCTTCAATTATGATTACAGCCTCAGAATCAGCGGCCGAAATGCAGGTAGTGATTATGAGGAGAAGATGAAGAGCGAGTGGGCGAAGCTGGACGGTTTCGTCAAGGGCTCAAATCTTGCGCGTGCGGATCATTACTGGATAGAGAAGAAGCTTCTTGATGAGGGCAAGGCTGACATCAGAGAGGTTACGATAATTGAGCATAACAGATGGTGCAGATATCATATCATCAACCGCTGGGTATTTGGCGGGGAGAAGGACAGAGAGAAGGGTCTGCATCCGCTTCTGGTTCCTTTCGATGAGCTGTCGAAGGAGGAGCAGGATAAGGATGATATTTACGATCCGAAGATAAAGGAAGAGATAGAGAAGCTGATCTAAATATAATACGAGCGTGAGCTTTGGATAATATCCGGGAACCGGATCGTTCTGCCGGAAAAAATCGATAGACATGACCGCAGTCATATGACCGTAATATGGAAAATATGACCGCGGTCACTTTTATGTTACCGCAGCGGGGTGTTATTATCTCATTGAAGCTGGGGAGGAGACCATTATCGCAGAGGGCTGAAATGATTGATACCGCGGCCGAAAAGAATGATAAGAATCACCGGAGAGAAGGATCGCATCTGAGATATCAGATGCATCAGAGAGAAAGGGCAAGGATATGAAAAGAACAAAAATAGTAGTGATCATGGCTGTTATGATGCTTGTGGCGACTGTCGCAGCAGGCTGCAGCAAATATAAATCAAAATATTTTGCAATCTGTTTTGCTCATTCAAACACTTCCGGATCGGCTTTCATGAGCTTCGGTGAGTTTGACGGAACAATGGTATTTACGCTGAAAACCAAGAAAGGCGGAGCGATAAACTACAGCGCGAAGATTGAGAAGGGAAGCCTGACTGTTTATTATGACAGTGAGGGCACCAAGGAAGAACTCTTCAAGCTGAGTGCAGGCGAGTCAGTAAGTTCATCGCTGGAGAACCTTCCGAAGGGCAAGGTATATATAATCGTTGAAACCGATGGTAATTGCAAGAACGGTGATTTAGATTTCAAGGTTAAAAAGAAATAAGGGTAGGAGGAAGCAGTTAAATGAAAAGTCGTCTGTCTGCCGGAAAATACATAAAGAACAACAAGCGGACATGTTTTGTTTTGATAATAGCACTGGCGCTGACCTTTATGGCGATGTACCTGATAGCATTTACGCTGTACACGTCAGTGGAAAGCTTCAAGCCGGTATGCCTTGAGATGCCGAAGAAGATATCTTACGTATCTCTGTCTTACGAATCCTTCGGGATAACAGAGGATAAATACGAAGATGGTGTGGAAATGGCAAGAGCATATAAAGCGGCAAGGGATAAGCTGATGGAGGACCTCAAGGCTCACGAGGGAATAGAGGACGCTTTCTTCACTCAGGTGCTCAATGCTAACTACAACGGTGTCATAGGTGGAATAGGCTATGAATTTCCTCTTGTTGAGATCGACAGGATACAGCCGATACTTGATCATATGGATGCCAAGCTTGTTTCCGGAAGATTACCGGAGGGTAATGGCGAGGTGCTTATAGATGAGACCATCATGAAGAACGAAGGCATTCAGGTCGGTGACTGGTTTATGGAAAATGCCTATGGTCAGGTATTTAAAGTAGTCGGAATGCTTTCTTCAGACACCATGTTCTGCATCGGAACACCGAATGGCAATTATAACTGCGGCTGGTACATAACCATCCTCTGCAATAAAGATACAGCGAGATTCAGCAAGCTGGCCGAGGAATTAGGAATAACAATAACTTCTGAGGATGATATAGAGGATATCGATGATTATCACAGGCTGTATAAAGAAAATGTCAAAGGCGATATTGAATCAATAATAAATATCATAGTGATCGCTGTAATGATATTTCTCATGATCTCGATACTGGTTGCTTACGTTTCCTTCATGAGAAATCGTGTCAATGAGTATTGCCTCTACGCTTCACTCGGCTATTCGAGAAAAGAGATATATGGAATGATAATGAGAGAGATGATCATCATGTTCCTGGCGGGAATACTGATCGGGGCGGTCCTGACAGTCGGAGTCATGAGTGCATTTGAGGTGCTGATCATAGAACCTATGGGACTTATTTCAAAATGGATCATGACGGATCATCTGATAAGGATACTAAGTGCATTCGCGATAATCATAGGAATGCTGCAGATCCCGATCCTTGTTTCAATATACAAGATCAGGACGATAGATATGATGGAGGATTAAGAGATGTTTGAAGTTAAAAATATAAGCATGATCTACGATATGAATACAGATGAAAAGCTTTATGCTCTGAACGGCTTTGATCTTAAGCTTCCGGACAAGGGACTTGTCGGGATCATAGGACCGTCGGGCAGCGGCAAGAGTACTTTGATGTACTGCCTTTCATCTCTGAAAAAGCCTACAGAGGGCGAGGTCATCTATAACGGCAAGGATATCAGTTCGATATCAAATAAGGAGAGAGAAATGCTCCGCAGGAATGAATTCGGCTTTGTATTTCAGAAGCATTATCTGGTGCCTTACATGAATGCTCTGGACAATGTTCTTGTGGCATCAAATACAAAGGACAAGGCTGCTGTGGATAAGGCTAAGGAGAATCTTGCGAGCCTCGGTCTTAAGGAGAGAGAGTTCAGGAAGAAACCGGCTAAGCTTTCGGGCGGCCAGTGCCAGAGAGTTGCGATAGCAAGAGCTATGAGTAATGATCCGAAGGTGCTTTTTGCCGACGAGCCGACAGCATCTCTCGATCATGAGAATGCCTTTAATGTAATGAATATACTCAAGAAATACTCAGAGGACAGACTGGTGCTTGTTGTTACCCACGACAGAAGTATCCTTACGGATGTAGATATGCTGATCGAGATGTGGGATGGAACGATCAGTAACACACACGAATTATAGAAGACCCCGGAAGTCTAAGAAAGGAAAAAGGATATGAAACCTTTATCGGCGGGATATTATATAAAAAATAATAAAGGAAGAGCGGCCATCATAATCTTTATGATGTTCCTTACAAGCTTTATCTTCATCGGCGGAAATTATGTCCAGAGCCTCTGGTGGTACTGGGAAAAGGCAGAAGATTACAGTGATAAAATGGTCACGGTAAGCTGTATTCCGACAGACGAGGAAGGCAGGGATTTCGAAAGCTTTAAGCAGGATGTAATGGCGGACGAAAAGCTCACTGTCCTGGGGCGCACCGGTCTTGGCTTTGGCGGAAAACAGTGGGTCTCGACACTTGGTTTCAAGATGGGAGCATATACGCAGGTTTACAATTCTGCTGAGGACCTGAAGGCTGCCTTTGATATATACGGAATAGAATGCGACTACAGTAATCTTAAGGACTACAGCGTTGTAATGAGCGAGGCCTATGCGAAGAATGTTGGATATAAGCTGGGAGATGTTATCGACAAGGCCTATACACTGGATGCGCTTATCGATGACGACAGCTTTATGATGTTCTATATTTACGAGGTCGAGCCGGAGGATTTCTACAGACTCAATATCCTCAGCGATGAGATGTCGGGCGAAGAGCTCTACAACTATGTTGAAAATATAAGAGCCGGCAGAAAGATGGATATAGATCCACGTATCAGAGATGAGATCGAATCGGAGATGGGAGTGGCCAAGGTCATATTCTTTGCGGCGCTTATAGTAGTTTCGGTGATGCTTGCCGTAACTCTCAATTCGGTTGTGACCGGCCAGTACATCAAGAGATATTATGAGTTCGGTATTTACAAGGCTCTCGGTATCTCGAGAAGAAAGATCAAGAGAAAGATAGCACGTGAAATACTTCTGATGGACCTTATCGCGCTTGTTATCGGACTGGGCGTGAACCTTGGACTTGAGTACCTGTTAAATGAACTCGTTTACCTCCCGAAGGGCCAGTTCCTTCCTTACTGCTCAGGAATTGCGATCCTCGGAGTTGTTGTATCAAACCTGATGGTTATTCTCCCGATGATCTACTTCAAGGGCAGGAAGATGTGTAAGATCGACGTGACGGAGTTCTAAGTACATAATGTGACATACGGATTGCTCCGTTTCTGCGAAACTCCCGCAATCCTCAAAACACTCGGAAACCACTAATTTTCTTCGAAAATTGCTTATTCCTCGTGTTTCAGCATGTCATAAAAATAACCCGCTTATTCTGCAAGCAGATAAGCGGGTTATTCTATGACATTTATGTCACATGATTTCCAGAATAGTGTTGACCATCAGATCGTTCTGCTTCGGATTCATGAAGCAGAAGCGGATGTATTTGTTGCTGAGCCCTGTGATGTCATCACACTTTCTGATGATGACGCCGCGCTGCTTGCAGTGATCAAATACATCTGAAGCGGTCACATCGTCCTTGAGGATCTTCATCAGCATGAAGTTTGCGTCCGGCTTAACAAGACGGATGGTCTTGCAGGTAGACATCGCAAGGTAAACAAGTGAACGCTCGGTATGCATCATACTCTTAGATTCTTCGATGTAGCTTGTGTCGCGGAGCATTGCCGCGCCGGCAATAGCTGAGAGAGCAGAGATGCCGGATTCGCTTGAAGCCATCCTTGCAAGCTGCATATAATCCGGATTGTTCATTATCGCATAAGCTATCCTGAGTCCCGGAACCGCAAAGAATTTTGTAACGCTGCGGAGAACCGCGAGGCGGGTGTATTTGTCGGTCAGAGGGATAGCAGTATAATCCTTCTCATTGTCTATAAACTCTATGTACATTTCATCGACCACAAGGAAGATTCCGAGGTCATCACAGGCCTTGGCGATCTCTTCGATGTCATCACGTTCGAGCTTCTTCGAGGTCGGGTTGTTCGGATTGCCGATGATCAGCATGTCGAAAGACGAATCAAGCTTTCCAAGGAAATCAACGATATCAAGTGTATAATCAGCTTCTTCATCAAGGTAATAATACTCTGTCTTGCAGCCGTAAGCCTTGAGAGCCTTCTCGTAGCCCATGCTTCCCGGAACGATGACAAGAGCCTTCTTAGGCATAATGAGTGCTGTGAGAAGCTTGATCAGATCGACTGAACCACTGCCAAGGATGACTCTGTCCTCTGTTGAGGATGTATATTCGGCTATGGCAGTTTTGAGGTTGCCATAGTAAGCCTCCGGGTAGTTGTAAACCGAAGAGATATTATTTGCCAGGGCTGCCCTGACGGTCTCCGGTATACCAAGAGGGTTTACATTCGTGTCAAAATGAACGGTATCATATTGCTTGATTCGAAGTGGTGTTTTAGCCATTATCTTACTCCTATCCACACGCCACAGGGGCGGTTCGCAGCATCTCTTAAACACTGATCATTATTCAACAGATTGCATTGCAAACGTGAAACTCTTTTGCTATAATATAACAGATTGTTGTTTGATATCATACGTTGATATTTTACAACAAGTATCAGGCTAATATCAAGAGCCAATTATGATTTTTGGAAAAGTGCGGAGGCCGGAAATGAAGGCTATCGTTGAACAGTATGCCAAGGGTGAATTCCGTGTAGAAAGACCCCTTGTAGACATCTCACAGGAATGCTTCAAACTGAATATAGAGGCAGGAACAACCTACGAAGGAAGCTTTATCGTTGAAAGCAAGAATGACGTACCGATCAAGGGTATGGTCTACGACAGCAGATACCTTCTCAGGTTCGAGTCACATTCCTTCGTCAGCAGGAGATTCGAGGTCAGATTCTCCTTTAACGCAACCTGTCTGGAGGCAGGCCAGACCTTCCGCGGACATATAAATGTCATCACGGACGGCGGCGAGAAGAGGATCCCTTACGACATAAGCATCGTTATGCCATATGTCAAATACCGCGACGACAAGATCGACGACCTCTTCAAGTTTGCGGCACTTGCCGAGAGGAGCTGGAAGGAAGCGGTAAGGCTCTTCACAACAGGCGAGTTCAGACGCACCTTTATCGATAACGACAATCATACAAGACAGATATATGAAAGCTTACTTGCAAGCCGTTCTGTAGATCAGGCGATGGAAGAGTTCCTTGTTATGATCCACAAGAAGAGAACGGTTACTCTTACTGTGTCAAGACAGGAGATCGATACCCACATGCCTGAGGAGATGGCTCAGATCACAGTGGAGATCAACAAGAATACCTGGGGCTATACGATGTCCGAGATCACCAGCAACGCTGAGTTCATCATCCCGGGAAAGAAGACTATTACAGAGGATGACTTCACAGGAAATATCTGTGAGCTTCCGGTTTATATATCGCCTGAACATGTTCCGGAGGGGGAGAACCGCGGCAAGATCATCATCGAAAATATCTATCAGAGGATCGAGGTGGACATCCATCTCACCAAGCCTCTCAGGGAACGCCCGGATCAGGAGGACAGGAACAAGAGACGCCTCAACAAATCAAGCAATATCAAGCTGATGCAGGCTTATCTCGACTTCAGAATGGAGAGGATAGGTCTGACCGAATATGTAAATACTTCTATAGACGCGCTGAAGACTCTCGGGGAGCTTGAGCCGGAAGAGGATATGTACAGACTCGGCATCATGCATATGAATATTCTTGCGGGCGACCTTGCAAAGGTTGAGCAGGAGTTCCTCCGCATCGAGGCTGATGTTGACAGAAGTCTCATGAGCAACCAGCAGAGATGCTACTACAGCTATCTTCGTTCAATGGTGCTTAAGGATGAAGAGACTATCGAGAAGACTGCAAATATGATCAGGCGCAACTTCCGTACGCAGGAGCCGAAGATGTTTTATTTCTGGCTTCTTCTTTTCGTGGACACAGAGATGTCAGAGGACAGCAGCGCACTTTACCGCGAGCTTTCCGAGATGTATGACGAGGGCGAGAACAGCCCGATCATATATTTTGAACTGTGCGAGATATTTAACTCGAACCCGCTCCTCTTAAAGAAGCTGACTCCTTTTGAGATAACAGCTATCAAGTGGGGCATCAGACATAAGTTTATCTCTGATGAGGTTCAGAGCGAGTTTGTTAAGCTGGCAGGTAAGAACGCAGAGTTTAACCAGCAGATATTTGATGTATTAAAGCAGATTTACGATAAGAACGAGAACCAGCTGAAGAGGGAACGCATCCTCAGAAACGGTATGGATGAAAGCCTCAAGTTCTCGAAGAAGGATAAGAAGGACAAGGATAAGGCACCGGAGGATGTTATCCTGGCTGACGGACTGAAGGGCAAGAAGAGCGACTATGAAGGAAGCCTGTCCGAGGAGTTCGGCTTCACCTTTGAGGATGATGAAGCAGCCGGCGAGGGAAGCATAGACCTTCAGGATGAGGGCGGCAGACAGAGAAGCCTCGAAGACTATCCGGAGGACAGTGACAAGAGCTCACAGGACGGCGAGCATAAGAAGACTCTCGCCAAGGCCGTAAGCAGTACAAAGTATTCGGGAGAGATAAGCTCGGCAGCTGACTTCGCAGAGCATTATCATGCTACCGGAACTCCGGAGGAGTATACCGCAAGCACAGAGAGCTATATGCGCCGCGAGCAGGAGAATGATGAGGTTCTGAGAAGCCTTATCTCCATGCTTATTTCCGCAAATATGCTCGATCACAAGTATCACCGCTTCTACAAGGCAGCAGTGCTTAAATCAATGAAGTTCATCGGACTTAATGAGTGCTATATCAGGAGTATGAACCATTCAAGATACGATCTGATCCCGGCTTCAGTCCTGATGTACCTTAACTACAAGAATACCCTTAACGAGGAGGAGCTTGCATATCTCTATGCAAACGTAATCTTCAACAAGGCTGAACATATGAAGATCTACCATGAATACGCTCCGACCATGGAGGATTTCATGGAAAACATGATCATCAAGGGCAAGGTTAACGACGACCTGACCGTTATTTACGACGAGTTCCTTGAGCCGGAGAGCGTCAGCTCCCTCTTCGCAGGTAAGCTGATAAATATCATCTTCAGGCGCAAGATCGTCTGCCTCAACAAGAACGTGAGAGCCGTTATCGTTACTCACGAGGAGCTTAGAAGCGAGGAGAGGATTCCTCTCGTAAATGGCGAGGCTTACGTTGAGATACTTTCGGACGGCGCATCGATCATATTTGAGGATAAGTCGGGCAACCGTTACGCGGGCTCTATTCCTTATCATTTCGAGAGGATAGTTGATGAGAAGGCTTATATGCATATCTGCCGTGAATACAGCCCGAGGGACTACCGCGTGCTCCTCTTCAACTACAAGAGCATCGGGGAGTTCACCTACAAGAATGCCAAGGAGGTAAATGCAGCCAGAGAGATCATCAACTGCGACGAGATCTCTTACCACTACAAGCAGCAGGCGTGCATGAACATCATCGAGTATTACCACGAGAATCTGGATACCGATGTTCTGAGGAAATACCTCACAAGGCTTGATATCGAGTACCTGACACACGCAAATACAAGCACCATTATCTCATATCTCATCGATATGAATATGTACGACAAGGCCTTCCAGGCAGTTAAGCTCTACGGCTTCAACGAGCTTGAGATCGACGAGCTCTACAGACTTGCGGACTACGGTGTCAAGGATTCGGACGGCTTCATCAACGAAGACCTTATGAGTATCTGTCTCAACCTTTACAAGACAGGTACCGTTAATGCGAATATACTTTCATACATCATCAACCATTTCAACGGCAGTATCGACGAGCTTGCGGCACTCTTCAAGCTTGCCAAGGACAAGGTAACGGACGTTGCCCTCCTTGCAGAAAATACACTTGCCCAGATGATGTTCGTGAAGGGCTATCTGGAGTACATCTACGATATATTTGCGACCTATTATTCCGGCAGGAACAGAGGACTTGTTGTCAAGGCCTTCCTCAGGATGGTTGCATATAATTATCTGATCAACGATATCCAGGTGCCGAATTATATATTTGAGTGCATGTATCATGAGATCATCAAGGAAAATATAGATGATGAGATATCCAAGATGGCGCTCCTTCTCTTCTTCAGCAGAATGGAGAGATTCACGGACGACCAGAAGGTATGGATAGCCGATACGGTTGAGAAGTTCATGGATGCCGGCAAGTGCCTGCCATTCTACAAGAGCTTCGCAAAGTTCATCAGGCTTCCACAGGATATCTTCCTCAAGACTTACCTTGTTTACAAGTCAGAGGACGATGATCAGGTATTTGTAAAATACAGCTTCGATACCGGCTCAAGGGCCAAGGTTGCGACCAAGACCCAGCGTATGGAGGAGGTTGTTCCGGGCGTCTACGTTATGGAATTCGTTGTATTCCACGGCGAGAGACTGGTTTACGAGATCGAAGGCAGTGGCAGCGGCAAAGCCAAGATCATCGAGAGTGAGAGCCTCAAGGCCAAGGGCTATGGCAGCAAATATAAGAACCGTTTCGAGACGATCAACAGTATGCTCGTTAAGCAGGAGATGCGCGAGGACAGAGAGCTGCTGGAGGATCTGGATGTGTATATCAATACACTGCACTTGTTTGAAGAAAACCTTAGCGTGCTTTAGAAGGGTGCGACTGACGACGCAGTCGACAGGTTCGGCGGTTGCATCCTTTGATGACGAGATGGCGGGTTTGATGACTGCATCATTCGACAATAGAATTAGGAGAAACAGTAATGGCGGAAGCATTTTACATAGGAATGGACCTCTGCACGGACTTTACGCAGATGAGTTATTACAACGACATCAAGCGTGAGCCGGAGTCCATCAGCCAACTTAATAATAAGGAAACCTACATGATGCCGAATATCCTCTTTTACAGCAGGGATACGGAGCATTGGTATGTGGGCGGCGAGGCTTCCGAGGCCAGATTCAGCGAGGACGGTATCATAGTCGATGGACTTTTCGAGAACCTTTTCTCGACGGAGCCGCTGGAGATCGCAGGAAAGCAGTACACCTACAAGGAACTCTTCCTCATGATGATAAAGCTGCACGTTGATTCCTTCCTCTACAGATACGAGCAGGCAACGGTCAGAAAGCTGGTCATCAGTATTCCCGAATATAACAGGGATATCCACAAGATACTGTCGGAGCTCTATAAGATCATGGAGGTTCCGGAGGATGCGATAGAGATCACAAGCCATATGGACAGCGGCCTCTACTACATCTTCAATCAGGAGCAGGACCTCTGGGTCAACAGCGTTTCACTCTTCGATTACAATGCTGACGGACTGAATTATTACAGGATAGATATCACGCGAAACAAGAAGCCGGAGATCATCACGGTGATCCACGAGGATTATTCGAGTCAGATGAGCCTTGCAAAATACGGCACCGACACCTTCTCGATGGACAATGATTTCGCAAGGATAGCGGATTACGAGGTTAAAGAGGCCTACATATCTTCTGTATTTCTTACAGGAATAGGCTTCTCAAATAAATGGATGAAGAAGTCCACGAATGTGCTCTGCCAGGGCAGACGCGTATTTGTCGGACAGAATATATACACCAAGGGCGCCTGCTACAGGGCTGTTGGCGGTGAATACAAGGATTTCTATGAGAGATTCTTCATAGAGACCAAGGAAAATGTGCTTTTCGATGTAGGAATATCTCTCGGTGACGAGAAGGACACCTTCGTTCCAATCGCCGAGGGCGGAAAGCAGTGGTATAATACCCACGGTCATATCGAGGTAATACTTGATGACACGGACAAGGTCACACTTGTTTACAGGGGCAGACATACCGGCGAGGAGGCGCGTGAGACCGTGAAGATCCACGGTATACCGAAGCGCCCGAATAAAACTACGAAACTTCACATCTCGGTGGAATTCGACAATCCAACCGACGGTGCAGTTATAATAAAGGACATGGGATTCGGAAGACTGTTCCCGACAACTAACAAGATTTACAGGAAGGAATTCAGTATCAAGGATCTGTAAGAGCAGGAAAGAATATGTCTAAGATAATTGTTTGTACAACTAAAAAAGCGAGTGTTCCTTTCACTTTTCTGAATACAAAGGTGGAGATATACACCTACGAAGAGCTGTGCTTCTACATCTACAACAACACAGTTCTCATCAGCCGTTCTTCGCTTTCAGAGAAGCTTTTTGACTGGATCCGGGTCGAGCTTGATATGCCGGCGCTTGCGGACAGACTGACAGGACTTGCAAATAAGACTGCCTACGCGCAGGATCTTCTGCTTGAAATCCTTTCCTCAGGCAATTATTATACTCAGGAAGAAGTCCGAGTCTACGCTGAGGCGTGGCAGAAATATAAGAAGCTTTCACCTGTTCAGAGGATGAAGCTCAAGGCCGATGGCTATCTGGGCTACAGAAGGTACATCAAAGCGGCAAATATCTACGATGATATGATCGCCATGGCGGACGAGATAGACAACAGTTCCTTCCTCGGAAATGTCTATCACAACAGAGCAGTCGCGGCTGCAAGCAACTTCGATATGGAGATCGCGAAGGAGTATTTCCAGAAGGCCTATGAGCTGAATGGCAATCCGGAATCGCGTAAGGGGTATTTCTTCATAGTCGCAATGACTGAGGATACCGAGACGCTGCGTCAGGAGATCCACCGCAGCGACATCGAGGACGAAGAGGCTTATTTCGAGAAAATCATGCTCGAGATCGGCGACAGCAAGGATGACGTCAGGGAGATGACGATCTTTGCGATGCTGCAGCGTGCCGTCTACAACAAGCTGAACAAGGATATGAATGATTACGACAAACGAATGGACATCATACTTACCGAGCTGAAGGACAACTTCCGCGAGGAAGCAATCTGACATAGATGTTTTTAAATAACTCAACTGAGTGTCGAGTTATTTTGTGACTGTTATACTAATAAATAATAATGATTAAAATAGGATTCACATACATATGTACCCTCGAAGATGTATTTTCGAATTGAGAGGGTATATGTGTATGTGAATCCGATAGAATAATTAATAGAGTTGCAGGAGTTGAAAAAATGAGCGAACTTAGTAAGACGTACAATCCTTCCGAGATTGAGAAGAGACTTTATGACAAATGGGTACAGAAGGGATATTTCCACGCGGAGGTTGACAGATCCAAGAAACCTTTCACTATCGTGATGCCGCCACCAAATATCACAGGCCAGCTTCACATGGGACATGCCCTTGACAATACAATGCAGGATATCCTCATCCGTATGAAGAGGATGCAGGGCTACAATGCCCTCTGGCAGCCGGGTACAGACCATGCAGCCATCGCAACAGAGGTTAAGATCACCGAAGCTCTCAAGGAGCAGGGCATCGACAAGGCCGAGCTCGGCAGAGAGAAGTTCCTCGAGAGAGCCTGGGAGTGGAGAAAGGAATATGGCGGACGTATCATCAACCAGCTTAAGTCTATGGGTTCATCGGCTGACTGGGACAGAGAGCGTTTCACCATGGATGAAGGCAATAACAAGGCCGTAAATACAGTATTTAAGAAGCTCTATGACAAGGGCTGGATCTACAAGGGCTCAAGAATCGTTAACTGGTGTCCTGTTTGCCAGACCAGTATTTCCGATGCAGAGGTTATCCACGAGGAGCAGGAAGGCCACTTCTGGCACATCAAATACCCTGTTGTCGGCGAGGAAGGCCGCTTCGTTGAGATAGCTACAACACGTCCTGAGACTATGCTTGGCGATACTGCCGTTGCAGTTAATCCGGACGATGACAGATATAAGGACATAGTTGGCAAGATGCTTATCCTTCCGCTTGTTAATAAGGAGATCCCTGTTATCGCGGACAGCTATGTTGATAAGGAGTTCGGAACAGGCTGCGTTAAGATCACACCTGCTCACGACCCTAACGATTTCGAGGTAGGTAAGAGACATAACCTCGAAGAGATAAATATAATGAACGATGATGCGACTATCGCAAATATCGGCACAAAATACGACGGAATGGATCGTTACGAGGCAAGAAAGGCAATCGTTAGTGACCTTGATGCACTCGGACTTCTCGTTAAGATTGAGCCGCATACTCATCAGGTTGGTACACATGACAGATGTAAGACGACCGTTGAGCCGCTCATCAAGCCACAGTGGTTCGTTAAGATGGAAGAGATGGCTCGTCCTGCAAAGGAGGCCGTTGTAAGCGGCAAGCTTCGTCTCGTTCCTGAGAGAATGAACAAGGTTTACTACAACTGGCTCGACAATATTCGCGACTGGTGTATCAGCCGTCAGCTCTGGTGGGGCCACAGGATCCCTGCATATTACTGTCAGGACTGCGGTGAGACAGTAGTTGATTTCGAGGCTCCGCACGTATGTCCAAAGTGCGGAGGAACGCATTTCAAGCAGGATGAGGATACACTTGATACCTGGTTCTCTTCAGCGCTCTGGCCATTCTCGACAGTTGGCTGGCCTGATACAGATTCAGAGGATTACAAGTATTTCTTCCCTACAGACGTGCTCGTAACAGGCTATGATATCATCTTCTTCTGGGTAATCAGAATGGTATTTTCTTCTATCGAGCAGACCGGAGAGCTTCCTTTCCATACGGTTCTCTTCCACGGTCTCGTAAGAGATGATCAGGGCCGCAAGATGAGTAAGTCCCTCGGTAACGGTATCGATCCGCTTGAGGTTATCGAGAAATACGGTGCTGACGCGCTCCGATTCACACTTATCACAGGAAATGCGCCTGGTAACGACATGCGTTTCTACTGGGAGAGAGTTGAGGCAAGCCGTAACTTCGCAAATAAGATCTGGAACGCTTCACGTTTCATCATGATGAACGAGGAGAATGGCGCTGCAGATATCGATAAGGTTACAACAGCTGACCTTACAACGATCGATAAGTGGATCATCAGCAAGATGAATACGCTTGTTAAGGATGTTACCGACAATATGGAGAAATACGAGCTCGGTATTGCTGCTGACAAGATATATAACTTCCTCTGGGAGGAGTTCTGTGATTGGTACATCGAGATGGTTAAGCCTCGTCTCTGGGATGAGAAGGGTGAGACAAGAGCTGCTGCTCTCTACACTCTGAAGACCGTTCTCGCAAGCTGCCTGAAGCTGCTCCATCCATACATGCCATTCGTAACAGAGGAGATTTACTGCACACTTACAGGCGAGGAGTCTGTAATGATCGCTGACTGGCCTGTTTACAAGGATGAGTGGAACTTCGCATCCGAGGAGCAGGATATCGACGTTATCAAGGAGGCAGTCCGCGGCGTAAGAAATATCCGTACAGAGATGAATGTACCGCCAAGCAGAAAGGCAAATACATTCGTTGTTTCCGAGAAGGCAGAAATCAGAAAGATCTTCGAGGAGAGCGAGAGCATCTTCGAGAAGCTTGCTTATTCAGACAAGGTTGTTGTTCAGGCTGACAAGGCCGGCATCGCAGACGATGCGGTTTCGGTAGTCATCCATGATGCAGTTATCTATATACCATTTGCAGAGCTTGTTGATATCGACAAGGAGCTTGAGCGTCTCAGCAAGGAAAAGACTCGCCTTGAGGGCGAGATCAAGCGTGGCGAGAGCATGCTCTCCAACGAGCGCTTCCTCAGCAAGGCTCCAGCCGCCAAGGTCGAAGAAGAAAAAGCCAAGCTCACAAAGTACAAAGAGACTTATGAGCAGGTTGTAGAACGTATAGAATCATTGAAATAATTAATAATCTTTCGGAAGCAGTGAGATTCACCGAAACGTGTGCTTCCGAAGGAGTATTTCTCTACGACTAGGTAGTAATATGCGAAGCATATTGCTATCATGAGCGTAGCGAATGATGCAGCATGCTACACACATCATGAAATGATGTGTGCATAGTTTTGGAACAAAACTATGGCACAGTGAGGAAGTACATGTGTACGTGAATCGGAGTAGTGAACAAAGAAAGAGTAGATAATAAAATGAGTAAAGAACGATCACTCAAACGCGAAATAAAATACCTTCTGATCGTACCTATGGTGCTTGCCTTCCTCCTCCTCGCGGTCGTATTTCTGACCATGGGCTTTGGAAGCAAGGAAAGCTACATCGCGATAGGTATAATACTTCTCTATGCCCTGATCGTGACGATAGCTTATCTGAAGCTGCGTCCGATGCTCAATGCGACGCTGGTTGATTATGCTCTCGAGCAGGGTAAGATACAGAAGGAGCTTCTCAAGAATCTTGCGGTTCCTTATGCGATCCTTGACACAACGGGCAGGATACTCTGGTCCAACAGGATGTTCAGGAACAATATCTGCAACGGCGAGAAGCATGTCAAGAAGAGGCTGGAGTATTATTTCCCTGAGCTGACAGACGATGTTTTCGCAGGCGTGGATAATATTTCCATGGAGCTTCCTTTCGGCGACAAGATCTACGAGGCGCTCATCAAGCGTGTCGATCTGACAAGGGTATTTAACAGGGAGGCAGAGGAGAAGAAGAGTGACGATATCGTTATCGCATTCTACCTCTTTGACGTGACCGATCTTAAGAGATATATGCAGGAGAATGCTGATCAGAAGCTGATCGCCGGACTTCTCTATATCGACAACTACGATGAAGTTATGGACAGTACCGAGGAAGTTAAGCATTCGATCCTCAACGCCCTGGTCGACAGGAAGATCAATATGTACCTGTCAAATATCGATGCGATAACCAAGAGGCTTGAGAATGACAAGTATTTCTTCGTATTCAGACAGAAATACATGCAGACTCTGAAGGACGACAAGTTCTCTTTGATCGATGAGATCAAGAATATAAATGTAGGCAACGAGATTCCGGTTACCCTCAGTATGGGTATCGGCTGCGGAACCGATTCCTTTGCGGATTGCTATGAGTACGCGAAGGTTGCAATCGGACTTGCGCTTGGACGCGGCGGCGACCAGGTTGCCCTGAAATACGGCGACAAGGTTACCTACTACGGTGGTAAGAGTGCCGGAACCGAGAAGACCACGAGAGTTAAGGCGAGAGTTAAGGCTCAGGCCTTTGAAGAGCTTCTTGCAAGCAAGGACAAGGTTATCATCATGGCTCACCAGAGACCGGATGCGGATGCATTTGGCTCGGCAGTCGGAATCTACAGACTGGTTACGACACTGGGCAAGAAGGGCTACATCGTTTTGAACGAGGTTACATCGGCTATCAGACCGGTGGTTAACAGCTTCAAGTCGGGCGGAGCCTATAATGAACTGATCATAACGAGCCAGCAGGCTATAAATATGGTGGATGACGACACTATGCTCGTTGTCTGCGACGTTAACAGACCAAGCATCACAGAGTGCGAGGAGCTTATCACACTCTGCAAGACGGTGGTTGTATTTGACCATCACAGGCAGTCCAATGAGGCGATTACAAATGCGACTCTTTCTTATATCGAGCCGTTTGCGTCATCAGCCTGCGAGATGATCACGGAAATGTTCCAGTATATCAGCGTTAAGCCAAGGATGAAGTCAGTCGAGGCGGACGCTATGTATGCGGGAATACTTATAGATACGGACAATTTCCTTAACAAGACGGGCGTGAGGACCTTCGAGGCTGCTTCCTACCTCAGGAAGAACGGTGCGGATGTTGTGCGCGTGAGAAAGATGTTCAGAAGCGGCATCGACGAGCTTAAGGAGAGAGCCCAGGGAATCAGCAATGCGGAAATATTTATGAATGTATTTGCGCTGTCTTATGTTGTTGCTGATCCGAACAGCGTTGAGGCACCGACTGTTCCGGTTGCGAAGGTGGCGAATGAGCTGCTGAACGTGGACGGAATCAAGGCTTCCTTTGTTGTGACTGAGGCAAATAACACACTTTATGTTTCGGCAAGATCGATAGGTGATGTTAATGTCCAGATCGTTATGGAGCGCTTTGGCGGCGGCGGACACGCAAATATCGCGGGAGTACAGCTTAAGAATGTGGCGAGGGAGGACTTCTTCGCCGAGCTTAAACAGGTGCTTTCGGAGATGTACACGGAAGGAGATATTTAAATGAAGGTTATACTGATACAGGATGTTAAGGCTCTCGGTAAAAAGGGAGAGATTGTTGAGATAAATGACGGTTATGCAAGGAATTTCGTGCTTCCTAAGAAGCTCGGAATCGAGGCTACAGCTAAGAACATGAACGATCTTAAGCTTCAGAAGCAGAACGACGCGAAGGTTGCGGCTGAGAATCTGGCTGAGGCGAAGGCTATGGCTGAGAAGCTCGAAAAGCTTACCGTAAATGCCAAGGTTAAGGTTGGTGAAGGTGGCAGGACCTTCGGTTCGGTTTCTTCAAAGGAGATCGCGGAGGAGCTCGAGAAGCAGCACGGCATCAAGCTCGACAAGAAGAAGATCGTGGTTAAGGATCCTATCAAGAATATAGGAAGTTATACTGTAGCGGTTAAGCTCCACCCTGAGGTTACGGGCGAGCTTAAGGTTAAGGTTGAGGGAATGTAGTTCCCGGATGATTATGAATGAGGGCTTACGTGCGGTATTGAAGCCGGGCGGCGGCCGGGTGATCATATATGGATAATATGAATGACTTCTTCCCACAGGATGGGGAAGAGATAAATGAATATGTGGATATAAACGCCGTATTTAATAATGACGGCGTTTCTTCTGATGTGAAGAGCAGTGCGGATGTGACGGGCTCGTATGATGCTGCACCGCAGGCTGCAGGCGGAGTTGTTCCGGCAGGGGGAGATTACGGTTATAGCAGTTCTTCGGACAGCGGCTTTTCGGAGAGTACGGTTGGTTCGTATGTCAGCGAACCGGCTTCAAGTGGACGCAGGAAGGATGCGGCGCCGACAGTAAGAAGAGTGATGCCTCATGATTCGAATGCTGAGAAGGCGGTTGTGGGCTCCATGATCATGGATAGGGAGGTTATCGCGGATCTTGCGGACATGCTGCTGCCGGATGATTTCTACAACGCTTCGTACGGGGCTGTATTTGAGGCTATCTGCGAGCTGTATTCCGGCAAGAGGATGGTGGACATCGTTACCTTGATGGACTGCCTCAAGAAGAAAAATATGCCTGAGGAGATCAATAATGTCAGCTTCCTGGGCGATCTCGTTAATTCGGTTCCGACTGCGGTAAATGCCAAGCAGTACGGCGAGATCGTGAGGGATAAGGCGATACTCAGAAGGCTTATCAAGCTTACGGATGACATCTCCAAGGAATGCTATATGCAGCAGGACCTTGTTGAAAATATACTTGACCGCGCTGAGCAGAATGTATTTAAGCTTGCTCAGACGAGGAACGGCTACAATGATTTTACGGGAATGGACAAGATCGTTCTCGAGGTTATCGACGGTGTTGACAAGGCGGCCAGAAATAAGGGCAAGATCAACGGACTTTCGACCGGCTTTATCGACCTTGATGAGAAGCTTACGGGACTTCACGGCGGCGAGCTTATCATCGTTGCGGCCAGACCTTCTATGGGTAAGACTGCGCTGGTGCTGAATATTGCGCACAATGTTGCGGTTAAGCAGCATATTCCGGTGCTCTTCTTCTCACTCGAAATGGGCTGCAAGGAGCTGGGCGACCGTGTTGTTGCTCAGGATGCGATGATCGATGCCAAAGCGATGAAGACAGGTGATCTTGCGGACGACGATTGGAATAAATTTGCGGAAAGCGTTGGAACGGTCGGTGAGGCTCCGATATATGTTGATGACAATTCGGCTATTACGATTGCTGAGATGCGTTCAAAGTGCAGGAAGTTCAAGCAGAAGAATGATATCGGACTTATCATAGTCGATTACCTTCAGCTCATGACTCCGAACCGTGCGGTTGAGTCACGTCAGCAGTTCATCTCCGATGTTTCGAGATCGCTGAAGGGTCTTGCGAGGGAGCTTAATGTTCCGGTCATTGCGCTTTCACAGCTGAACAGAGCGGTTGACTCGAGAACCGACCACAGGCCTGTTCTTGCCGACCTGCGTGAGTCCGGCGCCATCGAGCAGGATGCGGACGTTGTAATGTTTATCTATAGAGACGAGTTCTACAATACAGAGACCGAGAAGCCGGGCATAGCCGAAATCATTGTGGCTAAGCAGCGAAGCGGCTCAACGGGTAAGATAGAGCTGATCTGGCAGGGCAAATACACCAGATTCGCAAACAGCGCGAGGTAATGAAAAGCAATATAATCCGATATTTTCGGTTGAGTTAAATGAGATGCCCCGGCGGTCGTATATGACTGCCGGGGCTTGATATTTAATAGTAACTAAATGTAATATTTGGTTTTGAATATGCGCAGCAGCTGCAAATATGATCACATATTGATGCCCTGGATCTTGATGAGCTTCTGGAGGAGGGCCTCGTCGCTCATTGAGTAAACATCGTCGATGACCCAGATGTGCATATCCTTGGCACGCTGCTTGAAGAAGCTGATGCCATTAGCGTTGTTTTCACAAGGAGTAGCCATGACGAGAACCTTGTTGGCGTATTTTCCTCCGAAACGGCTGGTGACGGTCTGGAGCTCGTGGAGAGCTATGCTGCCGGCCTTGCCGCTCTTGCAGGAGATGAAGGTCGGGATCGTGTCACGCATAAGGATGACGTCGATCTCGTTCATTGTGTCAACATTTACGGAATAGTTGTCGCCGGCCGGAACCATGTTCTTCTGGCTGCCGTTCCAGTCGATCATCGCACCGATTATGGCGTCGGTGAACTTGCTGTTGCCTCTGGTTGCAACGTCGTAGACGTGAAGCTCGAGGATATTTCCGGTCTTCGTGACCACGTGGCGGATCATGTCATTCTTAAATACGAATGATATGGTCCTTTTTGCTATATGGAGCTCCTTTATAACACCGACCTCTCTGAGGCGGTGGAAGAGCTCAACGGCCTCGCCCAGGTTCTGTTTCGGGAGGACGTAGTAGCCCAGCTCGTCAGCCGGGTGAGCTTTGATCACTTCTTCTATAGTAGAAACGTATTTGTTCCATTTATTGCGGAGCATCTTGGCTATCTTCCAGATGGCGCGGATATCCTCGCGGAAATCGTCGGTGAAGCGCCAGGTCGAGTAGCTGCCGGTGAGATTGGTCAGAGAACCACCGTGGAGAACCATATTGTCGGCCACGGACATTTCGATATGGCTCTTGATGCGGACGGGCTCCGAACCGCTGAGATCGATCTCGGTTCCGGTGTATGGGTCGATACGAAGGGTGTCGACAGGCATGCGCGCGCTGACAAAGCCGAAGGCGATGAGTATCAGCTCACTGCCACCGGTAAGCTCAAACTTAGCGTCACGGTAACGCTCCACCAGGTCGGTCAGAACGTCGATGATCTGGTCGAGATTCTCACGAGAAACCTCGATGAACTTAAGCTCTGTGTCCGGTGAGGTACGCTTAACAAACTCACGGAGACTGTTGACCTTCTTCGTGATCATGTTGGATTTGTGGCCGATGTAGACCACGCGGTCGGGCTTGTATTTAAGGACGACCATTACGTTTTCAAGTGCTTCCTCTGAAAAAAATTCAACAAATGTTCCTGCCACGATTGATTTCCCTTCATATATAATAGTAATGATTTGGAAATACAGATGCTGCCTGCCGCGGATAGATAGTGTGGGCGTCTGCAATATCTACCCTTAAGTATAACCCATATTTATAAATATTTCATTAACTAACTATCTTTTTTTGTGAGAATATTGTATAGTTATGGGAGCGTGACGAGAGTATAATCAATAAATCCGGTTTTTTTATGGCGCGACCGGAGTTGGAGTGAATATAATAGTATTGTATGTTCGGTGAGTACCGACGTAGATGTGATTATTGTATATAGGAATAAAATATGAGTTCGGTGATAATAACCGGCGCTTCTTCGGGAATCGGACGGAGCACGGCGATAAAGCTTGCAGAAAGCGGAAAATATGAATATATAGCCATCAATTCGGGACATGACGAGGCTGCGCTTATTGAAACAGCCGGTCTGATGAGGCAGGCTACCGGAAGAACGCAGGAGAAAACCTGTGAGGCGGACGGTGATGCGAAAACGATTGATGGAACAGACAGCGGGCTCAAGGTCATAACCGTGTTTGGCGATATCAGTATGAATGTGACGGCGAAGGCTATCGCAACCAAGGTTATGAAGGAAGCGGGTAGTATCGACGTTCTGATAAACTGCGCGGCAGTATCGTATGTCGGCCTTCTTATGGATATGACTCCGACGGAGTGGCAGAAAACAGTAGCGGTAAATCTTGATTCGGTATATAATACCTGTCATGAGGTCATCCCTCACATGGTGAGGCAGAAGTCCGGCAGGATCGTGAATATATCATCGGTGTGGGGTCTTGCAGGCGCTTCCTGCGAAGCAGCTTACTCAGCTACCAAGGGCGCAGTGAACGCATTTACCAAGGCTCTGGCCAAGGAACTGGCGCCTTCCGGGATAAGCGTGAACGCCATAGCCTTCGGAGCGGTAGACACCAGGATGAACAGCTTTCTTTCGGAAGAGGATAGAACTGCCCTCGAGGAGGAAATACCTTTCGGTCGCATGGCGACGGCAGACGAAGCGGCTCTTACCATCGTCAAACTGCTGGAAATGCCGGAATATCTGACAGGCGAAGTCATCAAGGTTGACGGCGGCTGGATCTAAACTGCTTTATACGGCGGCTGGATCTGAAACGGCTGTATTTGCTATATTTGAAGAAACACGGTATTTGACAAAAGGATCATCGACGGTTATGATGAACCACCGGATGGTAAATATGTATAATTTGGTTTTTATATAGGAGGATGCGTAATGCAGAAAAAGAGAAGCGCACTGGGTTTATTCTTCTCATACTTCTTCAGAGGAATCGTTGTAATACTTGCGATAGTCATAATAGCGCTCAGCGTGATACTCGTTAAGGGTGTTATAAAAGGAAAGAACCTGAGAGCTAAGAATTCAAATAAATCGGCGGTTGATCAGTCGATACTTACTGAGCATGGGGATCCGGACAATCTTCTGACCAGCACGGGCGGCTCTACGCAGTCCACCGAGGATGGAAGCACAGAGGACGGTCTAGGCGACGATTCGACCATCAATTCTTCAGAAAACCTTAAGATTGTAGTCCTCAATGCAACAGAGGTTTACGGACTTGCGGGAAGCTGGACAAGCAAGCTGCAGGAGGCCGGCTACACGGATGTCACCGCGGCAAACTCCTTCGCAACCTATGAAAATACATCCATCCTGGTCGCTGAGGCGGGCATGGGAACAGACCTTCTGAAGTATTTTCCGAACGCTGATCTGTCGGTTGGAAGCGTCGGACAGGACGAAACAGACGCTGATGTAGAGGGTGTTCAGATATTCATTATCATAGGTGCTTCGGACGCTGGAGAATAAAGCTTTTTCGGGGCTTCAAAGGTGCTTATAAAAAGTGCATAAATACACCTCTGGTAGTTGGTTGATTTGCCGATTACCCCTGGTAAAAAAACTACAAAAATACGTAAAAAACTCAAAAAACAAGGCGTTTTTTGGGTTTTTTTGATGGCTTTGTACATTGTTGATATTAATAAAGTTGGTGTAGATTTCACAATAAACAGGGGGCAAAGGGGATAAATAAACCGAAAATTTGGTAATTATTCATATAAAAAAAAAGTCTATATGCAAACCTAACAATAAATTTTTTTTCTTTTTATGCAAAACTAATATGGTTTAAAACCGCGAAACGTTGTATTATTTCGATAGTTGGTTAAGAAAAAAACATAGCTATATAATACTTAGGAGGAATAAAAAAATGGCTAGTTTATCATTAAAGAATATTTACAAGATTTATCCAAACGGCTTCAACGCAGTTAAGGATTTCAATCTTGAGATTCAGGACAAGGAGTTCATCATCTTCGTAGGACCTTCTGGATGCGGTAAGTCAACAACTCTCCGTATGATCGCAGGACTCGAGGACATCAGCTCAGGCGAGCTTTGGATCGGCGATAAGCTCGTAAATGACGTTGAGCCTAAGGACAGAGATATCGCAATGGTATTCCAGAACTACGCTCTGTATCCTCATATGTCAGTTTACGACAACATGGCATTTGGTCTTAAGCTTAGAAAGGTTCCAAAGGAGAAGATCGACAAGGCAGTTCATGAGGCAGCTAAGATCCTCGAGATCGAGCACCTTCTTGACAGAAAGCCAAAGGCTCTTTCCGGTGGACAGAGACAGAGAGTTGCCATGGGACGAGCTATCGTTCGTGAGCCTAAGGTATTCCTTATGGACGAGCCTCTCTCAAACCTTGATGCTAAGCTCCGTGTTCAGATGCGTGTTGAGATATCTAAGCTTCATCAGAGACTTCAGACAACTATCATCTACGTTACACATGACCAGACAGAGGCTATGACTCTTGGTACAAGAATCGTAGTTATGAAGGACGGTATCATCCAGCAGGTAGATACACCTCAGAACCTCTATGATCATCCAACAAACCTCTTCGTTGCAGGTTTCATGGGTATGCCACCTATGAACTTCATCGACTGCAAGGTTGTTAAGTCAGGACAGGACGTTCTTCTTATGTTCGGTTCTCACTCTATCAAGATTCCAGATGCTAAGGCTCAGAAGCTTATCGCAGGCGACTACATCGACAAGGACGTTGTTCTTGGTATCCGTCCTGAGGATATTCATGATGAGCAGCTCTTCATCGAGTCTTCTCCAGAGTCAGTTATCGACGCTAGAATTAATATTTACGAAATGCTCGGTGCTGAAGTTTATCTGTACTTCACAATCGATCAGTTCGATATCACAGCCAGAGTTAATGCTCGTACAACAGCTAGACCTGGTGATACAGTTCAGTTTGCATTTGATCTTTCTAAGATCCATATCTTCGAGAAGGAATCTGAGTCAATCATAGCTAACTAAGCTGAAAGTATTAAAATTCAATGAATTTTTAGGGGAAAATACGTGAAATCGCGTATTTTCCCTTTTTTTTATTTTGAATTTCTGCTATTATAGTTTAGTGAGCGACTGCAGGGATAAGCATGGACAGCCGCGACTGCTTGCAGGCATGCGGATGTATATGCTTATCACTATAGATTGCGAGAGCAATCTATCATCAAACAGTAGCATTAGGACGGCGCAGCCGGTCTGTGTGATGATTGGCAGTTACTCAGTTACAACAATAAAAATGATGGGTGTAGTATAAAAACGTAGCAAAAGAGAGGTGTAATATGATATCAAATCAGATTCTTCAGGACACACTTGAGGGGATAAGAAATATAACCAAGACCGATCTGATCGTTATGGATACAGAGGGAAGGCCGCTTGCCAAGACGATGGAGGGCAGCTTTGACGGTTATGAGGATGCTGTTACGGCATTTGCGGATTCGCCGGCAGAGAGCCAGGCGCTTCTCGGATATCAGTTTTTCAAGGTAAATGATGATAAGCAGCTTGAGTACGTAATCATGGCAAAGGGCGATGACGACAGTACTTATATGGTTGGCAAGATGGCATCGTTCCAGATTCAGAGCCTGCTCGTTGCATATAAGGAGAGATTTGATAAGGATAACTTCATCAAGAACCTCCTGCTCGACAACCTTCTTCTCGTTGATATCTACAACAAGGCTAAGAAGCTTCACATCGATACAGACGTAAGAAGGATCGTATTTATCATTGAGACCAAGAGTGACAAGGACAACAACGCCCTTGAGACTGTAAGAAACCTCTTCGCAAGCAAGGCAAAGGACTTCATCACAGCTGTTGATGAGAAGAATATAATACTGGTTAAGGAGCTTAAGCCGAGCGAGTCTTACGATGATATGACCAAGATCGCTAAGGTTATCGTTGATATGCTCAGCACAGAGGCTATGATCTCAGTTCACGTTGCATACGGAACTATCGTTAACGAGATCAAGGAAGTTTCACGTTCCTACAAGGAAGCTAAGATGGCTCTCGACGTTGGAAAGATCTTCTACAGTGACAAGAATATCATCGCTTACGACAGTCTCGGAATCGGCAGACTTATCTATCAGCTCCCTATTCCGCTCTGCAGAATGTTCATCAAGGAGATATTTGACGCGAAGTCACCTGATGAGTTCGACGAGGAAACACTCACGACCATCAACAAGTTCTTCGAGAACAGCCTGAACGTTTCAGAGACCTCAAGACAGCTCTACATCCACAGAAATACACTTGTGTACAGACTTGACAAGATCCAGAAGTCAACAGGCCTCGACCTGAGAGTCTTCGAGGATGCGATCACCTTCAAGATAGCCCTCATGGTTGTTAAGTATATGAAATACATGGAGAGTTTAGATTTCTAAACTCGGAAGGATAAACGTACTATGATTACAATGGACAACGTAACAATGAAATACCCTACCGGCACGGTAGCCCTTAAGGATGTGAACATCAAGATCAATAAGGGCGAGTTTGTATTTGTCGTGGGCTCCAGCGGCTCCGGCAAGACAACCTTTATCGAGCTGCTTTTGAAGGAGCTTACTCCGACGAAGGGCAAGATTGAGGTGGCCGGCTACAACTATAACAAGATCAGAAGGAGACAGATCCCGAAGGTCAGAAGAAAGATCGGGGTTGTATTCCAGAACTTCCGTCTGCTGAAGGACAGAACTGTCTATGAAAACGTTGCATTTGCGCAGCGTGTTATAGAGACACCTTCAAGATATATCAGAAGGCAGGTTCCTGCGATGCTTACGATCGTAGGTCTTGCGGACAGATACAAGTCTTATCCGAGAGAGCTTTCCGGTGGTGAGCAGCAGAGAGTTGCCATAGCCAGAGCCCTCGTAAATAAGCCTGATATCATTCTCGCGGATGAGCCGACAGGTAACCTTGACCCTAAGAACTCGTGGGAGATCATGAACCTTCTTGAGGATATCAATGCCAAGGGAACGACGGTCGTTGTCGTTACCCACAACAAGGAGATAGTAAATGCCATGAAGAAGAGGGTTATAACTCTGAAGAAAGGCGTCGTTATCAGCGATGTTGAGAAGGGTGGATATATAGATGAGGATTAGTTCTATTTGGTACAGCTTCAGACAGGGTCTTAAAAATATCAGAAGAAATCTTCTCTTCTCCCTTGCATCGATAGGTACTATCGTATCCTGCCTGTTCCTGTTTGGCGTATTTTATGTTGTCGTAGTTAACTTCAAATCGGCGATGAAGAGTCTGGAGAATTCCATCTCCATCTCGGTATTCTTCGAAGAGGACGCCGACATCGAGCTTCTCAGTGCCCAGATAAGGACCAGAGAAGAGGTTGATACCTTTGATTATATCTCCGCTGAAGAAGCGTGGATCAAATACTCAAATGATACTTATGACAATCCGGAAGAGGCTCGTGCAGCCTTCGGAGACGACAATCCGCTGGCAAAGTCAGCTTCCTTCTCTATCACACTGAAGGATGTAAGCAAACAGGCGGAATTCGTACGATTCCTGGAAGGCCTGACCGGTGTCAGAAAGGTTAAGAGCTCGCAGTTCACTGCTGATACGATATCATCGCTCAACCTCTTCGTCGGCTACGCATCGCTGGGTATCATATTTATCCTGCTCCTTGTATCGATCTTCCTCATCAGCAATACCGTCACGATCGGTATTACGGTTCGTAAGGAAGAGATCAAGATCATGAAGCTTATCGGTGCGACGAACTTCTTCGTCAGAGCGCCGTTCATCGTAGAAGGTGTTGTTATCGGACTTATCGGTTCGGCAATCCCTCTCGTGCTTGTATATTATGCATATGATGCAGTACTTAACTATGTAGTTGGAAGACTCAGCCTTGTAACCAAGCTGTTTGAGTTCGTTGCCATCGGCGACATATTTAAGTTCCTTATCCCTGTAACACTTGCGATTGGTGTGGGAATAGGTTTCTTAGGAAGTATAATTACGACCAGAAAACATCTGAGGGTATAAAACGGAGGAAACTAAGTGAAAAAATACTTAGTGAATTTTCTGGCTTTCGCAGTTCTTATCGGTATGACAATACTGGCCGGAACGTATAACAACGACGCCGCTGTTGAGAATAAAACTCTCGACGGTGGCGATGCTGTTTTAGCAGACGCATCTCCGGGTGACGCAGTGAAGACCACGGAGGTCTCTACGGGCGCGACTGACAAGACCGATACGACCGAAAGCACGGAAAACAGTACAGATAAACCTACAACTGAAGATGGCTCTACCGAGAAGACCAGTACGGAGGCAACTACCCAGAAGGTTGTTCAGATAGATACCGAGCAGATCAAGAAGATCCAGGAGAAGCAGGAAGAGTATAAGCAGGATATCGAAGAGGCGCAGAAGCTTATCGACGCCTTCGAGACAAGCCAGAAGCCTTTCCTTGACCAGATCGTGGAGCTTGATAAGGTAATGCTCGAATATGAGACGAACCTTCAGGGACTTGCGGAAGAGCGCCAGCGCATTCAGGATTATATGAAGGAAACCGAGGCGCAGCTTGCCGAGTCGCAGGAGGAGATCGATGCTGCTTATGAGTTGATGAAACAGCATATCCAGTCAGCGTACGAGGGCGGCCATTATTCCATAGTCGATGCGGTGCTTGGCTCGATGAGCCTTGTGGAAATACTCAACAGAACCGAGTATATCGACCAGATCAGGGAATATGACCAGGCGAAGATGGACGAGTACCTTGAGAAGAGAGACAAGCTTTCGCAGAAGCAGATGCTGCAGTCGATGGTATTTTCGGTTGTCGACACGATAAATCAGGAATATAATGACGAATACGAAGCTCTGCATCTTCTTTATGATGGAAAGAAAGCACAGATTGAGAGCTATAAAGAAGTTATCGATCCGCTGAAGCAGGAGAAGAACGAGATAGAGAAGCTGAATGATGAGCTGGATGCCAAGATCGCACAGCTTGAGGCTGCAGCGACCGGCGGTGTATTTGTCGGATTGGACGGCAAGATCATCATTCCATCGATCATAGGAAGCGGCGGCTTTGCATGGCCGATGCCATCAAGTACGTATATTTCATCGTATTTCGGAGGAAGAGATGCTCCGACAGCCGGTGCCAGCACCTATCACAGAGGCATCGATATAGCATGCGATTCGGGCAGCCACGTTATTGCGGCGGCTGCGGGTACGGTAAGCTATACCGGATATATGGGCAGCGGCGGCATTACCGTCATGCTGGATCATGGCGACGGTGTATTTACGGTGTACCATCATCTCTCTGCTTATTCGGTCGTGGAGGGCCAGAAGGTTGAGCAGGGTCAGGTTATAGCATTTTCAGGAAATACAGGAGTTTCTACGGGACCGCATCTCCACTTCGGAGTGAGAGTTAACGGCGATTACGTAGATCCACTGCAGTTCTACCAGTAGGGGCGTAAGCAAAAAGAAAAAATGTGTTTGGAACGGTTTAGGATCAGGGAATTTGGATAATATTAGCTGCCTGTCAGATTATTTCCGGGCGGAAAAGATTGAGAGGATAGAAAATTGAAAAGGATAAAGACAAAAACAGGTGCATCCGTTCTGGCTGTTATGCTGGGGTTAAGTATGCTCAGCGGCTGCGGCAACAGCGAAAAAGTTAGCGATAAGAAAGAAAAAACAACTGCAGAATATACTACTGCTGAGGGCGAGGGCTTCGACCCAACCTCGGACAGAGTTAAGGATAAGACCAAGGAAATACAGTCTTACATCAACTATTACTATTATTTTGACAAGGATGCGGAGCTTCAGGAGGAGACCTACTTCGACGGAGTTATGAGCGGCCTCGACGATCCGTATTCGGTTTACTACACGAAGGAAGAATACCAGCAGCTCATGGAGGATGACAAGGGCAAGTACGTTGGTATCGGTGCGACAGTACAGAAGAACGTTGATAATAATGAGATACGTATAGTTAAGCCTATTTCCGGCTCGCCGGCTGAGAAGGCAGGACTTCTTCCGGGCGACCAGCTGATCAAGATAGACGATTACGAGGTGACCGACGATACAGAGCTCGAGGCAGCCGTTAAGATGATCAGAGGCGAGGAAGGTAAGGACGTTGTCGTAACAGTAAGACGTGACGGAGAGAAGGAAGACATTCCGATCACGATAACCAGAGCGGTCGTTGAGTACATCAGCGTTTCTTACGAGATGCTTCAGGGAAATATCGGTTACATCCAGGTTGACCAGTTCATCGAAAATACGCCGGACCAGTTCATTAAGGCGGTTGACGACCTTATGGAGCAGGGTGCAGTCGCATTTGTATTTGACCTTAGAAACAATCCGGGTGGACTCCTCAATTCGGTTGTCAAGATGATCGACTACCTGGTTGACGACAATGCCATGGTTGAGGGTGCTGAGGCAGCGGGCGATCTTCTTTATACAAAGAATAAAGACGACAAGATGATGGACAAATATACCTGCAGCGACGGTCATTCGGTTGATCTTCCGATGGCTATCCTTGTAAATGACTATAGTGCGAGTGCTTCAGAGGTATTTACAAGCTGTATGAGAGATTACGGCAAGGCGAAGGTTGTAGGTGTTACAACCTTCGGAAAGGGTATCGTTCAGACGGTTCTTCCGCTGAAGGACGGTTCTGCGATCAAGATAACGATAGCGAAGTATTATACTCCGTCAATGACGGAAATACATAAAATAGGTATCACACCTGATATCGAGATTGAGCTTCCTGATGATCTAAAGAAGATGATCAAGATTCCTCACAAGGATGATACCCAGCTTCAGGCGGCTGTTAAGGTGCTTGGAGGCCAGCCGCTCACGGATGAGTGATCGTCCGCAGAGTGGATGCATCTGCAGCGCGGGTGCAGGGCGGGTGACGGATCAGAATGATCTGTGGCCGGCCGAAACGATAAAATGTGACATAAAAGTGCTATGAAGAAAGTGGAGCGTATTATGGAAAAAGAGTTGATAATCGTCCTGGATTTTGGAGGACAGTACAACCAGCTGATCGCGAGAAGGGTAAGAGAATGCAACGTTTATGCAGAGGTGCATCCTTACACCATGTCTCTCGACAAGATTAAGGAGATGAATCCGAAGGGTATCATCTTCACAGGCGGACCGAACAGTGTTTATGACCCGGCATCCCCTTCGTATACAGCGGAAATACTTGAGGCAGGCATCCCTATCCTCGGTATCTGCTACGGCGCGCAGCTTGTTGCGATGCTTGCGGGCGGAAAGGTTAAGACCGCGCCTGTCAGCGAGTACGGAAGGACAGAGACCTTTATTGATGCGATAGACGAGGAGGACGGCGTTCTCGGACAGGTCAGCCTCAGCAGCTCGCTCCTCTTCGAAAATATCAAGCCAACAATAAATACATGGATGAGCCATACGGACTATATCGCAGAGCTTCCGGAGGGCTTCCACGTTACAGCTCATACCAATGATTGTCCGATCGCAGGTATGGAGAATGAGGAGAAGAACCTTTATGCGGTTCAGTTCCATCCTGAGGTTATGCACAGCGAGCAGGGACAGGATATCCTCAGAAATTTTGTTTATAATATCTGTAAATGTGCCGGCGACTGGCAGATGTCTTCCTTCGTAGAGACAACTGTAGAGGCACTCAGAAAGAAGATCGGTAAGGGTAAGGTGCTCTGTGCACTTTCAGGAGGAGTTGATTCCTCTGTAGCAGCCGTTCTTCTGGCTAAGGCAGTTGGAAAGCAGCTGACCTGCGTATTTGTTGACCACGGCCTTCTTCGTAAGGATGAGGGTGATGAGGTTGAGGCTGTATTTGGACCGGAAGGCAATTATGACTTGAACTTTATCAGGGTAAATGCGCAGGAGAGATTCTATCTGAAGCTTGCAGGCGAGACTGATCCGGAGCGTAAGAGAAAGATCATCGGCGAAGAGTTTATACGTGTATTTGAGGAAGAGGCAAAGAAGATCGGTGCGGTGGATTTCCTCGCGCAGGGAACCATCTATCCGGATGTAATAGAGTCAGGACTCGGCAAGTCGGCAGTTATCAAGTCACACCACAACGTTGGCGGACTGCCTGACTATGTTGATTTCAAGGAAATAGTTGAGCCGCTCAGGATGCTCTTCAAGGACGAGGTAAGAAAGGCCGGACTTGAGCTTGGAATACCGGAATACCTCGTGTTCCGTCAGCCGTTCCCGGGACCGGGACTCGGAGTCAGAATAGTTGATGACATCACAGTTGAGAAGGTTCGTATAGTTCAGGATGCTGACGCTATCTTCCGCGAGGAGATCGATAAGGCGGTTAAGGATGGCAAGATCAAGAATCCGCCGAACCAGTATTTTGCGGCGCTTTCAAATATGCGTTCAGTCGGCGTAATGGGCGACTTCAGAACCTACGATTACGCAGTTGTGCTCCGTGCAGTCTGCACATCAGACTTCATGACGGCCGACTGTACAGAGATTCCGTTCGACGTACTCCAGAGGTGCATGAACAGGATCATCAATGAGGTCAAGGGCGTAAACAGAGTCATGTGGGACCTCACGAGTAAACCACCAGGAACGATCGAGCTTCTATAATTAAAAAGTATCGGGAAGTCTTATTTTATAAGGCTTCCCGATTTTTTCGTCGCTAAAATGTCAACAATAATAGTAATATACCTGATTGATCAGATGAATAGATCTATTGAGATTTATAGAGTGTTGCTTTCCATCTGGCTATTTCATCAATTATATTTTTGTCTTTTAATGGATTATAATATGGATCTTCTGCAAGATTAATTAGCTGCTGATTTGAAAGAATATCAATTGCGATACTGTCGAATAAATCACCAGCCTGCTCCCAATATGTATCCATATTTACCCGGGCATATAAATATCCGATAAATTTGTATGGATCAGGATTGTACTCATCAGCTCCTTCATAGTAGAAGAATAGATTGGCATAGTTTATAACATCTTCAGCTGTACGACAATTGGTATAAAGATAATTGTGCCATTCGTCAATTATATCACTCCAAGGATATTTTTCTTGGAGTTCATGAGCCATATCAAGGTGTTCTTCTTTTCCCTCTGGATCAAAATCATCATTGAAGAAATCGCAATTAAATAAATATTTTGTAATATTTTTTATATCATTTATCATGATTATTCACCTCGTTTCTTCTTGAATAAGCATGGCGGAAGCTTATTAAATGCAGCATCTGCCGCAGGCATAGATTTGCTGTTAGGTTTAAAGTGACCGCTGTTAGTATCATAAGAAGCTATTTTGCCGCCATGAATGTGTAACATTCCTGCCATGGCAACCTCTGGATTTTTTCCCCCAATTAATGTAGGGTGTGGTGTAGCAAGACCATCCTTACCGTTGCCGTTTCTTCTCCCAACAATTATATCACCACTGGTTGTAATAACATAGGGTAAATCTAGGTTTGTACGTTTATCTCCGATATAATTGCCACTATGACTCTTTTGATGATTACCTGATTGATCAGATGAATAGCGCTATAGAAAACTTATAAATCCCCCTTCAATACTGGTTGATACGACGCAAGGTTAGCGTCTCGTGGGCCAGTTTGGTAAGGAGTGAAATGACAATTTTATAATATTATTATTACAAGTATTAAAAAAGGGAGTCTGAATTGATCAGGCTCCCTTGGTTGTTATATTAGATTATCATAATGGGCTATGCTTATATGGTTCTTTAGTTAAATCCAGATCATATGTTCGTAGCTGAGCATAGAAAGCTTTCTCGAACATGTCAATATCAAAGTCGTTTTTGTTCGGCGTATTAATAAACTCATTTAATTTGTCTATATCTGAACATATAACCATTAATGGAGAGTACCGAAGGATATAAGAAATCTCTGTACCGGTCTCATATGTTTTGATATCTCTAAGTATTTCCATACCGTATTCTTGCAATGTATTAAGATTGCATAAAAACCTGGCAAATTCATTGATCCTTTCATCGCTGCTATCATCAAGTAGCTCGGTTAAAGGAAATGTCATTTTTAATGCACCGTCATTTGGACCGAAGAGGGCATCTTCAGGAGTAATTGTAAAACCTGATTCTATTAGCTTCCTGATCTGAAGTATTAATTCAGATTTCCTTTTGATTTGAGGAGTCTTTGTGGTCATCTCTTTAACAATAGGATCATAGAATTCATCGAGCTTTTCTAGTTGTAAATTCCAATAATCATGAAGGTCATTAGGGAAACGACCTTTCCATTTTTCGTATTCTGTATATGAGTCAAAATCTTTAGCTGCAACTGATTTCTTTTGAACATACCATGCATAGAGGTAAGTGGATAATACATCGGAACCTGAAATCTCTGGGTTTGGCTCGTCAAATGTTAAGATGGTTTTTCCTTCGGATCTTTCGATTGTCATTCCGAATTTCTCTTCGAATAAAAACAGAGCCTGCATCACATCCTCAAGAGTATCTATATTAATGTCGGAAAGTGCGGAAATATTAACATTTAATGTGTCGGCAAGCTTTTCTCTCAGTTCACTTTTAGGTGCTATAATATCGTTTTCGTATTTTCGTATTCTAGAATCGGCTGTAGAGTCAGAAAAACCAACTTTCTGTCCTAATTCCTTTTGAGACCACCCATTTAATGATCTATATTTTTTGATTTTATCCCCAAGAGTCATATTTATATACCTCCCATCATAGAATATAGTCCAAATTTTAGCATAAAAGTGCACAAAATGGAAGTGATAAGAATACAAATACATAAATGGAGAATCACAAAAATAGAGTATATATATACGACCTGATATGAATTGATATGTTGACAATCTATAAAAAGGATATTACAATATCTACAAGACACTGAACGGGGTTTTGCAAGATGTGGAATAATACATAATAATACATAATAATGCATCTAAAGATACATAATAATGTATTTTACGAGATGCACAGAATGGAATCAAGTTGAAAGGAGGGACAGAATATGGGCAACGAGCTATTCGTCGGAGTAGACAGGGTGATATCAGATCTTGGGGTATCTAGAGCAAAAGCGTATTTGATCATTAAAGATCTCAACAGGCAGCTTAAAGAACTGAATCCACGAGCTGTGATCATATCCGGTAGGGTAAATAGGATCTGGTACGAAGAAGCTGTCGGATATCCGACATATTCATCAAAGGTTGCAAAATAAAAAGCCCCAGTTTCCTGGGGCTGACACACTATTGCTAGTGCGTCCGTGACAAGACATATATTAGCATATGGTGTGTTTCTTTTCAAATGGTTTTGAAAGGGGGCATGATATGACTGTATTTAAAAATCATACACAAAAAAATTTTACTATTATCAGTAATACCATTCTCAAAGATCACGAGCTTAATATTAAGGATCGTGGTGTGCTTTGTACGCTGATCAGCCTTCCGGATAATTGGGATTTCAGCATTGAAGGCTTGCTCAAGATTGTTCCGGATGGATATTCAGCTGTTTCTAACAGTATAAAGCGGCTTGAGGAGCTTGGGTATTTGACGAGAATAATACAACGTGACTCGGAAGGTAAATTTGAGTCGGTATTAGAGGTTAAAACAGAACGTGGAAATACTGAGCCGCCACGGAAAACCCGTCACGGAAAATCCGCGACGGATAATCCACGACGGAAAACCCGTGGCGGAAAACCCGCCGCGGATAATCAAAGACAATATAATACTAATAATATAATACTTAATAGTAATACTGATAATAATATATCTATCATTCATTCAGATGATTCGAATGAATTACAGAATGATCATAAAATAGCGGAATGGTCTCTCAGGAGGACTAAAGAGGCTATTGGTTATCAAAGGCTTAAGGAAGTGTTGTCTGCAGAAGAAATGATATATGCAGATAAGATAATGGCTGTTGTGGCATATAAGACAAGCAATCCTAAGGGAAACAATGATCTTAAGATAAGTGGAAGGTATATTCCACAGGATGAGATCATGGCACATATACTCAGATATGGATACGAAGAGGTATATGCAGTTGTAAAGAATATGCACAAAGGGAAAATAGATATTAATAAGCCGGATTCATATTATCTCACAGCTTTAGACAAACAATTAAAGATAAACTCACCGGAGGAATATGAGCTGATCCGCTTAGGTAAAGATAAGTATCAGGAGGCGGGAAATGGCTGTATTTAAGGACAAATGGAATGGATATAAGGGGCAAAGCTGGAGAGTTTCCTGTTATTATACCGATTGGCAAGGCAACAGGAAAAGACATGAGAAAAGAGGCTTTGCTACCAAGAAGGAAGCTCAGGAATATGAGCGAGAGTTTTTAGCAGGCGCAAGAAAAGATATCAATATGAGCTTTGATACTTTTCTTAATCTGTATATGAAGGATGTAAAGCCTCGTATGAAGGCCAATTCATACGAAACCAAGCAGAGCATTATTGATGCGCATATAAGGCCTTATTTCAAGAATAAGAGCCTTTCGGATATTTCTGCTACAGATATACTTCAGTGGCAAAATGAGCTCCTGGGGAAGCGTGATGAGCAGGGAAAGGCATATTCTCTGGTATATTTGCGCACTATTCAGAATCATATAACAGCTGCATTTAATCATGCGGTTAAGTATTATGATCTGCCTAAGAATCCGTGTTCAGTCAACAGAAAGATGGGAAAGGATCAGACAAAAGAGATGCTTTTCTGGACTAAGGCTGAGTATATGAGATTCATTGAGGTACTAAAGGATAAACCGATATCGTATTATGCATTTCAAATACTATATTGGACCGGAGTGAGATGTGGTGAACTTCTTGCACTTACCAGAAAAGACTTTGATCTGGAAAATAAGAAAATGACGGTTGATGAGTCTCTTCAGGTAATAAAGGGCAAGATAGTGGTAACCGGTCCCAAAACAGTAAAAAGCAATAGAGTGATCGATCTCCCTCAGTTTCTCTGTGATGAGATTGAGGATTATATTGAATCGCTATATAAGCTTAAGGACGACACAAGGCTTTTTCCGATAACAAAAAGCTTTCTTCACCATGAACTCGATAGGGGATGCAAAGCATCAGGTGTAAAGCGGATCAGGCTTCATGATCTGAGACATTCCAGCTGCGCTTTGCTGATCAACCTGGGGTATTCACCGGTTCAGATAGGAGAGAGGCTTGGACATACAAGTGTGGCTATAACAGAACGTTATTCACATCTGTATCCGTCTGTTCAGAGAGAAATGGCTGATAATCTTAATCAGGTCTTTTCAGAAAGCGATGATGTTGGAAAGAAAGGGTGACGTTAATGAGTGAATCTGATAATAAGGGTAAGGAAGATAAGATTTATCGTCGCTCGACGCAAGTGTCAAATACACCTAAAAAGAAGAAAGATGAGAAAGCAAGGAAGAGAAATAATTATTTGAATTTTAGGGTGTCGCCAAATGAGAGAACTCTTATAGAAAGACGAATCGAACTCTCGGGACTGGATATGTCGACATATTTTATACAAAGCTGCTTATATCAGAAGATCCTTGTCAGGGGTAATATCAAGTCTTTTGACAAGATTAAAAAGAGGATCGATGAACTGGAAGGTAGACTGGTAGCGCCGACAGATCTAAAAGATCTTAGCCCAGAAGAGAGAGAAACAATAAGAATGATCCTTGAGATATTATATAAGCTTTATGGCAGGAGTGAATGATGTGATACGTTGGATTTCCGTGCTATCGAGAGTATTTCTTCACATGTATTAGATTATAGTTTTTAAACATTGATCTGTATCATAACGTAGTTTTCGGTTGATAAGGCAAGTTTCGCAAAGTGGCACGCCACTTTACCCGGACACAGTCCGGACTTGCCAAGGGGAAGCGCCCTTGGATCCCCTTTATCAACTGAAAAAAATATTATCAACCGAAAATCAATAACTGAAAAATATCATACAACGTGAACAACATCCGCCTTATCAACCTCACCTACAGCATGAAAGGAGGTCAGGAACATGAAGAATAATCATATCAACCGAAAACGAAATATAGCCGTCACGATACGGATGAATGATGCTGAATATAATACTCTGAATGCAAAGGTTGCGGAGAGTGGTCTGACACAGCAGGCCTTTGTCATAAATGCCATCAAGCAGACTGTGATCATGCCAATGGAAGATCATCTGATACTGATGAATATAAGCATGACATTTACAGACCTGATCCGGCAGCTCCGTGGGCTTGCTACAAATGTAAATCAGATGGCCAAATGGGCAAATACTACCGGAGAACTGCCGACTGAACATCAGCTTGATGAAATATATGAGAATCTTGATCTGTTCAGAAAGGAGTGTGATCACACATGGCTATCAATAAGGTCGTTAATAACGCCGCCAAGACACACTCGGGAATGAAGTCACTTATATACTATGTTATGCAGGATAA
>JAEEGF011399988.1_pt1 | contig 51438 bp, 40 predicted proteins | sample 9134171 | NCBI WGS metagenome assembly JAEEGF01 (sample SAMN16246542, study PRJNA631951) | gut metagenome | biome: gut microbiome; feature: rumen; material: AP-attached | host: Bos | place: Iran: Karaj | collected 2018-10
ATTACGTTTTTTAGTCTTCATATTTATTTCATATTTTTAGTTTCTTAGTTATTAAGTTCAGCATTTAGTAATCGTGAAAAGATAACTTGATACAATTCACATATCCTCTGCTTTATCTTACAAAGGTATAAAATATTATACACTTTTTATCGGTTTGGCACTGCCCCCTCTTAAATTTAACACAGTTTAACTGTCTAAAAGCCGTATCGAGGGCATATCGAAGTCATACCGAACTCATATTCAAGTCATATCGAAGTCTAATTAAACTCTAATTGAACTGCCTTTTCCATGCCTAGATTCTCGTTGAAAAATATCGAGCATCTCAGCAGGTGTGACGACTATCGGGTTTGTTGGAAAATGTTTCTTATTGCCAGTTACCAGATATGCATCTTCTTTGGAAAGAGCTACTTCGTAGAATACAACATCATCTTCGTCAGGGAATACCTCATCACTGTGGATACGGTCAGCGACTATTCCTAATTGGCATATTTGATTGATATATGTGCTGACCAACGATGGAGTGAAATGAAATTTGGAGCGATGAAGAACATCATCGTATTCATCAATAATCTCACTATTGTACATCGGGACTATTTTCCCTTCAAATATCGCATTCAGCACCTTAACGGTAGCAGATTCTGGGTTCTTTGTAAACAAAGCCGAAACAAGAACGTTCGTGTCTATTATTGCGTAGATCATTTCACACTTCTTTTTGCTCGTCTTTCTTCACGAGCCAGACGAATCTCTTCGTTAATATCATTAAGGTTCATTTCCTGCAAGCCGTTCTTTTCAGCTTCAGCCCTTAGAGCTTGAAATGCCTCAAGGCCACTCATCGATTTTTCTTCTGGAGCAGCCTTGATTTCAAAAGGAATACGACGCTGCATCACAACAGCATTTGCAAAGATGTTTATAGCTGCATTTGCACTTATGCCAAACTGAGCACAAAGTGCATCAAAAGCAGCCTTAATTCTAGAGTCCATACGGACAGTCATCGATACCTGTGCCATAACGTTATTTGTTTTAACGCTGCAAATATAATCATTTTGTTTGATATTGCAATCGTTTTGCCATAAATTTTAGCCAAAATAGCGTAAATATGTGATTTTTTCTTGGTCTATTTTTTATGTATTTCGCTCGATTTGCACTACCTTTGACCTGTCGGTCGAAGGTACTTTCGTTCGACAATAAAAATAAAATGGCTTTTATTTTGTATTGTCCTCACTTATTCGTACCTTTGACCTGGCGGTCGAAGGGTAGGCTGCATCTCGGAAATAAAAATAAATACGGATTTATTTTGTATTTCGCTCGATTTGCACTACCTTTGCACACGAAAAGGCAATTTGGCACGTGAGTTGTGCCTGATGAAAGGGAATCAGGTGAGAGTCCTGAACAGTACCTGCTGCTGTAATCCTCGTTTAAGAGGCTTGTTTGTATAACGCCACTGACAATAGTCGGGAAGGTAGAACAGGCTGAGGAAAGTCAGAAGACCTGCCTAAGTATAATAAGAGGTACGCGCGTACAGGATTATGCGTTAGCGGAAAGATGTTTTTTGATTTATGAAGAAGATAGTATTGGCTATTGGCCTATGGCTATTGGCTTTTTGCTTATCTGCACAGTCTGTCCAGAAAGAGGCAGCGCTACAGGAAGTGGTGGTGACAGGTACTGGTACGCAGCACTTGTTGAAGGATGCTCCTGTGCAGACAGAGGTAATCAGTCATCGCCAGTTGCAACAGTTTGCCGGCAAGAGCATCGAGGATATTCTCTCGGGGCTGACGGCTTCGTTTGCCTTTAACGAGAACGATATGGGTTCCCACTTGCAGATGAACGGTCTGGGCAATTCCTATGTGCTCATCCTAGTCGACGGAAGGCGACTGCACGGCGACAATGGGGGAGAGAACGACCTCTCGCTCATCGACCCCCATAATATCGAGAAGATTGAGATAGTGAAGGGTGCATCGTCGGCGCTCTATGGCTCGGATGCTATTGCCGGTGTGATTAACATCATCACCCGGAAGCACCGTGAACAGGGGCTGATGTTGGAGAATACCACCCGCGTGGGTTCCTATGGCGACATTCGCCAGCATAACGGTATTGCCCTGAACTATGGCAAGTTCTCCAGCTATACCAATTTCCAGTTGCAACATTCCGACGGATGGCAGAACACCAGCGAGGAAGCCCTGTCGCAGACCGAATACCACATTACCGATTCGCGCAACAAGACCGTCAATCGGCATACAAACTGGCAATTGGCTGAACACCTGACCTATCAGCTCACTCCCAAGATAGAGCTCTATGCCGACGGCAGCATTTATTGGAAACGCATCTATCGCCCATGCGGTAAACACCCCGGGGTGGATGTGAAGACCTATGATATGCAATACAACAATGCCTCGATTTCTGTTGGCGGCAAATGGAAACTCAACGAAACCGATGTGATTACGCTGGATGCCGACTGGAAGCGCCACGCCTATAAATATGTCTATACCGACACCACACTGACCGACGGCTATGTCAATGGGCGCTTTACCAACTATTTCCCCTATTTCCCCGGCGACAAGGAGTTGCAGAGCGACCAGCGACTGACACAGATTTCGCTGAAGGGTGTGTTCGCCCTTCCTTATGAGCAAATGCTCTCAGCCGGTTTCGACTATCGCTACGACTGGTTGGAGGCTCCCATGCGAGTGAAGGGTGGAAAGGCTACTGACAACACGCAGGCCATCTATGTTCAGGACGAATGGGCACTGCTGAATCCGCTCTACCTGACAGCTGGTCTGCGACTGACACGTAACGAGGGTTTCGGCACAAGACTCACTCCGAAGCTCTCCGCCATGCTGAAACTGGGAGAACTGCGACTGCGAGCTACTTGGAGTCAGGGCTATAAGACACCAACCCCAAAGGAACTGCACTACCAGTATATCCGTAATATGAACGGAGTGTATCTCTATCTGGGCAATACCGACCTGAAGGCTCAGACCTCCAACTATTTCGGAGTGAGTGCAGAATACACGCTCGGCCATCTGACCATGACACTTTCCGGTTATTATAATAAGGTAGATAACATGATAGCCTTGGTGACTATCCCCACCAGTGAGGCACCTGGCGACCTGATAGTGCAATACGACCCAATGCGCGTGCGCCAATATCAGAATATGGAAGATGCCAAGACCTATGGTATCGACTTTACGGCACGCTATCAGACCAAGTATTTCACGGCAGGCGGCTCGTACAGCTATCTGGACACCAAAGCCCACCAATATGACTCCGACCATGAGGTGATGCAGGAAGTGACCATCGACGGTATGGCACATCATAAAGCCAACTGGTATGTCACTTGGAACCATGATTTCTCGAAGCTTTACCATCTGGGTATAGGCCTCTACGGTCGCATGTCGTCGAAGCGCTATTACCAGATTGACGGCAATGGCAAGGGCTATCAGATATGGCGACTCGCCACCACCCACCAGTTTGGCAAGAACCTGCGACTGGAGGCGGGTATCGACAACATCTTCAACTATGTTGACCGCACACCTCACGGACTCCATCTCGGCACCACCACGCCAGGAACTACCGTCTATGCCTCGCTGACGGTCCGTTTCAACAAGGGAAAGAAACTCAACAACAAATATAAGTATAACTTAAATCAAAAGAACAATGAAGAAAATTAAGTTTTTGTTGATTGCCATGATGGCATTCACAGTTTGTACCATGTTTACAGCATGTGGAGACGACGACAACAGCAATAATAAAACTGTTGTACCTCCCGATCCCGATCCAGACCCCGTAGTGACTCCGACATCTAACTATGACCGCTATCAGCAGGATGTCAATAATATAGTTAACGCTCAGAAGAAGAACGACAAGGTGATTCTTGTAGTAGCCTTCGGTTCTACTTGGGAGCAGGCCTACGACACCTTCGAAAAGGTGGTGGAAGACTACAAAGCCAGTTTCTCCGGTTGGGATGTATTCCTCTCTTTCTCAAGTGCTATCTGCATCAATCAGGCACGTGCCGGTGAGAATGTGGGACCTCGCGACTTCTACGACCCAGAGCACTTCCTGACAGCTATCGGACTGGCTGGCTACAAGCAGATTATCGTACAATCGCTGCAGGTAATCCCAGGCGAGGAGTATCGTCGTGTTCGTGACAGCTATGTGAAGGACTTCATGAACAACCGTAACGGCGACTTCACTGATGCCTATATGAAGAGCATCGACCGTCAGGTGGTAGTAGGTACACCGCTGATGGCTGAGGAGAGCGACGCAGAAAACCTCGCTAAGGTTCTGAACGACGAAGCCGACGTGAAGGCTGCAGTTGGAGAGGGTATCGTTGCCTTTATGGGACACGGTAATCCTGAGGGTTACGACTACTATGGCGGTAACATTCGCTACTTGCAGTTGGAAGACGCCCTGCGTGCCATCAACAAGAACTATTATGTAGGTACGGTGGATATGGCTGAAACCTATGCCGAGGATGTGTTGGCTCACATTGGCGGTGGCAAGTTTGATTATCAGGTGGGTGCGATGGGCTACACCGCTAACTATGAAAAGAACAATGCCAAGAAGGCTCAGCTCTTTGTGCTGATGTCAATTGCCGGTGACCATGCTCACAACGATATGGCTGACGAGGAAGACCCCGAGAGCTGGTTCTCACTGTTCAATGAGGCTGGCATCGAGACAGCTGCCTATGAAACCAACTTCACCGAGGCTTGCTGGAAGAACACCGCTGAGATTAAGGCTAATGGTTATATCCCAGGTCTTGCAGAGCGCAGTGCTGTTCGTGCCCTTTGGAAGAAGCACACAAGTGATGCTATCAAGAAGTTGGGAACTGACGCTGCTATGTCAACTCCAACCACAGCTCCAGAAGAATAATTGTTAATGTATTATTATATAAGTTGTAAAAAGGAGGTGTAGTCGTGAGACTGCATCTCCTCTATAAAATTAAAACATGAAAAAAACATCACTACTATTTATTGGCATCCTGGCATGCTGTAATGTCACTCATGCCCAAATCCACATAACGGAGGCAACTGATTCAGCGAATGTGAGTCAGACCTATAATCTGAACCCCATCGTGGTGACTGGTTCCGGTCACCATCAGCGACTGAAGTCAACGGCAACGCCAGTACATGTGCTGTCGGCTCAGGACATCAGCGAACAGGGCATTACCACCTTCGACGATGCCTTGACGCGCATGATGCCCCAGACATCAATGGCACCCAACTCTATGGGCAGTTTCCTGCGTCTGAACGGACTGGGCAATAAGTATATCCTTATCCTGATAAACGGTCAGAAACTCTCTGGCGACATCTCCAGCAATATCGACTTGAACCGAGTGAATATGGCTCGCGTGAAGCGTATCGAGGTGTTGGACGGGGCAGCCTCGTCGCTCTATGGCTCTGATGCCATCGGCGGTGTCATAAACATCATTACCGACCAGCCCACCGGCGACCTTTGCAGTGTCACCAATACCACGAAAGTGAGTGGCCACGGCATTCTGACCGAGAGCATCAATCTTGATATCTATACAAAAGGCTTCGGTTCCTATACCTCGTTTACCCACGACAGGGCAGACAGTTATCAGAACAATAACCTTGAATACCTGAAAGGCTCGGATACCGAGACACAGCTGACGATAGCCCCTTTCTTTACAGGCTATCGCTCCAGCATTGTAGGACAGAAATTCACCTATGCCCCCAATCGCTGTCTGGCACTGAATGCGGGTATGGAGTATTCATATAAGATAACCAATCGCCCTGAGACGCGTGCCGATATCACTGGCGGTACCGACTACGAGATGCGCTACAAGGGACTGCGTTGGAACATTGGCGGCATCTATAAGTTTTCGGCAAAGAACTCGCTGCAGGCCAACTTCACCGTTGACCGTTTCCGCTATGGCAAGGAATATGATGTCGAGACCAAGACGTTTGCCGTGGGCGATTATGTGCAGTCGAAGAAACAGCGCAGCATGGAGGGCGAGCTGAAGGCCATCCTCGGACTCATGCAGGGCAGTACCACCATCTTCGGTGCCAACTATCGCAAGGACTATCTCACCGCCACCTCAGGCGATATCCATCAGCATGTCTATACCCTTGCTGCCTATGCCCAGCACGAGCACCGGTTTTGGCGCAATGTGACGGCAACGGTGGGACTGCGTTTTACCCATCATGAGACCTTTGGCAATCAGTTCTCGCCGAAGGTGGTGCTGATGTATGCACCGGGCAATTTCCGTTTCCGTGCCACCTATTCGCAGGGTTTCCGCGCCCCTGGTCTCGACGAAATCTACTATCACTATTTTTCCGTCAACCGTGGCAAGGCACAAATCATCTTCGGCAATCCCGAACTGAAGGCTGAACGCAGCCATTATGTGTCGCTGAATGCTGAATACCGCAGCGATCTGCTGGCTGTCAGCGTGACGGGTTTCCTCAATCGCATCAACGATATGGTGGTGCGCCAGGATGTGGCTGTCGATGATGCCTCGCTGGCAATGTTGCGTCAGGAGTTTCCCGAGATGACCGACGACCAGGCTGCTAAGTTGGAGCGCTATTCACTCTACCAGAACAGCGACCTGGGTGATGTCAAGGGACTGCAGCTGAATGTATCAGCCAACCTGTTCGAGGGATTTAATCTGTCGGCAAACTATGTCTGCACCTATGCCCGCAATAAGTCGAACGACGAATGGATTACCATGGAGCGCAGCATTCGCAATGCTGCCACCATAGCGGCTAATTACCACCATCGTTGGAAAGGGTATAGCCTGCATGTCAACCTGAACGGAAAACTGCAGTCGAAGACCTATTATACCAATTACGAGAATGCACCGGGTTTCGGAGTGTGGAATCTCCATACCGTCCACACCTTCGACGGTCTGAAAAGATTTATCCTACAGCCCAGCATCGGTATCGATAATATCTTTAACCGAGTTGACCGTAGGATAGATTCTTCCAATCGGAAATATGCCCTTTATTCGCCTGGGCGCATGATTGTCGTAGGACTGAAAGTCAAGTTCAGCGCTGCAGGTAGTCGCGGAAGTAAGCGATAATATGGTCGAGTCCCTCGTCGAGTGGCACCTTAGGTTCCCATCCTAATTCACGTTTTGCAACGGTGATGTCGGGACGGCGCATCTTGGGGTCGTCACTTGGCAGAGGACGGAACACAATCTTGCTCTTGCCACCAATCTTCTTGATTACCTTCTCTGCCAGTTCCAACATGGTGAACTCGCCAGGGTTGCCCAAGTTGACGGGACCGGTGAAATCGTCGGGTGTGTCCATCATGCGAATCATGCCCTCAATCAAGTCGCTGACATATTGGAACGAACGTGTCTGCTGTCCGTCGCCATAGATGGTAAGGTCTTCGCCGCGAAGTGCCTGAACCACAAAGTTGGAAACCACACGACCGTCGCTCACTGCCATGCGTGGACCATAGGTGTTGAAGATACGAATCACCTTCGCACGAACCTTGTGCAGACGGTAGTAGTCGAAGAACAGTGTCTCAGCCACGCGCTTGCCTTCGTCATAGCAGGAACGCAGACCGATGGGGTTCACATTGCCCCAGTAGGACTCTGGCTGTGGATGAATGTTAGGGTCGCCATACACCTCGCTGGTTGACGACTGCAGAATCTTGGCTTTGGTGCGACGAGCCAGTCCCAGCATGTGATAGGCCCCGAAGAAACTGGTCTTCGTAGTCTGGATAGGGTCGTTCTGATAGTAAATAGGGGAAGCCGGACAGGCCAGATTGTAAATCTCGTCAACCTCTGCCCAATAGGGATTGATGACATCGTGGCGCACGATTTCAAAGTTCGGCTTGCCGATGAGGTGCCACACATTTTCCTTTGACCCGCTATAGAAATTGTCGATACAAATAACGTCGTTACCTTCATTGACGAGTCGCTCGCAGAGGTGTGATCCAATGAATCCTGCTCCTCCAGTTACTAGAATTCTCTTCATACTAATTAATGTTGCTTTGTTGTCTTTGTTTTGCAAAGATACTACAAAAAAACGAATTACCAAGGAAATAACGAAAAAATATAAGTGGGACTGCTCCTCACGGATAAGCCCCACCTTCGGTTGTTAGCAATCTAAATAGGTAGTAGTGTCTTGTTTGTCAGGGGATTAATACTCCCTGTAAAAATCTAATGCCTCTTTGATTTCATCCTCAGTGGCTGTCTGGTTGATACGAATATCACCGATGTTGCCCAGTAGGGTGAAATTGATATCGCTGCCCACGTTTTTCTTGTCGTGGTGCATCAACTCCAACAGGTGCGGATAGTCGTCGCAGGTGATGGTCATCCGTCCATAGTGCTCCTTGATGAAGTTGACGGTCTGGCGCATCTTGTCCTGTGGGAAACCAGTTTTGATGCAGCAGAGATAAAGCTCGACCACCAATCCGTAGGCAACGGCATAGCCGTGAAGGATGGGTTTGCGCTCCAGTGCCAGCGACTCGAAGGCGTGACCTGCCGTGTGGCCTAAGTTGAGCGCCTTGCGAATGCCCTTTTCCGTGGGGTCCTCAGTCACTATGCGCTGTTTGACAGCCACGCTCTTCTCTATGGCGGTAGCAAATGCGGCGCTATTGACTGCGGCTTCGTTCCTCAACAGCTCTGCCCATGTCTGTTCGTCGGAAATCAATCCATGTTTCAGCATTTCAGCATAGCCCGAAAGGACATTCTCGTTGTCGAGGGTCTGCAGGAATGTGGTGTCGAGAATGACGCAGCGTGCATTGTTGAAGACACCAATCTCGTTCTTCAGTCCTCCGAAGTTGATGCCCGTTTTCCCTCCCACGCTGGCATCAACCATCGAGAGTAGGGTGGTGGGTATATTAATATAAGGTATGCCGCGCTTGAACGTTGAGGCGGCAAATCCGCCAAGGTCGGTCACCATGCCTCCACCCAGGTTCACCATCAGCGAGTGGCGTGTGGCACCATAGCGTTGCATCTCGCTCCAGACATGCGACAGTGTGTCGAGTGTCTTGTGGGAGTCGGTGGCTCCGATGGTAATTACCTTTGCCTGATGCATACAGTCAAAGTCTTTTACCACAGGAAGGCAGCATTCCTTAGTGGTTTCATCAACCAGCACAAGCAGACAGTCGTGAGTGCATTCACCCACGGCAGCACTGAGTGTATCGTGCAGATTTTTTGAGATGATAACCTTCTGTTGCTTCATTCGGGCTGCAAAATTAATATAATTTTTGTAAAAACTCCTATGTTTCGTTAAAATATTATTGAACACCCCCTTTTTTTTGAGCAATATCTTTAAACTTTTCCTTTTTAGCTGCGTCTTATCAGTGTTATTATCAGAAGAAAGATGAAAAAAGTATTGCTATTCTTGCTCATGACTGTATCGTCGATACAGGTTATAGCTCAGAGAAACATTTCGGGAAAGGTGATTGAGAGTGACTCGCAGGAACCGGTGGCGCAAACCACGGTGCGACTGTTGAAGTCGGATAGTACGATGGTGACGGGTTCGCTCACCAATCTTGACGGTATCTTCCGCGTTAAAGCACCTGCTAATGGTAATTATATTGTACAGGTGACCTGTGTGGGATTCAAACCATACACCAAGAATGTGAAGATTTCCGCTGACAAGGATATCGCCTTGGGGACCATTGAACTGAAACCTGATGCCATCATGCTGAAGGGTGCCACGGTGACTGGTCAGGCTGCCAAGGTGACGCTGAAGGAAGACACCTTTGTATATAATGCCTCTGCTTACCGCACGCCAGAGGGCTCCGTAGTGGAGGAACTGGTGAAGAAACTGCCTGGTGCCCAGGTGGACGACGATGGAAAGATAACCATTAACGGTAAGGAGGTGAAGAAAATTCTGATTGACGGTAAGGAATTTATGACTGGCGACACGAAGACTGCCATGAAGAACCTGCCCACCTCTATCGTTGAGCGCGTAAGAGCCTATGACCAGAAGAGTGATTTGGCGCGAGTGAGCGGTATTGACGATGGTGAGGAGGAAACTGTTCTCGACTTCGGTATCAAGCGTGGTATGAACCGGGGATATATGGTGAATGCCGACCTGGCAGCAGGAACGCGCAGTCGTTATAGTGGCAGAATCTTTGCAGGAATGCAGAGCTCCGACCTGAAGATATTTATCCCCATGAGTGCCAACAATGTGAATGATATGGGATTCCCCGGTGGTGGCGGTGGCCGCTTCGGTGGAGGCAGACAGGGACTGACGGCAACCAAGATGCTGGGATTCAATCTGAACTACGAGAAGAAAGACCGCTTTAAACTTGATGCCAGTATCCGATGGAACCATAGCAACGTCGATGCTGTGGTGCGCCGTTCTACCGAAGACTTCATGAGTGGCAATGCGTCCACTTTCAGCAATAACCTGACGAGTAACATGTCGCGCACCAACAGTTGGAATGCCCGGTTCCGTCTGGAGTGGACACCGGATTCCCTGACCAATATCATGATGCGTCCTCAGTTCAACTATAACTCAAATGACGGACTGGGCGAGGGTTACTCGATGACCTTCGACGAGGATCCGTTTAAGACGATAAAGGACCCGTTTGACGACGAAGAATTGCAGAAACTGATAGACAAAGGCGTTGTCAAGAACAGAAATGTCAACAATTCGATTTCCTACAGCGATTCGAAGAGTGCAGGAGGATGGTTGCAGTTGAACCGCCGACTGAACAGCAAGGGCCGTAACATCACCCTCCGCTTCTCGGGTAATGTGGGCGAGGGTATGAGCAGGTCGTTTACCAATAGTCTGGTGGAATATTACCAGCTTGTCAACCAATTTGGTGAGGACTCTACCTATCAGGCCAACCGTTATGCTGTTACACCGACCAAGAACTGGAACTACGGGCTCCGCGCCACCTATAGCGAACCCATTTTCCGACAGGTTTATCTGCAGTTCAGCTATCAGTATCAGTATAGCTATACCAAGAGCGACCGCGCCACCTATGATTTCAGCAATTATGCTGCCGACTTCTTCGGTGTGACTCCTCGCTATCGTGGTTGGGACGATTATCTCGCCTTGTTGGGCGGTTCACCGTTAGAGGGTTTCAGGGATGATAAACTGAGCCGTTTCTCGGAATACCGCAACTATAACCATACGGCAGAGATTATGCTGCGCGTTGTTCGCAAGGCGTACAACTTGAATATCGGTTTCCAGGTGATGCCACAGCGCTCGCACTTTACACAGGACTATCAGGGTGTGCACACCGATACCGTTCGCACCGTGACGAACATTGCTCCGACAGCTGACTTCCGTTGGAAGATATCCAATGTCAGCCAGTTGCGCTTCAACTATCGTGCCAATAGCAGCCAGCCATCGATGAGCGACCTGTTGGATATTACCGATAACAGCGACCCTCTGAACGTTCGTAAGGGTAATCCCGGACTGAAACCTTCGTTCACCCAGAATTTCCGCCTGTTCTATAACAACTATATTCAGAACCATCAGCGCAGCATCATGGCTAACGTCAGCTTCTCGACCACACGGAACTCTATTTCTAATATGGTGACCTACGATGCTGCATCGGGTGGAAGAACCACTCGCCCCGAGAATATCAACGGCAACTGGAACGCCTTCGGAATGTTTATGTTCAATACCGCCATCGACTCTGCTGGTTTCTTCAACGTGAACACGTTTACGACATTGAGCTATAACAACAGTGTGGGTTATGTGAGTGTTGGCCGCAATACCGATTCGCAGAAGTCAACTACGAAATCTACTACCGTCGGCGAACGTCTGGCTGCCAGCTATCGCAACAGCTGGCTGGAATTCGAACTCAATGGCTCGCTGGAATATATGCACGCTCGTAGCGAACTGCAGTCGAATAATAACCTCGACACTTGGACCTTCTCGTATGGAGGCAGTCTGCAGCTGACAGCGCCTTGGGGCACTCAGCTCTCTACCAGCATGAATATGAATAGCCGCAGGGGTTATAACGATGCTTCGATGAATACCAACGAACTCATTTGGAATGCCCAGGTGTCGCAATCGTTCCTGCGTGGCAATGCACTCACGCTGTCGCTCCAGTTCTACGATATCCTGCACCGACAGTCAACGTTCAGTCGCACGGTGGATGCTATGCGTCGTAGCGATACTGAGTATAATGCCATTACCAACTATGCCATGCTGCATGTTATCTATCGCCTGAATATCTTTGGCAGTGGTAGCAACCGTGGTCCTCAGGGTGGTCCTGGAGGTCCTGGCGGTGGACGTCGAGGCGGTGGCTTCGGTGGTCCTGGCGGTGGTGGTCGTCCCGGTGGCGGCTTCGGTGGCCCGAGATTCTAAGCACATACAAAAAAGGCACTTCCACAATGGGTAGTGCCTTTTTTTATGGTTTTGTAGAATGTTTATTCTTCCTTTCTGTCGTCAATGTTGTCGCCCTCAGTGGGAGCCATCTCTTCTTCAAAATCGGTGATGCCGGCATTGATGAGGATGTCATACCACTGCAGCAATTTCTTGATGTCACTATTGTGAACGCGCTCCTGATCCCAGTCGGGCAGCACCTTGGTGAAGTAGGCGTGCAGTTCATCGGGAGTAGCTTTCTTGTAGTTAAGACTCGAAGTCTTACCCTTTTCCAAATCGCGCAGCGAGGCGAGAATCTTCATCAGGGGCACATCGTCTGATTCTGTAAACATGGCAATATCGGCCAGCGAGGTGATGCGGTCGGTGCCAAAGGCAGGCATTCGCTTACCTGTTCCATCGAGTGCCTCGACTATCAGACTGTTCTTGGCACGTGAAACGAGTTTGTAAAGTCCCGGTTTGCCCGAGATAGCTAAAATGGTTTGTTTCATTTTCTTTTTGTTATTTTGTTATTTCGATAATTTTATTGATTTGGCTGTCTATGTCGGTTGTGCCGTCATTGACGATTTCGTAGTCGGCACGTTGCTTGACTTCCTCCTGTGCCCATTGGCGCTGCATCCACTGCAGCACTTTCTCACGGGAGATGCCGTCGCGCTGCATAACCCTTCCGATACGCACCTCCAGGGGAGCTGTGACCACAATCACTTTGTCAACCAACCGGTAGATGCCTGATTCATACATGATGGCACTCTCCATCCAATGCATGCCACTCTCCTCGAAGTCCTTGAACACGGCAGGGTGGACGATGGCGTCGATGGCTTTGGCATTAGCCTCGCTTTGCAACAGAAACTGAGCAACGGCCGCCTTGTTCAACTGGCCGTCTATGTAGGTGTCAGGTCCGATGAGTTCTGTCAACTTTCTCCGGATGACGGGTGAGGTGCGAATGAGCCTTTTGGCAGCAGCATCACAGTCATAGACCTCAATGCCGTATCGTGCCAGTCTTTTGCAGACATAGCTCTTGCCGCTTCCGATGCCTCCGGTAATACCTATCTTCATTGTTCGTCTTCAATCAGATAGTCCACCTGCTTTAAACTCAATGTAGCACGACTGATGCCCTGGGGAACTGTCTGCAGGTATATGTTGCATTTATCGGAATGATTCTGCATGATTTCGTTATAATCGACAATCACCGTGAAGTCGTCAGGGCGTAGCGTCCTGAACTGTGTGACACCGGTTACGAAGCGCACCATTACTTTTGAGGGGAATGTGCGCAACACTTTGCCCGGAGGCATGTTGACGGCCTTGATGGGAACGCCGTCCAGACTCTCTTCCGTGAGCAGGTCGGTGTAGAACCCGATGCGAATCTGCTCGGGAACCACTTTGACATCCTTGGGGTGACTCAGTTTTGCACCAACCCTCAACGTATCGCGGAATCCCACATAGTTCAACGGTTCTGTATAGATGGCAGTGATGCTGTCGAGTTTCTCGTTCGAGGTATATACATCCACACTGTCAGGCCAGTACCTTACATGCGAGATGAAATAGAGTTGCTCGGGAATCACGCGACCAGTCCATCTGACGGGAACACGCTTGCGCTCTCCATTGTTATAGAAGAACTCCACCCTGTCGGGCTTGACCGACGAGACATGAGTTGACAGCTCTAACTGCTGGGTGATGATGCGCTTAAGTTCTGACGAAGAGACGGTGCCTACACCATTGCCCCGGTCGTAATTCTTGAAGTTAATGTTGATGTTACGGGGATTATCGTACAGATAACGCACAAGCACCCAGCCCTTGTCGCGCACCAGAACGCGCAGCGTGTCGGTTTCCTTCGATGTCAGCACCACGTTCTTGGGGATTCCCTTGATCTGCATAGTTACTTTTATCTCACGTTCGTAACTCTCGTTGAGTGTCAGTATCAACCAGAAGATGCCTGACAGCACGAGAAAGAACATAAAGATAAAGACTTGCTTGCTCGTACTATTGAACAAGAAGCGTCTTACATACAGTGCAAAGTGTCGGGATGTCACTTGACAGCGGGCTGTTTACTTGTTCTGCATAGGGGTGCTGGCAGTGTCCTTGAAGACAGAGCCTTTGTCAACGCGGATGACAACGCCGTCGGCAATCTTCACCTCAATGATGTTGTTGGCAAGGTCGATCTTCTTGACGGTACCGTAAATACCACCGCCAGTAACGACAGAAGTTCCTTCCTCCAGCGAGTTCTGGAAGTTCTGAATCTCCTTCTGACGCTTCTGCTGGGGCTTAATCATAAAGAAGTACATGATGGCAAAAATGGCTACCATCATAATAATGAAACTGGTCATGCTGCCACCGCCCTGAGCGGCCTGTGCAGCGAGAAAAATCTGTGTCATATTTTCTTAGTTCTTATAAATCTTCGTTCTTAAAACTTTTCAGCAACTTGCCTGTGTGAATCAGGTGGCGGGCAATAGCGTCAAGCATACCGTTGATGTAACCGCCACTGCGTGGGGTAGAGTAGAGCTTGGCTATTTCCACATATTCATTGATGGTTACGCTGACGGGGATGCTGGGGAAGGTCATCATCTCGGCAATGGCTATTTGCATGATGACTATATCCATATAGGCCAGACGGGAGAAATCCCAGTTGCGTGAGGCTTCACTCATATAGCGCTGATATTCGTCGGCGTTCATGATGGTGGCGCGGAACAACTTGCGCGCATATTCCTTGTCTTCCTCGTTATCCCATTCGGGCAATATCTCCTGTCTCGACTGGTTTTTCTCCTCGAAACGCTTGATGGTTTTGATGACAAAGGTGTCAACCACCTCCTTGTCGTCATTCCAGTAGAGGCTTTTCTCTTCCAACATGGCGTCCAAGTCGGTATTCTCCTGAATCAGTGTACGATATATCTTGCGCCACAGTTCACGGTCGCTGGCGTAGTCGTCATCAGCTGAAGCCATATATTCTTTGTATATCTGGCTGTCGGCAATCTGTGTGAAAATCTTCTTCAGGAATTCTGGTTCGTCGTCCCAGTTGATTTTCTTGTCTTCCAGAAATTCATTCAGCATCTTGTTCTCTTCCAACTGAAGGGCAAAACGATTATCTACGAATTTCTGCGAAGGCATCGGTGTACCCTCACGTTTCGCTTTCGCCTGCGCTACTTCAAGGAAACGGCGCGACTCACGCGTGATGGCTACGATGAGTGCCAGAAGATAATTGTAGAGGTCATACGCCTTTGAAAGGCTGAATAACAATTCTTTTTCAGCCGATTCAATGTTCTTGTTCCCATTTTGATAGTACGCGTAGGTTAACTGGACTACCTTAATTCTAATTAGTTCGCGATTAATCATATTTCTTTGCAAAGCTTAGTTTGATACTCTTATCGGTTGCAAAAGTACAAATAAATCCCCGATTACACAAAAAAAACAGGAAATTTATGGGTGCGGAAGTAAATTTTTCACTTTTCACTTTTCACTTTTCACTTTTTTTCGTACCTTTGCACCCGCTTTTCGCATCGTGTGATGGTGAATTAAGCGTAAGTTTAACTTAATTTAGAGTAACACATTACAATTATGAAAGAAATTAGTGTAAGCGGTCAGAAGCGCACCGAGACTGGAAAGAAGGCTTCAAAGTTGATTCGTAAGGAAGGTTTGATTCCCTGCAATCTGTATGGTGAGAAGAGAGGCGACAACAATCTGCCTGAGGCAATGGCATTCGTTGTTCCTTTCACTGAGTTACGTAAGGCTGTCTATACTCCTCACGTTTATGTTGTCAATCTGAACATTGACGGCAAGGAGCACAAGGCTATCATCAAGGAGCTCCAGTTCCATCCAACATCTGACGCTCTGATTCACGCTGACTTCTATGAGATCAACGAGAACAAGGCTATCACCGTTGGTATTCCCGTTAACCTCACCGGTCACGCTCAGGGTGTTCGCGACGGTGGTAAATTGCAGCTGCAGATCCGCAAGATCAATGTTACCGCTCCTTATAAGAAAATTCCTGAGAAGCTTGACATTGACGTTACCTCACTGGAACTCGGCAAGAGCATCAAGGTTGGTTCACTCAGCTTCGACGGTCTTGAGATTGCTACTCCTAAGGAGGTTATCGTTTGCTCAGTGAAGGCTACTCGTGCTTCTCGTTCGGCTGCTGCCGCTGAGGACGCTCAGTAATTCCTAACTGAATAGCAGACGAAATGGATAAGTATCTGATTGTAGGTCTGGGAAACGTCGGCGATGAGTACGACATGACCCGCCACAATACTGGATTTATGGTATTGGACGCTTTTGCGAAGGCGTCCAATATTGTTTTTGAGGATAAACGCTATGGCTTCATAGGCGAAACAATGCTCAAGGGGCGCAAGGTGTTTCTACTCAAACCCTCTACCTATATGAATCTCAGTGGCAATGCCGTGCGATATTGGTTGAACCAGGAGAACATCGACCAGAGCCGTTTGCTGGTTATCAGCGACGATGTGGCTATTCCCGTCGGACAGTTTCGTCTGAAGGCAAGTGGCTCGAATGGTGGACATAACGGTCTTGGCCATATCCAGCAGTTGATAGGTCAGAATTATGCCCGTTTGCGCATGGGCATCGGCAATGACTATCCTGTCGGTTCACAGATTAACCATGTGTTGGGGCGTTTCACCACTGAGGAGTTGGAGTTGTTGCAGCCAGCCATCAATCTTGGGGTTGATATCATCAAGAGTTTTGTGCTCACAGGTATTGACTTCACGATGAACCAATATAATAAATTAGGTAAGAATGGAGGAAGCAAGAATTGACAAGTGGCTATGGGCTGCCCGTATTTTTAAGACCCGCAGTATTGCCGTAGATGCCATCAAGAACAGTAGAGTGACGATAAACGGCATGAATGTCAAACCCTCGCGCATGGTGAAAGTGGGTGAGGTGGTCAGTGTGCGCAAACCGCCGGTAACCTATTCCTTTAAGATTCTGAAGACTATCGAGCAGAGAGTGGGGGCAAAGCTTATTCCCGAGATTTACGAGAATGTCACGCCTGCCGATCAATACGAGCTGTTGGAGATGAATCGCATCAGTGGTTTTGTTGACAGGGCTCGTGGCACAGGGCGTCCCACCAAGAAAGAGCGTCGCGCACTTGATGAGTTTATCGGTCCTTCCTTAGAAGGTTTTGACGATTTTGATTTTGACGAAGATGATATTTGATATCCTATTGATTATTGCCGGTGTGGCAATGGTGCTCTATGGAGCCGACCGCCTGACGGAGGGAGCCTCTGCCTTGGCTCGTCGCATGAATGTTCCCGAGATTATTATTGGTCTTACCATCGTGGCTGCTGGAACCTCTGCCCCCGAGCTTTTTGTAAGTCTTGTGTCGGCATTGAAGGGAACTCCTGATATGGCCATAGGTAATGTGGTGGGTTCCAACACCATGAATGCCATGTTGATAGTCGGCTGTGCGGCAATGGTAGCCCCTATGACCATCAGCAAAAGCACCGTGCGTAAGGATATCCCCTTCTCCGTCTTTGCCTCAGTGCTGTTGGTCCTTCTTAGTCTCAACAGCTTCTTGGGTCGTATTGACGGCATTCTGCTGCTTGCCGGTTTCGCTTCGTTTATGTATTACACCTTGTCGCAGGCAAAAGTCGGAGCAGCGGCATCTGTGTCAGAAGTCAAACCCGTTCAGCCGTGGTTAAGTGCCTTTTTCGTATTGTTGGGACTTGCCCTTCTCGTTATCGGCAGTAATATCTTTGTCGATTCCGCTTCCCGTGTAGCCTATTCCTTAGGCATCAGTGAGGGAGTAGTCGGTTTGACGATTGTGGCTGGCGGAACATCCCTTCCCGAACTTGCCACCAGTGTCGTAGCGGCACGTAAAGGGCAGTCTGCCATTGCCATTGGTAATGTGATAGGTTCGAATGTCTTTAATATCCTGTTGATATTAGGACTTACCGCCACCATCAGTCCCATGCAGATACAGGGTGTCACGATGGTTGACCTCTCGCTGATGCTTGGCTCCGTAGTCCTTGTATGGCTCTTCTCGCGTACAAAATATACAGTAGAGCGTTGGGAGGGTGCCGTTCTCGTTATCGGCTATCTCGTCTATCTCTGCTGGTTGCTGAGTAATGTTGTTTAGTCATTTGACAGTATGGCACTGCCTCCCCGAGGGGAGGCTTTTTTATTTATTGACCTCTTCAGGAAAGAAGAAGAAAAAGAAGCAGGCGGCAATGACGGTTTGGTTGTACTTGCCACTGAAGCGGCCGATGGTGATGCGATTGCTGTTCTCGAAAGTACCACTGCTGTAGTAGCCGCAAGTGATGCGGTTCGACTTTTCGAAGGTGCGACCGTCAAAGTAGCCGAGCGTTATGCGGTTAGACTGTTCAACAGTACCGTTGGAGAGAACATAGCCAATCGTTATGTGGCTTGCATTTTCTATCACTCCGTTCTGCTTGATGTAACCGATGGTTATGTGGCTTGAGTTTTCAACCACTCCGTTCGACCTGACATAACCCTGGGTGATACCATTGCTGCCTGAGATGACGCAGTTGAGCGATTCCCACTCCTTGCGCCGAGCCTCCTCGCGAGCCTGCTGTTCCTGACGCGCCTTCTCTGCACGGGCAGCAGCCTCCTGGTCCATCTTGATCTTGGCAGTATGGAATCCCTCTACCTGTTCGGGCGACAGCAGGGCACCGATAAATGTGAACGCCACGAGCAGGGGACTGACGTGACCGTCGAACGAACCCACTTCCTGACTGTAGCACAGGGCTTTCTGCATATTCACATTGCCAATCACCTCGCCGTTATACGACACTTTACCATTGGCGTTATCATAGTTCAGCGTGCCCAGTTTTGAGGTAACGATGGTACCATCGTTGCTGATGCGTCCTACTTCGTTGCCGAGCGAGCTCTTCACGATGCCCGACATGGGGTCGATGACGTATTTCACGAACTCACCGGCCAGCGGACCGTCATCGTATTTCTTATTGAAAGTGATTTCGAGATTGACGGGATCCCATTTGCCTATTTTGGTCTTGCCCTGCCACAGGATGGCCATGTCGCGAGTGCCCTCTGGGGCAGGTTGGGGGATGGTGGGCGTGATGCTCTTGATGACAGCCTCGACGGAGTCGCGCTTGCGCTGCTGTTCCTTGAGGGCAGCCTCCTCTCGTTTTTCTTTCTTGGTTTTGATGCCAAGTGTTTTACGGGCACCTTTGATGAGGCTGCCCCACTGTGCTTCAGCGGGTGTGCTGAATGCAAACATAGCGGCGAGTGCCAGCAGTGAAATGGTAGTTCTCAGTTTCATATTTCTTGGTTATTTGGTTATTTGGTCGTCTGGGTGCAAAAATAATAAATATTTTTGAAAATCCATCATTATTCCAAGAAATCTTTAATCATTGAACCATCGTACAAATATAAAGAGTCTCGAACATTGAAAGAATACTTTCATGATTCAAGACTCTTTTATCTTGTGATCCGGTCGGGATTCGAACCCGAGACCCACAGCTTAGAAGGCTGTTGCTCTATCCAGCTGAGCTACCAGACCATCATTTTCGGGTGCAAAGGTATATAATTTTTTGGATACAGCCAAATTTCAGACCTCAAAACTTATAAATGTTCTGTCATCGAAGGACTCTTGCCCCTTCATAAAGGCCTTACTGGCCAAAAATGTGTTGATGTTTAGCGGGTCATTCTCCCGTTGTTCAGCCAACAATTGCTCACTCTCGGCAAGGGTGGGGCGTAGGAAGGGATAACCGTCGCTGGCGAAAACCAGCTGATGGGGTTGGAAATCGAGTGTATAGACGGGGACGAGCTGTTCGGGAATGGGGAAACCGTCAATTACAGAGTACTCAACATTCTGACCCTTCGTGCTCTCGATGATGTCGGGCAGGATGAAATCGCGAGCTGCATCGTGGGTGCGCAGGTCGTCGATGGTGGCTCCTGCTGCCAACATTTGTCTGGCTTTCTCGGAACGCTTGGCTGCATAGACGGCTTCGGCAGGTTTGGGGTTCTCAAGCAACTGACCGTCAAGCAAACACTGGCAGTCGCCTATCATCCAAATCTGTCGCTGCAGCCGGCTATAGACAATGGCAGAACAGGTGAGGCGGTCTTCGGGATGTTCGGCAAACTGCTGCAGGCGCGACTTGGAATAGTGCTTCCGGATATATGCCGTGACTCCACGCAGAAATTCATGACACGACATTTGCTTGGGTGCCTTGTGCAGATAGCGGCTCACCAAACGCATAGCCTGTCGGCCATTGCTGCGGAACATGCTGTGGCGATAGGTAGACTTGGAGGTGGAACCGTCGATGACTGCAATGAAGTCAGAGCTTACGACGAGGCCGTCTTCGCTTTTCTTTTCCGGGTTCTTCGCTATGAGGCTTTGTTCGATGATTTGCATTGTCTTCTTTTTTATACCAGAAAAAATACTGGCGCTGGGCGAGTTTCTCCTTGGGACTATGGGCGCTATACACTTTCTCGAGCGTATAGGGGTCGTAGCCGGTGTACCACGTCTCGGTGGATACTGTCATTGGGGTAGGAGTGAAGTCCTGCACCTGCTCCAGATGAAAATTGAGCTTCTTCGTAATCTCAGCCAACTGGGCCATATCGCTCTCGGTGCATCCGGGATGACTGGAGATGAAGTAGGGGATGAGCTGTTGGTTGAGATGCTCCTCCTGATTGATGCGATCGAAGATGCGCTTGAAGTCGTAGAACAGTTGGAACGAGGGTTTGCGCATCAGTCGTAGCACGCGGTCGCTGGTGTGTTCAGGAGCCACCTTCAGTCGACCACTTACATGGCGGGTGATGAGTTCGCGGGCATAATCCATAGCAGCCCGATTGGTGGCTTCGTCCTTACTGTGATGCAGGATGAGGTCGTAGCGCACACCGCTGCCGATGAAACTCTTTTTGATACCGGGCAGCGCATCGACAGCACGATAGATGTCGAGCAAGGCACTGTGGTTGGTATCGAGATTGGGACATATCTGCGGATGAATACAACTGGGGCGTTTGCACTTCTCGCAAGCCTTGATGTTGCGCCCTTTCATGCCATACATATTAGCTGACGGACCGCCAAGGTCGGAGAGATAGCCTCGGAAATCGGGCATCTGGGTCACCTGTTGCACCTCGCGGAGGATGCTCTCCTTTGAGCGACAGGTGATGAACTTCCCCTGATGGGCAGAGATGGTGCAGAAAGCACAGCCTCCGAAACAACCGCGATGGATGTTGACGCTATGCTTAATCATCTCGTAGGCAGGAATGCGCTTTCCCTTGTATTTAGGGTGGGGCTGGCGCGTGTAGGGCAGGTCGAACGAAGCGTCCAACTCCTCGGTGGTCATCGGAGGGTAGGGAGGGTTGACGACGACGAGCGACTGCGGTGAGTTGGGCATTGCGATTGGCTGAATCAGGCGTTGCGCATGAATCATGTTCGACTGTTCCTCGATGAGTCGGAAGTTTTCGGCCTGCTTGCGCTTATCACGAAGACACTCCTCGTGACTGTGAAGCATGATGTCTTGGTCGCTAATGCCGCCAGGGATATCGGCGCGGTTGGCAAGGAAGACAATCTGGGGCAGGTCGTGCAGAGCGCTGACGGGTTGTCCCTCGTCCAGACGGCGGGCTATTTCAAGGATGGTCTTCTCGCCCATGCCATACGAGATAAGGTCGGCAGGTGCATCGCACAGGATGCTGGGGCGCAGTCGTTCCTGCCAGTAGTCATAGTGGGTGAGTCGGCGCAGTGAAGCCTCGATGCCACCCAATACGATGGGGACATCGGGAAACAGTTCGCGCAGAATCCGGCTATAGACGATAGTGGGATATTCCGGACGGGCATCATGGCGACCATCAGGGCTATAGGCATCCTCGGAGCGCAGGCGACGGTTGGCTGTGTACTTATTCACCATCGAGTCCATGCATCCAGGCGAGATGCCGAAGAAGAGGCGCGGGCGTCCTAGTTTCTTGAAGTCGCGATAATCACCGTGCCAGTCGGGTTGAGGAACGATGGCAACGCGATAGCCGGCAGCTTCGAGCACACGCCCTATGACAGCAGCACCGAAGGAAGGATGATCGACATATGCGTCACCAGAGAACAAAATCACATCGAGTGCATCCCATCCCCTGAGTTCCACCTCCTTCTTCGTAGTCGGCAGAAAATCCGTCAATCTATAATTCTCTATTCCCAATTCTTCAATCCTTCAATTAAACGGCGTTCCTTGGAAAGCGCGTGTGGTCATACCGAGGTTGTCGTTGCCACGGTTCTTCCAGTTGATGAACAACAGTACCAGCTGTTGCAATCCGTAAGCCTTCATGTTCTGATGATAGATGACGTCAAGACAGAGATCGAGCAGATTCTTGTCTTTGCCGGCATCCGACTCTAACATAGAACGAATGTTGAGCTTTAGCTTGTCAAGCACTTGTTCGTCAACATATCCGTTAGAGTCGATGAGGTCGCGGAAGAGTTGATACTTCTCGATGGTCTCAAGATGCAGGTCGCTGATTTCGATGCAGCGAGTTCCGCTTGAATTTGTTTGAATCTTGTACATAATGCAGATGGTTTTTTAGTTATTATTTTAATAGGTAATTCAATATGCCACGCATGATAGACCCCTGCTGTTGCGGGTCTTGGATGCACTCGAAGGGGAAGCCCATCGTGAACGAGCGGTAGTCGCTGCCCTTGTATGCCACAGCGGCATCGTGACCGTCGGCATAGCGCATGACGGCATAGGCCGATGGGAGGGGCATGAGGATATCAGCCGAGGTGGCTGCATAATGGTCCTCGTTGAGTGTGTTATAATAATAAATATGTGTACCCAGTCCCTCAACACTGTTGCTCGTGCCTCGGTATTGTCCACCAAAAGAGCATTTCAGTGTCTGACTGACGAATTTCTCCTCTTCAGAACCCATGATGTCGGTTCCGATATAGGCTCCGCTCACCAGCAAGGCACCCCCCTTGCGAGTGAAGTCTTGCAGGGCTTTGCGCATAGGACCGGTGAAGGTCTTGTAGAACTGAAGACTATAACCGTCGTTGCGCTCCAGACCTAATACGAGATCGACGAGGGCATAGCCTTTCAGTTTCAGTTTGCCGTTATTGATAGCTTTGTTCGACGCACTGACGATGTTGTATTCCTGAGCCGACGCAATGGCCTTGGCGTGAGCCATGACGTAGTTGAAATCGTTACCGGCAATAAACTGGCCTGCCAACTCGTCGCTACTCCAACCCAAATCGTTTTCAGATGAGCCACCGGCCTTTTCTGTACTGAAAGCGTGCTGACGACCAACCCAGCCTGCCGTGCGACCATAGGTGACACCTGGGTCGAGATCGAGGTCGAAACCTTTTTCCTCGGCATTGTTACGAACAGCGGGTGACGACAGGCGCTGAAAACCATTGACAATCATCACGGTCTTCTTGGCTTTTGGCGTGTAGTAGGCGGAGAGCACTTCGGTGGGGAAACTGATGCCACCCTTGTTGGCAGCCACCACTTTGAAGTGATAAAGCGTGTTGGGTGCTAACTCCACTTCATGGCTCCTGCCCTTTACAAAGACACCATTGTCGAAGTCAGCACCTCCCTCTGAGGTATAGACGATATAACCTGTCGGTGAGGCTGACGACTCCTGCGGGTCGCTGACGGCATCCCATTCGAGCAGCGCTTTGTGCTTTGACAACTCGATGCGGAAATTAGTGGGAGCCAATGGTGTGACAACACAATCCTGGCGATGGTGTTCACAAACATAGCGCAGAATGGTCTTATAGATGATGCGCGCCAGAGTGAATCGGAAATTGGGATCCTGGCCGTAGCGCATATCAGGAAAATTCTGGTGGGAGAGCGTTTCGAGGATGGCACTGGGAACGGCAGGAACGCGTGACTCGGAATAATTGCGGTCATAGAGCTCGCGACGGTTCCAACGACCATATTTGGCTGACAGTTCCTGCGTGATGTTGGTGAGTAGGGCATCCGACAAGTCGCGCGATGCCAGACGGGAGATTCCACTATGTAGGTTGCCATTGTTAAAGTTGGTAGTGATGACCGACAGGGTTCCTATCAGCCCATAAAAGTCTTTGGCGTAACCGGCGTCACTGTGAACGGCCAGTGCCAGTTCGATGGGAACTCGCAGACCAGTAGTGTCAGGCACGAAAGGAGAACCACCAGCCAGATAGTTGGTCATGTTCGAGCGAACATTGATGTCGTCGGCATAGTCGTCAGTACCTTCACGACCACTATAGACGGAGTAGGGCATACCAGCCCATTGGGCATAATAACGGGCTCCTTCGACAGCACGGGGCATTCCGCTGACAGACTCACCGCGCTTGATGTTGCCCATACCGCCCCCGAAGCGTACAGCATCGGTGGTCACCACACCATGGCGGTCGCTCTGGTTGGTAAGCGTGACGCGGTTGAACTCGCTGTATCCCTTGTCGAAATCGAAAGAACCTAAATATACCCAAGTGCCGCCACCCATCTGTTGATTGACGTGGAAGACGGTGCGCTCACCTTTGTGCCAAACGGTGTATTCGGCATTGTCGATGCTGTTGTCGAGTGTTTGGTAACTGACATAGACGGCATAGCGTCCCTCCTTGGGGAAATCGGGCTGATAACTGGCTATAGAATAGCGGCTGGTGCTGTTAGTGGTCTTTACCATGCGGGCAGTACCGGCCTCAAAGGGATTCTCGTTGTCGATATAGTCTGACTCGTGATAGGCAAAGCCTGGTTGGGGGGTGTTGTGCCATTTCCCATGAGCAGTAGCTTCGAGATAATTGCGCTTGCTGCCATCGTTATCGACGATGATTTCTTCGCGCTGCCAGGCTCGTTCACGAGGTGTGAAGACGACGGCGCCGGCATTCTCAAGCATAGGGATGAGGTAGGGGACTACAATCGTCTGAGTAAACAGGTCTTCCGTGGTGGCAAAGAGTTTGGGGCGCTGCCACTTCCACTGTTCCGACTTGACATCATAGAAACGGCCGTGACTGGCCCACAGCGAGAGGTGGCGACCTTGCAGTCCCTCGGTGATGTCATAGGGCTTCGAAACGTTCTCTACCCAAGGCGAGCCCCTATAATCGATGTCACCCCACATGCGAGTCTTGTCCTTGTGCTTCAGCAGTCGATTGGGCACCAGTTGATGTAATTCATATTTATGAGTCTCTACCTGTAGGTAGTAATCGTCATAAGGTGAAGGCAGCACTTTCTTGATATCGCTGTATATCTTCTCTACTATCTGAGGGGTGAAACTCTGTTCAGCAAACGCATCATTGGCAACAACAACGATACGGTCATCGTCGTCGTCAATGAGTAAATCGTCCAAATGGGCTGTCCTCGAGAACTGGGCTCCCTCTGGTTTATAATTCTTAAAATAGTTTTCCAGTTTGTCCTTAATAGCCTTTGTGTTGACCTGTGCCAATGCTTGGTTGCCAAGGAGGAAGGCTGTCAGGAGTAATGTAATCGTAATTTTTTTCATTCTATGTTACCTATCGTAAAGTTTTCGGGCTTCTTGCCCTTGAACTTGCTAAAATACAGTTTGATTTCGCGCATCTGTTGGTCGATGTCGCCATTGGGGATGATGGTCTTGGTACATTCAATACGCCGTTGCTCATAATCGACTCCGTAAAGCAAAATGGGCAATTCGGCCTTTTGTGCAATATAATAAAAACCTTTCTTCCAGTCGGGATTGGCAGAACGAGTACCCTCGGGGGTGATGCAGAGCCGGAACGATGGTTCACGCTTTGCCGTCTCAGCCAGATTGTCTGTCATACTGGTGTGCTTAGAGCGCCAGACGGGAATGCCTCCCAATTTTCGGAAGATGGGACCGAGGGGCCAGAAGAACCACTCTTTCTTCATGAGAAAGTTGCTGCTCATGCCCGTAGCTCCGTTGTAGAGCTGCCCTATCAGAAAGTCCCAGTTGCTGGTGTGGGGAGCCAGACAAATAATATACTTGTCGGGGTGAGCCTCAGTAATCTCCGAGGTCCACCCCATCTTTTTGTAGAGTAGCCAGTTACAAAATGATTTCCACATACATTATAAATTGTTAATGTGATCGATAATCTCCAGCACCTCTTTGCTGAATTTCAACTTGAGGTCCTTAAAATACATGGAGGCTGGCATACCTGGCTCCGGATGTGAGATACGGCTGATGTAGTTTTTTCGCGTCTTGGCGATAGAGCTTAAGATGGTTTCTGCCTTTTGCATGTCAAGGGTGTTACCATACAATGAAGCTGCTACGAATTCTACAAAGAGTTCCTCGCAGATTAGGTTAATCTGTCTTTTCAATGATTTTTTGTTGTTACTCATACATAAATTCCTCCTAAATTAAAAAATCTGTTGTTTGAACTCCAAAGATACGGAATATTTTTCAACTAACAAGGATTTTCTTCACAAAAAAACTAAAAAAGCAGAAAAACGGCTGCATTCTTTCTTATTTCTTTCAGAAAATGATTAATTTTGTCACCCAAAACGGAATTATTCATTCAAATTTATTAATAATAAACGATTTTATGGAAAAGAGTGCATTGCAGAAAGCAAGAGCTGCCTATCAGCCTAAATTACCAAAGGCTCTTCAGGGCGCAGTGAAAGTCAAGGAAGGTAAGCCAACTCAGAGTGTTGGTAATCAGGAAGAGATCAAACAGCTCTTCCCTAACACCTATGGTATGCCTATCGTAGAGTTCGTTCCTGCCGAGGAGGCTAATACCAAGAAGATGAACGTTGGTATCATCCTGTCGGGTGGTCAGGCTCCTGGTGGCCACAACGTGATTACTGGTTTGTTCGACCAGATTAAGAAACTGAATCCTGAGAACCGTCTCTTCGGTTTCATCCTGGGTCCTGGCGGTTTGGTTGACCATAACTATATGGAGCTGACCAAGGAAATCATTGACGAGTATCGTAACACCGGTGGTTTTGATATGATTGGTTCAGGTCGTACCAAGTTGGAGAAAGTTGACCAGTTTGAGAAAGGTCTCGAGATTATCCGTGAGTTGGACATCAAGGCTATTGTGATTATCGGCGGTGACGACTCTAACACCAATGCCTGCGTTCTGGCTGAATACTATGCTGCCAAGAACTATGGTGTACAGGTAATCGGTTGCCCGAAGACTATTGACGGCGACTTGAAGAATGATCAGATAGAGACTTCGTTCGGTTTCGACACTGCTTGTAAGACCTATTCTGAGTTGATTGGTAACATTGAGCGCGACTGTAACTCAGCACGTAAATACTGGCACTTCATCAAGGTGATGGGTCGTTCAGCTTCTCATATCGCTCTGGAGTGCGCCCTGCAGACACAGCCTAACATCTGTCTCGTCAGTGAGGAGGTTGAGGCCAAGAAGCAGAGCCTGGACGACATTGTTACTTACATTGCCGATGTAGTTTGCAAGCGTGCAGCCGATGGTAACAACTTTGGAACCGTCATCATTCCTGAGGGTCTGATTGAATTCATCCCTGCCATCAAAAAGCTCATAGCTCAGCTGAATGATGTGCTGGCTCAGCCAGAGGTGAAGGACCTGGGTCGTAGCGAGATTATCGACTTTGCCAAGAGCCACTTGTCAGAAACCAATTTGGAGGTGTTCAACTCTTTGCCTACCAACGTAGCCCGTCAGTTGGCTCTCGACCGCGATCCTCATGGAAACGTTCAGGTATCGCTCATCGAGACAGAGAAACTGCTCTCTACGATGGTTGCCCAGAAGTTGGAGCGTCGTAAGAAAGTAGGCAAGTTCTCTGGCAAGTTCTCTGCCTTGCATCACTTCTTCGGCTACGAGGGACGTTGCGCAGCTCCTTCTAACTTCGATGCTGACTATTGCTACGCTCTCGGTACCTCAGCTGCTCAGCTGATTGCCAATGGCAAAACTGGTTATATGGCTATTGTGAAGAATACTACCGCTCCTGCCGACCAGTGGATTGCAGGTGGTGTGCCCATCACGATGATGATGAACATGGAGAAGCGTAATGGTGAAATGAAGCCTGTTATCCGAAAGGCTCTGGTTGAACTGGAAGGTGCTCCCTTCAAGGCCTTCGCCCAGGAGCGTGAACGCTGGTCTCGCGAGACAGCTTACGTTTATCCTGGTCCAATCCAGTACTGGGGTCCTGCAGAGGTTTGCAACCAGCCTACCAAGACGCTTGCACTTGAGCAGGCATAAACTGTTGTATGCCTACAAAGCGTAAGTCACAACGAAAACGACACATAGCGAGTCCTGTCCGCCACAAGCGGCCAGGGCTCTTTGTGCGTTTCCTGCAACACGTGCCCGGTTGGGCATGGTGGATAGGAGGCAGTCTCGTTGTTGCTTTGTACGTGTTCTTTTTCTATTATATCTTTGTAGGACCTTTCGGATTCCGCTGGCGCGCCCTTTACGGTGATGCCAACTATCCTGAAGGCTACGAGATTCACGGTATCGATATCAGCCACCACCAGGGACAAATTGACTGGGAAGAGCTGAAGGATAATGGGCAGATTGACAAATATCCCGTGCGCTTCATCTATGTGAAGGCTACAGAGGGAGCCAGTATCATCGACGAGAATTTCCGCGATAACTTCCATCAGGCTCGTGAGTATGGCTTCACCCGTGGTGCCTATCATTTCTATAGTGTCCACTCTCCGGCGAAGGCACAGGCGGAGTTCTTCATCAAGAATGTGAAACTGGAAAACGGTGACCTGCCCCCAGTCCTTGATGTTGAGCATAAACCCAAGAATCAGTCTGACGAGGCATTCAAAGCCAGCGTTCTTGAGTGGCTTGAAATCGTTGAGAAACACTATCATATCAAGCCTATTATCTACACATACTATAAATTCAAGCTGAAATATCTAAGTGATTCAGCTTTTGACAGCTATCCTTATTGGATAGCTCACTATTATGTAGAGCAGGTAGAGTATGAAGGACCTTGGAAATTCTGGCAGCATACCGACAACGGGCGCTTGGCTGGTATCAAGGGCACCGTTGATTTCAATATCTACAACGGTTCGTTCTACGATCTGCGAAAACTTACGATAGGAGCCCGCGAACAGATAGGCGAGGATGCCTATCAGGATGAATAGGGGCAACGATTACTTTTGTTCCTTTGCCTTTTCCAGCTGTTTCTTTTTTTTCTTCTTTGTTGAGAAGAGGTCGCGCCATCCATTAAAGTCTTTCTTCATGATGATGCCGATGCCCTGTGTGTTCAGACTCGACTTGGTAAAGTAGCGGTCGTTGGTTTGGTTATAGACTCGCAGGGCCAGGTTGCCGTTGGGGAAGAGTAGGTAGCGGATGTCAAAGTCGCCGATGAACGACGGGTTGGCTGTCTTCGTGTTGTCACGGTAGCCAAACTGACCGTTGATGAGCAGGCGGTTGTTGAAGAGGCGTCCGCTGATAAGTCCCTCGTATTCGGCATTGTTCCATCCTTCGTCACCCGTTGATATGTTGGCACCAAAACTCCAGTCGTTACTCTTGATGACCGATTTCAAAAGGCTGTTGATCTGTCCGGATAGTGTGCCTGACAACAGGCTCTGCATAGCCAGTGATGTTTGGCTCTGGTCGGTATTGCGTTCGGCATTGTTGGCCCCTTGCGGATAGAAACGGCCGATGGCTAACAGATAGACCACCTGCTGGTTCATCTCGTCCTGTGAATTGATGAGTGAGCGCACCATTTGTTTTTCATCTGTGTTGACGTTGGGCAGGTCGAGGTCGAAGGAAACAACGGGTTGTGCGGGCTGTCCTGTGATGTTCATCAGACAGTTGACACGGACGGAATTAGAGAAACTCCTGCCCACGTTGAGGTCGGAGAGTGACACACCATTCACGGTATGGATGGCCTGCAGGTTGAGGTTGGCATTATAGGGGTCGCCTCCGAAGACGATGGTACCGCCGTCCTGGAAAGTGAAGTTCTTCTTGATGACGTTCTGGATGGTTACATCATAGGTCCCGTTGGCTACCCGATAGGTGCCGAACATGTTGAAGCCACCCTTGTTAAACCATGTGGCTTGCAGCACGCCATCGCCTCGCAGCGTGATATAGTCGCCTGTGCGGCTGTCCATCAGCAGGCGCAATGTGACATCGGGCGTACAGTTGATGAGGAGATTGATGTGCATATCGGAACGCTGTTCGATGGTGGCAGGGGTTTTTGCCTGTTCCTGTCCGGCAGCCATAGTGGGGTGGTGTATGCCCCAGTGGATGAATTCCTGGTTCGATACGGCATCGGGATTGGCAGCGTTATAGACGAAAACGGAATTGGCCTCTGACGTTACGTCAAGGTCGATGACGATTTCCTTGGAGCGTCCATGTATAGCCACATCTCCTGTGGCATAGACGGTGCCGTAGAAGGTGTCGTCGCCAAAGTCGGGGAAATCGTAAGCCAGCAAGTTCTCGGCATTGATAAAGAGGTCGTAGGTAAGTTTTGTCAGATGCTTGTGGTGTATGCCACCGGTAACGATACCCTGATGGTCGTGGATATCGTAGATTTGACAGTTTACGAATTCCACCTCGTCGGGTTCCATTCTGATGGTATCGTTGCGCAATTGATAGGTGCATCCGGTAGGCTTGACATGAGCCAGTCCGTTGAGAACCAGTCCGCCGGTAAGGTTAATTTCGTTGAGTGGACCGTACAGTCGGACATCGCCTGCAGCATGTCCTTCCACCTTGCTGAGGAAGCTCTGGGTGAACGAATGCATGAAGTCGATGTGAGTACCTGCCGCCTTGATGCCTAAATCGATATAGTTCTTGGAGGGCGAAACATAGCCGTCTATAAAGGTCTTGGCATCCTCTCCGTCGTCAGCAACGGCTTTGATGTCTATCTGTTCCTGCTCCGTATTCCAGATGGCATGGGCTTCAAGTGTTCCCATGCGTCCATGCTCGAACTGGAAATCATTAACCGTCAAGTCGGCATTGGCGCGTATTTGTTTGCTGAAGAGTCCGTTTGCACGAGCTTCGCCGGTAGCCAGTCCGCTGAAGCTCACGGCATCGAAGTTTACCAGTTCGAGGATGTATGCCACGTCAATGTCCTTCAGATGAGCCACTATTGAGTCGCTATGGTGTTCCGATGCAGTGCCGTTCACTCTCAGGTATTGGTTGTCGTTATGAATGTTCAGATCGTTAATCTCCAGTCGGTTCTCCGAATAGGAGATGGCGCATGGCTCAGCATTCCATAAAGTGTTGTGGATATTGATATGCGAAGGTGCCACACCGATGAAGGCAACCTGCTTACCATCTGGAGTCGTGAAGAAGTTTGCAGTACTGTTCAACACACCGCTCATGCGTTCTTCGGCATTGTTGTCCCAAGCAAACGACGAAACCAGATGGTTGTCATGGGCGCGTCCCCTAAGATTCAGGTCGAAATGGTTGCCGTTGTCCATCAGCTTCGTAATATTGGCATCGATGGCCAAAGAGTCATTGGGCGTTGTTAACCTGACGAGACCGTTTAGGTAGCCGCTTTTGTCGTAGTAGAAGTCTGGCAATCGGCATTCCAGGTTGATGTCGCGCATAGGGTCGTTCACGAAACCATTCAGGGTGATTGGCTGCCGGATGGTGAGGGGAATGTCAAAGAACTGAGTCAACCAGTCGCTCTTTTTGATGGTGGCGTTGACGGTGAAATTATTATGCGTATTGGGGTTCACTTTGGGTAGTCCGGGAAGGGTAGGCATCTGGCTTGCCAGGAAGTTGGTGAAACTCTGTGTCAGCGTTTGGTAATCGAAGTCACCTCGTATCTCAGCATCTGCGAAATCGCTGCTTAACTGCAGGAAATGAGTCTTGTCGTCGAATCCTGTATGAATTTGTAAATCAGATAGTTCGTAATCTTTTTCTAAACCTTTCATAGAGAAGTTGGTCAGGTGCAGGAAGCCCTCCGCATCATTCAACTTCGAACCCTTCAGGGTGGTCTCTATATCAGCCGAGAAACGGGCATTACCCCATTGTTCAGAGAGGTTGGTGTTATGTGGTGAGAAGTCTCGGACGATTGCTTTCAAGTCGATGTTCTGTTGTCCTTTTCTCATCTGTCCGTTGCCCTCCACTTCGAGGTTGATGTTGGGGTCGTTGATAGCCAGTTTGCCATCTATGCGGTTGTCGGCAAAGTCGCCATTCAGTTTGATATTCTGATAGTGGTATTTGTTATAGTCAAAGGCATTGACCACCCCTTCTGCATGTACCTTGGTGCGATTCTTTGCCAGAGAGCCATTCACCTTGATGTTGGTCGCGAGCATACCGAAACGGCTATCATTCAGCAACTGCTGCAGGTTAATACCTGAAGTCTCGATGTCGCCTGTGAAGTCTTGAGTGGGGTTCAGCGTGAAGTGTACGATGGCATTGCCTGCACCAGAACGTATCTGCTGGTTGATGTAAACCTGCTCCAGTGCCTGTCCGTTCACTACGCCAGTCAGATGAATGTCGCCCATGCGGTTGATGATCTCTGGCACCTCCACCTTCTGTCCACGCAGGTTTTCTGAGATGAAATTGATTGTCTTGGCCGATAGCGACAGGTCTTTCAGGTTGGCATACCACTCAGGTTTCTTGTTGATTTGGTGGATATAGCCGTCGCAATGGATGTCGATATCGCCTGTTGACGAACTGACGTTGATGTCCGGTATCTCGATATCGTAACCCTTGCCCTTGAAGTGGGAGGCGATGGTCAATGTGCTGTTGAACGTCTTAAGAGATGGTAGCAGGCAGGATAGGTCTGACAGTCTGATGTGCGACTCGGGAATCTCGCCCTGATAGTTGAGTGATTCTATCAGCAGGCGGTCGCCCTCCATGCTGTAGTTGGCTTTCACCTCGTTCAGAGTGAGGTCGGTGGCAGGCATTTGCAGTTGCAGGTTGTGCAGGATGCTGTGCGACCGTCCACCCTCATAGCGCAATGCCAATTTGTCAACCTTCAGTCCCGACTGTTCTTCGAATGAAAGTTTCCTCACGTTGATGTTCAAGGAGTCGGGTGTCAGGGTCTTCAGGATGATATAAGTGCTGATATTTTTTACATAGAGGTGTGACGGATTCAACTGCTCCGGTGTCTGCGGTACCCATAGCTGATCGAACTTGACGCTGGAATGGCGCATGATGAGCGAATTGATGTGCAGGTCAATCGGTGTCTGGCTCGTGGTGTCCTTCGATGCCAGTGAGTCGAGTGCAAATTTGAAGTTAGGGTCACTCTCCGGTGTTGTCTGATAGAGGTTGGCATGCGCTCCGAATACCTGTGCCGACGATATGGCGATCTTGCCGTTCATCAAATCCCACAAACTGATGCGCACAGCCAGTCGACCTATTCGCAGCATCTCCTTGCCCTGTTGGTCCTGCATCCTCACGTCGTCGATGACCAGTCTGTTCAGGAAACCGAGGTCCACGCGCCCCACCTCGACCTCCGTACCCAGTTTGTCTGCCAACAGACTGGCTGACTGTCGGCCGATGTACTGTTGAACAGCAGGAATATGAGTGACAGTCATCAGCAACAAATAGAGTGCGATGAATGTCCAGATGATGATGCTTAGTATTCTCTTCAGAATCTTCACTCGGCAGTAATTTATATATACAATCTGTCAGTCAGAGATTGCAAAATATTTCTCTTTCTTCAAATTTTGCCACAAAATTACGATAAAAAGTTGTGACTTAGAGATATTTAGCAGGAAAATTGCACAATTTATACCTATTTTTTATTAATTTTGCACCGTTTCATGAGGATAAATCCCAAACATTGATATAATTCATGGCAAATGTAATTAAATTGCGGAAAGGCTTGGACATCAACTTGCAAGGCAAGGCTGAGGCAAAACGCATCCAGCTGAAATCCAACGGCCAGTATGCACTGGTACCCGACGATTTCGAAGGCGTAACGCCAAAAGTCGTAGTCAAGGCAGGTGATAAGGTCAAAGCCGGGGATGCCTTGTTCATTAACAAGCAATATCCCGAAGTGAAGTTTGCCTCGCCAGTAAGCGGTACCGTCCGCGAGGTGGTGCGTGGTGAACGTAGAAAAGTGCTCTGCATCAAGGTTGACGCCGATGCGCAGCAGGAGCAAGTGGATTATGGCAAGAAGGATGTGAACACGATGGACGGTAAGGCCGTTGTTGATGCACTCCTCGAGGCTGGTATTTTCGGATACATCAACCAGCTGCCCTACGCTGTTTCCACCAATCCGTCTCAGATGCCTAAGGCTATTTTTGTCTCTGCTCTGCGTGACAAGCCTCTGGCTGCTGACTTCGATTTCGAGGTAAAGGGTCAGGAGGGTGATTTCCAGACGGGTATGACAGCCTTGTCTAAGATTGCCAAGACGTATCTGGGCTGTGGTGTTCATTCCAGTTTCGAGCATTGTCAGAATGTAGAGGTAACCGTTTTCGACGGTCCCTGTCCTGCAGGCAATGTCGGTGTACAGGTCAATCATCTCGATCCCGTCAACAAGGGTGAGGTGGTATGGACCATCGGCGACCCGACAGTGGTGCTCTTCATCGGAAGACTGTTTAATACGGGTAAGGTTGACTTGCGCCGTACAGTAGCCCTTTGTGGCAGCGAGGTCAAGGCTCCTGCTTATGTTGACATGTTGGTGGGCGAAGAGCTCTCTACGCTGCTTTCAAACAGCTATGATGCTGACCGCCACGTTCGTATCATTAACGGTAACGTGCTCACAGGTCGTCCTACTACCAAGGAAGGATTCCTCGGTGCTCATACTTCTGAGATAACCGTGATTCCTGAAGGCGACGATGCCGATGAGTTTGCCGGTTGGATCATGCCTCGTTTCAAGCAGTTCTCTGTCAGTCGCAGCTATTTCTCATGGCTCTGCGGTAAGAAACAGTATGCTCTCGATGCACGTATCAAGGGTGGCGAGCGCCACATGATTATGAGTGGTGAGTACGATCGTGTGCTACCTATGGATATCTATGGCGAATACCTTATCAAGGCCATCATTACCGGCGACATCGACCGTCAGGAGGCTTTGGGTATTTACGAGGTAAGTCCGGAAGACTTTGCCTTGGCCGAGTTTGTCGACTCCTCTAAGTTAGAATTGCAACGCATTGTTCGTGAGGGCCTAAACATCCTCCGAAAGGAGAATGCTTAATGTTCAATGTTCAATAAATATGAAAGCATTACGAAATTATCTCAATAAGATTAAGCCGAACTTCGAGGAGGGTGGCAAGCTGCATGCCTTCCGCTCTGTGTTCGACGGTTTCGAGACTTTCCTTTACGTGCCCAACGACACGGCAAAGGCAGGTGGCGTGAACATTCACGACGCCATCGACTCGAAACGCATTATGAGTATGGTGGTTATCGCGCTGATGCCTGCCATGCTGTTTGGTATGTATAATATCGGTTACCAGAACTATCTTGCTGCCGGCACACTGGCTCAGGCTTCGTTCTGGGAAATCTTCTTCTTCGGTTTCCTGGCTGTGCTGCCAAAGATTCTGGTCAGCTACATTGTCGGTTTGGGCATCGAGTTTGCCTGGGCTCAATGGAAAGGCGAGGAGATTCAGGAGGGTTATTTGGTCAGCGGTATTCTGATTCCGCTCATCGTGCCCATCGGCTGCCCGCTGTGGATGCTGGCTCTGGCCTGTGCTTTCAGTGTTATCTTCTGTAAGGAGATATTCGGTGGCACGGGTATGAACCTCTTTAATCCAGCCATCGCTGCCCGCATGTTCCTTTTCTTCGCTTATCCTTCCGTGATGACGGGCGATAAGGTTTGGGTGGCTCAGGACAGCATTTTCGGACTCGGCAACACCTTGCCCGATACCTTTACTGCTGCCACACCTCTTGGAGAGATTGCACAGGGCATTACGCCTAACACTTGCATCTGCGATATGATTTTCGGGTTCATCCCCGGTTCAATCGGTGAGACCAGTGTCATCGCCATTGCCATTGGTGCTGTTCTCCTGCTCTGGATGGGCATTGCCTCTTGGCGCACCATGCTGAGTGTCTTCGTCGGCGGTGCTGTTCTGGCTCTTATCTTCCAGCAGACAGGTCAGTCAATGGTTTGGTGGCATCATTTCGTGATGGGTGGCTTTGCATTCGGTGCCGTGTTTATGGCAACCGACCCCGTTACCTCTTGCCGCACCACAACGGGTCAGTATATCTACGGATTCATCATCGGTGCTATGGCTGTCATCATCCGCGTGATGAATGCCGGTTATCCCGAGGGAATGATGCTGGCTATCTTCTTTGGTAATATGATTGCTCCAATGATCGACCACTTCGTGGTTGAGCACAATATCTCGAAACGTTTAAAGAGAGGAGGTGCCAAATGAAACTGAATACTAATTCCAACGCGTACATTATTATATATAGCGCGATACTCGTGGTCATTGTGGCCTTCTTGTTGGCTTTCGTCTATCAGGCTTTGAAACCCATGCAGGATGCTAATGTGGCTCTCGACGTGAAGAAGCAGATTCTCTATTCGCTCAATATCCGTGGTTTGGACGGTCAGGAAGCTGAGGCCAAGTATGCCGAGGTTGTGAAGGAAGAGAATGAGCTCAACGGACAGAAGATTTATGAGTGCCAGATTGACGGGCAGGAGATTCGCGTAGCTTTCCTGAAGGGTATGGGTCTTTGGGGTGGTATCAGCGGATATATTGCCATCGACAAGGCTGGTAAGGTTTATGGTGCCTACTTCAACCACGAAAGCGAGACAGCCGGACTCGGTGCCGAGATCAAGGACTCGCAAGAGTGGCAGGAGAAATTCATCGGCAAGCAGATTTACGACGAGAACGGCAATGTCATTCTTTCCGTTGTCAAGAAGATAGAGAAGGCCGAATCGCAGGTTGACTGCGTGACCGGTGCCACTCTGACTTCTAACGGTGTTGATGCGATGCTGAAGGAAGGTCTGAAGAATGTTAAACCAACTAAAGCAGAGGAGGATTAAACTATGGCATTATTCAGTAAACAAAATAAGGAGGTTTTCACAAACCCATTGAACCTCGACCATCCCATACTTGGACAAGTATTGGGTATCTGCTCGGCTCTTGCCGTCACTTCGCAGTTGAAGCCTGCCATCGTGATGGGACTAGCCGTGACGGTAATCACCGCTTTTGCGAATGTGATTATCTCAATCATCCGCAACACCATTCCTAACCGCATCCGCATTGTGGTGCAGTTGGTGGTTGTGGCTGCTCTTGTGACCATCGTTTCTCAGATTCTGAAGGCTTTCGCCTATGACGTCAGCGTTCAGCTCTCTGTCTATGTGGGTCTGATTATCACCAACTGTATCCTGATGGGTCGCTTGGAGGCTTTCGCCATGATGAACAAGCCTTGGCCTTCGTTCCTCGATGGTGTGGGCAACGGTCTTGGCTATGCCATGATTCTGGTCATCGTGGGTGCCGTTCGTGAGTTGCTCGGACGCGGCTCGCTGCTTGGCTTCCAGATTATCCCTGATGCCTGCTACGACTTCGGCTATGTAAACAACGGTATGATGACGATGCCAGCAATGGCACTCATTCTCGTTGGTTGTGTGATTTGGGTACATCGTGCTTACTTTTATAAGGAGAAATAAGATATGGAACACGCAATATCATTACTATTCAGGTCCATCTTTGTGGACAATATGATTTTCGCCTTCTTCCTCGGCATGTGTTCCTACCTTGCCGTGTCGAAGACAGTGAAGACTTCGCTGGGACTCGGAATGGCTGTGACCTTCGTGCTCACCGTCACCGTTCCCGTCAATTATCTGTTGCAGACCAAGGTGCTGGGTCCCGACTGCCTCGCTGAGGGTGTCGATCTCTCGTACCTCTCATTCATCCTCTTCATCGCCGTCATCGCAGGTATGGTGCAGCTGGTGGAGATGACGGTCGAGCGCTACTCTCCGTCGCTCTATGCAGCCTTGGGCATCTTCCTGCCTCTGATTGCTGTTAACTGTGCCATCATGGGTGCCTCGCTTTTCATGCAGCAGCGCATTCTGATGGATGCCTCTAATTCGCAGGCCATCACCTCCGTTTGGGACGCCATCGTCTATGGCTTCGGCTCCGGCATCGGCTGGACGCTGGCCATCGTTGCCCTGGGTGCCATTCGTGAGAAGATGCAGTATTCTGATGTGCCCAAACCATTGCAGGGACTGGGTATCGTGTTTATCACCGTAGGTCTGATGGCTATGGCCATGATGTGCTTCAGCGGTCTAAATATTTAATGAATTATGGGACAGTTTATAGCAATTAGCATAGGAGTATTCCTTTCTTTGATCATCCTTGTGGTGATTGTACTGCTCGTGGCTAAGAAATATCTTTCGCCCAGCGGTAATGTGAATATTGAAATCAATGGCGACCGCACCATCTCCGTTGCTCAGGGTAACTCGCTGATGTCAACGCTCAACGAGAACGGTGTCTTCCTGCCCTCTGCCTGCGGTGGTAAAGCCTCTTGCGGACAGTGCAAGGTGCAGGTGCTTGAGGGTGGGGGAGAAATCCTCGATTCCGAAAAGCCCCACTTCTCGCGCAAGGAGATTAAGGCCGGTTGGCGTCTGGGTTGCCAGTGTAAGGTAAAGGGCGACCTGAAGATTCATGTCGACGAGAGCATTCTCGGTGTCAAGGAGTATGAGTGTACCGTTATCTCCAACAAGAACGTGGCTACGTTCATCAAGGAGTTCAAGGTGCAGCTTCCTGCCGGAGCCCACATGGACTTCCTGCCTGGCTCTTACGCCCAGATCAAGATACCTGCATTCGACTGCATCGACTACGACAAGGATTTCGACAAGTCGCTCATTGGCGACGAGTATCTGCCCAGTTGGGAGAAGTTCGGACTCTTCCCACTCAAGTGTAAGAACCCCGAACCCACCATTCGTGCCTACTCAATGGCCAACTATCCGGCTGAGGGCGACGTCTTCATGCTGACGGTTCGAATTGCTACGCCACCGTTCAAGCCCGATCGCTCAGGCTTCATGGAGGTTAACCCCGGTATTGCCTCGTCATACATCTTCTCGCTCAAACCAGGCGACAAAGTCATCATGTCGGGTCCTTACGGCGACTTCCACCCACACTTCGACTCAAAGCGCGAAATGATATGGGTCGGTGGTGGTGCCGGTATGGCTCCGCTGCGTGCACAGATTATGCACATGACCAAGACCCTCCACACCAAGGACCGCGAGATGCACTACTTCTATGGTGCCCGCGCCCTCAACGAGGTGTTCTATCTCGACGACTTCCTGGGACTGGAGAAGGAGTATCCCAACTTCCACTTCCATTTGGCGCTCGACCGTCCCGATCCTGCAGCCGATGCCGCTGGCGTGAAGTACACTCCGGGCTTTGTTCATCAGGTGATGCTCGAAACCTATCTGAAGGACCACGAGGCTCCCGAGGACATCGAGTATTACATGTGCGGTCCTGGTCCCATGTCGAAGGCGGTGGTCAGCATGCTCGACTCGCTCGGCGTAGAGCCTGAGAGCATCATGTACGATAACTTCGGCGGATAATCCGTCACAGTACATACAAACAGTATTGAGGACCCTCACCATTTCCGTGAGAGTCCTCTTTTCATTCCAAGTATGAACTCAAATATCTCGGACAAATTAAAGAAAAAAGTTATTTCCTTTGGTTTTTCGCCTGATTTACATTACCTTTGCAGAATATAGGTTGATAATTATAAATTAAATCTACTAAAATATGAAGAAAAATATACTTACACTTGTGGTTGCCTGGTTGGTGTCGTGCGCAGCGTTTGCTACGGGTATTGACCGTCAGCAGGCTGCCCAGCTGGCCCGCGACTTTATGGCGAAGAGCTTTAGTGAGAAGAGTGCTGCACGAAGGGCTGCGCAGACGATTCCCCTCGATGAGGTGAAAACGGGTCAGTCGTTGGTCTATGCCTTCAACGTTGAGGGCGGAGGCTATGTGGTGGTAGCCGGTGACGACTGTGCCCCAGCCATTCTTGGCTTTAGCGAGACATCGACAATCGACCCTCAGGATATTCCCGACGGTATGAAGTATCTCTTTGCGCAGTATCAGGAGGAGATGCAGTTCATGATTCAGAACGGGATGCATCGTACCGGCGAGATAGCCAATCTGGGTGAGGAGATTAAGCCGCTGATAAAAGCGAAGTGGGGACAGGGCCCTCCTTATAATTATATGTGCCCGAGATACAGGATTGATGACTACAATTCCAGGCAATCGAGTCTGGTAGGATGTGTAGCTGTGGCAATGGCTCAGATTATGTATTACCATAAATATCCTGCTGAGATTAAAGATATTCCCGGGAAATATGTAAATAGGAAAATGAAAAAGTATGTAGCTAAGCCTACGTTTTCTGATATGAAGTTGGAGTGGGATAAGATGTTGCCTACCTATGGTTCACGTCGGGATGTAGGGGGCACGCAGGATCAGCAGGACGCTGTGGCAAAACTGATGCGACTGGTGGGACAGTCGATTACGATGTCATATTCGCCCAGTTTTTCAGGCGCTTTTGACTGTTCTTCTTTTTCGAGCTATGTCAATTTCTTCAACTACGACGCTACCACTATTAAGCACATCCAGCGTTCCGACTATTCGTACGACGAATGGATAAAGACTATCTATAAAGAGTTAAAAGAGGGACGTCCCGTGCATTATTCCGGAAGATCCAGCAGTGTTGGTCATGCCTTTGTAGTGGATGGATATTCGAGGGAAGACTTTTTCTACATCAACTGGGGATGGTACGGCAATGAGGATGGTGAATTCCGTTTGCAACTGTGTAATGCCAGTAAGAAATACGAGGGCGGTGGTACCGGCTCTCAGGGATATGCTATTGACCAACAAGCAATCATTGGCATTAAACCGCCGACTTCGGCAACCGAGCAGTATGTTGACCCAGTTCCTGGGGGATTCTTCAAGTGGATTAACAGTGAAAGCCGCGAGCGAAAATCTATAGACGAGGATTTTGACTTGACAGCTTCCATTAACCAATGGTTCTATAACCATGTACACGTTACCAAACCTTTCGGTCATGGTGTCGTTTTAAGAAATGAGGCAGGAGAGACGGTGCAGAAGCTGTTGCCGCTGAATGATAAGACCAAGAGTTTTACCTTAGAGCCCGGTCGCCAGAAATGGTTTAACAGCCTGCCCATAAAACTGGGTGCCGGACTTGGAGACGGCACTTACACCATGGAGTTCATGTATAACATAGACGGTGGCGAGTGGCATTCTTACAAGCCTGTCACTAAGGTGATGTTTAAAATCAAAGGCAATACGCTAACCTTCGACAGTTGCCCTGACTGGTTGGAGGCAAGTATGATAGTGGATAAGGTGGAGGGTGACGCTCTGGACAGTTACATCATTCAAGTTAATCTGAAGAATAAGAGTAGCGACAAGACTTTCCAACGCTCTCTGAAATTGTCACTCGATAACGTTGCCAGATCAGTTCAGGATTTAGGTGTTGCCGTATTGTTGCCACCAGGCGAGGAAAAGACATACAGTTTCCTTTATAGGCCCAATGATTATACGCCTAAAACGCTTTATTTGGTACCAACTGAGGACGGTTCACCGCTATGTAAGGCCAAAGTGGAAGTGCCGGATCCTTCGGGCAATTATAAGCTCGACGGAACATTCAATCTGACCAACGACCTCAAACAACTGACCGATAAGTCATATGTTCTGAAGACTGATGACACTTATGAGGTGGTGTATAAATACCAGAACGCCGGTAATGGCCATTTCAGCGGTTATTTAGCATTGGTTGATTCCATCAGAGACATTGATGACGAGGAATTCGAGAAGAACGTGATCAAGGGTGAAATGTTAAGACTGCAGCCTGGTGACAAGGGAGAATTGCGACTGACCATCAGCAACGACGATGAGCCGAACATCGTGCATAAGATTGATTTCATTACCTATGACGATCTCGACAGACCCAATTCGCTTGATGAAACGAAGGAATTCACCATCCGTAACGTTTTCGACCTGTCGTTCGACAACTTCAAGGTAACGCCTACAGAAGAAACTGATGACGATTTTGCCGATTACAAGATTAGCGGCGACAAGGCCACGGTGAGCGGAAAGATTAGCAATCCCGAGGATGAGGATTGCAGCGGCTTGGTGATGATTAAGCGCTACACAATGGACTTCAGTGAAGATGCGGAGCAGGACAAGGATGGTAACTACTACATTGAATGCGACAAGATTTACCTCACGGAAGCGAGCATTCCTGCCAAGGGTAGTGTGAACTACTCGCAGGAGTTCGACATGCAGGGACTGGTGAAGAATAAGGACTATAGCGTGTTGGTAGAATTTGAAATCGCGTTCATCCGCGACGATACGGGCGAAACACAGTATCTGTACAGTTCTGACCCCTATCTACTGAACGACGGCACACCGACAGGTATCAACGTCGTCAAGATAAATGGCCAGCAGGCTGACGGCATCTACGACCTGCAAGGTCGCCGCATCAGTGGCAAGAAGGGCAAGGGCATTTATATTATTAATGGTAAGAAAGTGATATTAAAATAAATAAAGTATGAAGAAAGAAATGAAAAGGACGGCACGGTTATGGATGCTGTTTGCCGTCATCACATTGCTGGTGGTAGGGTGTACCGACGATAATATCAATCCGACGACACCGGAGGAGCCCGACGAACCCGAAGAGGTGGTTAAGACTGCCAGCGAAGTGCTGAAGGAGATCGAGGGAGTGTCGGATATCAAGGAAGAAAAGGATGAGGATGGTAATAGTGTTACCTCGTTCTATTTTAAACAGCCCATCGACCATAAGAATCCTGCTGCAGGTACTTTTGTGCAGTACTGCGTGTTACACTATAAGGGGTCTAAGCACACCACCGTATTGCACACACATGGCTATTCCATCACGACATCGGAAAAAGCAAAGGTGAAGCAACTGGAGCTGGCAAAGATTCTCGACGCCAACTATCTGGCGGTAGAGCATCGTTATTACTATCGCTCAACCATCGGATTGAGTGAGGAGGATACAAATAAGGGTATTTCATCTAATAAAGTGAAAGCCGACTACTGGAAGTATAACACTGCCGAGCAATCGACTGCCGACCTGCATAACATTGTGACAACCCTGAAGGAGTCAGGTTATTTCGATGGCAAGTGGGTGAGCTCGGGTGTGAGCAAGAATGGTATTCTGACTGCCCTCTATGCTTATTTCTATCCGAACGATATGGACGTCTATGTGCCTTTTTGTGCTCCTTTCTGTGACGGGGCAGAGACAACAGGCATCGGAAAGTGGCTGACCAACGAGAGTGGTGGCAAGGGCACGGAGCTTCAGAAAGCTGTCTGGGATGTACTGAATAGAATTACAACCGATGATAAGTTGCGTGACGAACTGGCAAATCTTTATAAAGAAGAACATGGCGATGATGCAAAGATCCAGAAGTATTCCACCGCGACAGCCATGTTAGCTTTGACCTATGATTATATGGCGAATATGTTCTATAAGTTCTGCTACCGTCCAACTGATGAATGGGATGATGTGATACCGGATGAAAACTGCAGTGCGGAACTCTATTACAGTTTTATTACGCTGGGCAAAACCAAGTATTGGGACAAATTGAAAAATCTCCGTCAACTGTGGGATGAGGAGGAACTAAAGGGCGATGATGACTACGAGGATGAAATCGATGATGACTATGAGGAAGAAGAGGACTGGGATTTTGATGAAGATGATGACCCCATGTCCAGTCGAAGGGCTACTTCTTCTACCTGGACGTTGAAGTTCAATGGTTTCCTGAATACTATTTATTTTGTGCATGCTGCCAAAGAGTTAGGTTATTTCCTCTATGACTGGACGATACTGCCTGAAAATCATGTGCTGACTCCATCGCATGTGGCATGGCTTAAAAAGAAGCAGACCATCACGAGATTTAATACATGGTATGAAGTGGAGTATGACGGCGGTAAGATGATGAGGGGATTCCTCGACTTTGTTAAGAACAATCGTAACAAGGATAAGTGTAAGATGCTGTTCGTCTATGGCGGCAACGATCCGTGGACGGGAGCTGCCATCCCTGATCCTGATAAGGACGACCCATGCGTGAAGAAATATGTAGTGCCAAACGGCACGCATAATGCTTTCCTCACCAATCCCGAATACTACAGGCCAGAGGATAAGGACTACATCATCAATACGGTGAAGGAGTGGCTGAAGGATTGAGGCGTTGACAAGCGAAAAAGAAAAGAGGTGAGAAAACTGATTCTCACCTCTCTTTTTTATTTTGTTATCTCTCGAAGTAGGCTTCAAGTTCGGCAGCGGCACTGGCATTTTGGTTGGGTAGGTCGCGGATGACGACACCATGTTCCAAAAGGACTACGCGAGTCGAAATGTCAACGGTATGCTGCAGGTTGTGGCTCGAGATAATCAACGTGGCTCCCGTCTCCTTTGCATAGTCGGTGAGGACGTGTTTGAGAATCAGCTGGCTCGATGGGTCGAGGAAGTTGAAGGGCTCGTCAAGAATCACAGTCTTCGGACGGCGGATAAGGGCAGAGATGATGCCCACCTTCTGCTTGTTACCTGCCGAGAGGTTGCGGATAAGCTTCTTCTGACCGAACACTTCACCGGCAGCAAACTGTTCAAAGTCCTTCAGACGCTCGTCAACCTCAGTCTGCGTCATGCCCGACACTTTACCTAAGAAGGCGAAATACTCCTCGGGGGTGAGGAAGTCGATGAGGAACCCCTCGTCGATATAGGCACCCACACTTTGTTTCCAATCCTCGCTCTGTGCAGGATTGATATTGTCAATCAGAACACTGCCACCATCAGGCTGGAGCAGGTCGAGCAGGAGTCGGAAGAGTGTTGTCTTACCAGCTCCGTTGTTGCCAACGAGTCCCAGTATGTCGCCATCGTTGATGGTCAGTTGCTCGATGTCGCAGGCGACGGTTTCGCCGAACTGCTTTTTGAGATTGCTAATGGTAATCATAATTCTCAATTATCAATTGTCAATTATCAATTATACCAATCCGCGTCCGTGACACTGCTTGAACTTCTTGCCAGAACCGCAGGGACATGGGTCGTTACGACCAGGTAGCTTTTCCTTCACGATAGGTGTGCGGGGCTGCTGGGCGCGAGTGTCCTGAGCGGCAGCACGAGCCTGATTGGGGTCGCTCATCTGCTCTTCCGACAGATTCTGCTTGCTCTCGGTGTATTGGTTGCGCTGTGTGCGCTGCTCGGGGGCTGCCTCACGAACGTCCTGCTGCTGCATTTCGGGGATAGCACCGCGCATGAGGATAGAAACGATGCGGTTGTTCATATCGTTGATCATCGAATCCCATACCTTAGCACTCTCCAGTTTGAAGATAAGCAATGGGTCTTTCTGCTCGTAGCTGGCATTCTGAACAGAGTGACGCAACTCATCTAGGGCGCGTAGGTTCTCCTTCCACGACTCGTCGATGATGTGCAGCAACATCTGCTTCTCAAACTCCTTGACAATGGTCTTGCCGTCGCTTTCGTAGGCCTCCTTCAGGTTGCAAGGGATGTTATACATCTTGCGACCGTCGGTCAGAGGCACCATGATGCGCTCGTAGAGGTGGCCTTGGGTTTCATAAACCTGCTTGATGATGGGGCGTGCCACCTCGCGTATATGCTCTGTCTTGCGGTTGAAGGTCTCCATCACCTGCTGGAAGGCATTCTCCTCCAGTTCCTCGCGCTGTACGGTCAGGAACTGCTCGTTGGTGAACGGAACCTCCATAGCAAAGATGTGGAGGAACTCCTCCTTGCAGCCCTCGTAATCGTTCTGCTCGATGATGTTGACCACGCGGTCCCACATCATGTTAGAAATATCCATGCCGATGCGCTCACCCATCAGGGCATGGCGGCGCTTCTCGTATATAACGGTGCGCTGCTTGTTCATCACGTCATCGTATTCCAGCAGGCGCTTACGAATACCGAAGTTGTTCTCCTCGACCTTCTTCTGGGCGCGCTCTATCTGTTTAGATATCATAGGACTCTCAATCATCTCGCCCTCCTTGAATCCAAGGCGGTCCATGACATTGGCAATACGCTCGGAACCAAACAGGCGCATCAACTTATCTTCCAAAGAAACGAAGAACAGCGAGGAACCTGGGTCGCCCTGACGACCGGCACGACCACGTAACTGGCGGTCAACACGGCGCGACTCATGGCGCTCGGTACCGATGATGGCCAGACCACCTGCGGCTTTTACTTCGGGTGAAAGCTTAATATCAGTACCACGACCAGCCATGTTAGTGGCGATGGTCACGGCACCCTTGCCGTTGGTCGACTGACCGGCCAGGGCCACGATGTCGGCCTCCTTCTGGTGTAGCTTAGCGTTCAGCACCTGGTGGGGAATACCCTCGCGCTTGCCGGTCTCGGGATTGACATACATATCGAGCATGCGGCTCAAAAGCTCAGAAATCTCAACGCTCGTCGTACCAATCAGCGTCGGGCGACCTATATTGCGCAAGCGCACAACCTCATCGATGACAGCGCGATATTTCTCGCGGGCGGTCTTATAGACGCGGTCGTCCATATCGTCGCGAATGACGGGACGGTTGGTGGGAATCTCCACCACGTCGAGCTTGTAGATATCCCAGAACTCACCAGCCTCGGTAGATGCCGTACCGGTCATACCTGCAAGTTTATGATACATGCGGAAATAGTTCTGCAGCGTGATGGTGGCAAAGGTCTGCGTGGCAGCCTCGACTTTCACGTGCTCCTTGGCCTCTACAGCCTGATGCAGTCCGTCACTCCAGCGGCGACCCTCCATGATACGTCCAGTCTGCTCATCCACAATCTTCACCTCGCCGTCAATGACCACATACTCGTCGTCCTTGTTGAACATGGTGTAGGCCTTTAGCAATTGCTGGAGGGTATGAACGCGCTCTGACTGTACGGCATAGTGCTGCAGCAGCTCGTCTTTCTTGTTCAGACGTTCCTCGTCGGTGAGTCCGGTCTCGGTTTCAAGGGCAGAGAGTTGTCCGGCAATATCGGGCAACACGAAGAGCTCGGCATCGTTGACCTGTTTTGCCAACCATGCTGTACCCTTATCGGTGAGGTCGCATGAGTTCAGTTTCTCGTCAACAACGAAATACAGGGGTTCAATGGCCTCGGGCATGCGGCGGTTATTGTTCTCCATATAGACATTCTCGGTAGCCTGCATACCTGACTTGATGCCTTCCTCAGACAGGAATTTGATGAGGGGCTTGTTCTTTGGCAGCGACTTATGAGAACGGTAGAGGGCAAGGAATCCTTCCTCCTCCAATTTCTTGTCGTTCTTCTCACGGCCTTCGGCAATCTTCTGTTTGGCTTCTGCCAGATATTGTGTAGCCAACTGGCGCTGAACACCCACCAGTCGCTCTACCAAAGGCTGATATTCCTCAAACATCTGGTCGTCGCCTTTGGGCACAGGACCGGAGATGATAAGCGGAGTACGGGCATCGTCGATCAGCACGGAGTCAACCTCGTCGACAATAGCGTAGTTATGGGCACGTTGCACGAGGTCCTGTGGCGAAATGGCCATGTTGTCGCGCAGATAGTCGAAACCGAACTCGTTGTTGGTACCGAAGGTGATATCGCATTGATAAGCACGGCGACGGGCCTCGGAGTTGGGTTGGTGCTTGTCGATGCAGTCAACGCTGAGCCCGTGGAACATATAGAGTGGTCCCATCCACTCAGAGTCACGTTTGGCCAGATAGTCGTTCACGGTAACGACGTGAACACCGTTACCTGTCAGAGCGTTAAGGAAGACGGGCAGGGTAGCGACCAGCGTCTTACCTTCACCCGTAGCCATCTCGGCAATCTTACCCTGATGCAGTACAACACCACCGAAGAGCTGTACGTCATAGTGAACCATCTCCCATTTCAAGTCGTTGCCACCAGCTGTCCAGTGGTTATGATAGATAGCCTTGTCGCCATCGATGGTAATAAAGTCTTTCTTGGGGTCGCCAGCCAGTTCACGGTCGAAATCGGTAGCGGTAACGACGGTTTCCTCATTCTCGGCAAAGCGACGGGCTGTCTCCTTGACGATGCTGAACACTTCGGGCATCACCTCGTTGAGGGCTACCTCGTAAATTTCAAGGGCTTCCTTTTCCAGCTTGTCAATCTGAGCGAATATCTCGGCACGCTCGTCGATGGGCGTGTCCTCGATGGTCCCCTTCAGTCGCTCTATTTCCTCTTTCTGTGTCTTAGCCGACTGCTGCACTTTCTGCTGGATGTCCTTGGTGCGCTGGCGCAACTGGTCGTTGTCGAGCTGCTGAATCTCTGGATAGACGGCCTTTACCTTTTCTACCAGTGGCTGAATCAGTTTCATGTCGCGTGACGACTTGTTGCCGAACAACTTTGTCAAAATCTTGGTTAAATTCATATCTTTTATTATCTGTTTTTACCTTATTAAAATAAATTGGGTGCAAAATTACGAAAAAAAATCCGTAATCTGCCTTACTTTTCTGCCTTTTTACTTTTTTACTGTCAAAAAAGCGGTTCTGCCACACAGGCATTGGGGGCGCGGATGCGAATAGCACGGGCAACGGCAGGCGCTATGCGATCGACGGTGACGGGCGTCTGAATGCGCTCTGCTTTCGTTCCTGCACCATAGATAATGATGGGGAAGGGAACGTGGGCAGAACGGGACATTGACTTCTCTTGGGTGTTCTCGTTAATGAGTTTCCAACCGGGTGCAATATCTACTATCAAGTCACCACATTTCTCGATGTTAAACCCATTGCGAATACTTTCAAGTAAATAACTATCGCTCGTCAGTAACTGATTGGCTGTATAGACGTTACGAACACCAGTTATTTGCAGCAGAAACTCTTGTGAGCGACTAGAGATTTCGCTCAGGTTGATGTTCTTCTGACGTAGCAACTGGTGGTTGAAATAGATATGATTCTTATGACAGAATTCCACATAATTGGCAGATCCGAAAACGGCACCCAGATACATGTTAAGTAGGTTGGCGGTACGGTTGATGAAGAACGTGCCGGTAGGGATGCGGAAACGTTCATGGTTCCCTTCTTCCTCTTCCTCGCGGTTGGTAGTGCCCGTGATAACGAATAATACGCGGTCGCGGGGAATGGTACGCTCAACGCCATTGACCAGTTGGGCTATCTGGCGGTCTAAGGCTATATACGACTCCATTTGTCGTCCTGCCTCATAAGTCAGACTGATGAGGTCGGTCTTTTCGTCGTTGCCTATACCGGCCTGTTCAATACACTTCAAAGCGGCATCAGTCACACTCTTGTTGATATCTGCCTCGGGATGGAACAGGCGCGAGAAGCCGCTCAGCCATTGGTTCAGCGGTCGGTAATACGTGGTCGTCATCCATTGGCCGTTGCTGATCCAGGCTGCACCGTCGGCAGCATGGCCAGCCGACAAAATGGCAGCATCGGCAGTAGGTGCAAAGGCAAATACTTTGGCAATGCCGTTGGTGGCCATTTTCAACTCGTCGCTGATAGTGGAGGTGCTCAGAAACTGCGGTGAATAGCCTATTTTCTGGTCTCTCACGCAGTTCTGAGGGCGCAATGTTTGTTTGTCGAGCCATTCTTCTGCGGTTATACCGTGATAATAAGGTGATGTGCCTGTGTGAAGCGAGGCAATGGCAGAAGCACGGTCAACAGGTGTGAAATTATAGGCTCCGTTGGTAAAGACCTTACCCTGACTCAGCAGCCGACGGAGTCCCTCGTTGCCGTAGAGTGGGGAGTAGTTCTCCAGATAGTCGGTGCGCAGCTGGTCGATAGTAATGCTTACTACCAGCCGGGGCGCTTGTGCAATAAGCTGTTCCTGAGCCTCGGCGGTGAGCCCCAGGAAACTGAGTAGGGTGATATATAGGTATTTATTCTTCATTGTCAGGCCCATCTGTGTTTAAGATGTAAGTAACATTGCAGCAGCAAACACAATGCCAAACTCCAGATGCCCTCAGCATAATGTTGGAACAGACTGCCTATCAGAAAGAGTACGGCCAAAATGGCAGTAATGCTCCAATAGCGGGTGGCACGGCCTCGGATGACCTTCCACAGGAAGAACCAAGGCAGGGGATTGAGCAGCAGAATCTGCAGATTGACACTCACGGTAGGATGCTGGGAGAAGAGCATCAGGAACAGGATAATGCCCATCACACCGATTATGGTCATCAACAGGGCGTCCCACCATCGGTAGGTGCGCTTCTGGCGCAGTTGGATAAAGAACAGGGCGATGCCTATGAGCAGAAGGATGACCGCACAGGCAAGGGGTGATAGTGGAAAACCGCTCTTCACCACCTGTACACCGGCAGGAACGGACATCCGGCGCTCCTTGACCAATGGGCGGAAATTGCCGTCTTTGTATATCTTGGCATGGTCGAAATCGTACATCAGGTTGTAGGGCAGAAACTCCTGCAGGCGCCTGTCGGTAGGACGGTCGGCCAGAATGCCCAGTAATAAGTCGTTGCCAAAGGCTGCCCACGGGTTGTTCTTGGTCATCTCGTGAATCATTTCCCTATGAGTAGGGGTATAGCCTTCACGGTCGGCATAGCTCACGGTGCCTTGTATGCATTGCTCGATGATGTCGCGCGCCTTCGTAGTGCAGTTGCTATAGAAATAGTTGTAGCGATAGATGCGGTTTTCGTTCTGCATGTTAATGGCCAGGGCCTGTTGCAAGATGGCTTTTTCCTGGTCAGTCAGGTTGAGCACCTGTTCGGTCACCATACTGCCAAAGCGTCGGTATTCTTCTTGGAACAGCCGATAGGGATAGGCTCCCAACTCGTAATCGGTCAGTCCGAAGACGAAACGAAGGGCAAAGAATGGCTTTTTGTAGTCGAAAACTCCATAATTGAAGGCAATATCGAGTCCTCCCTTACGCAAATCGTGATAACGAAGGGCAGTATGCCCATAGAGACTGTAAATTTCGTCATGTGGCTGACAAGTGAGCAGACTGATCTCGACGGAATCCATCCGAAGTGAGTCCTGCTGGGCAATCAAGGGACAAGAAGTGAGCAAAAAAGCACCCACAAAACACCCTTTTAGAGCATTAAAAATGATTTTTAAATGTTTCACGATGCAAAATTAACCTATATTTTCCACTTAACGTTCGATTATTTCGTTTTTTTTCAATAATTTTGCAGTCGATTTTCGAAAAGATAAAGAAAAGAAGCATGAAGAAATTACTTGTAAGTGGCCTCCTGTTGGGCTTTGGCGTAGTGTCGGCAATGGCTCAGAGTGGTACAAAGTCTCCATATAGTCAGTATGGATTGGGTGTTCTTTCTGATCAGTCGCAGGGTTTTAACCGTGGTATGGCGGGTCTGTTCCAGGGTTTACGCAGTGGAAATCAGGTGAACATGCAGAACCCGGCTTCCTACTCAGCAGTCGACTCGCTGAGTATGATTGTTGACTTGGGTGTCTCTGGAACATTAACTAATTTTAAAGAAGGCGATGCGAAGGTGAACGCCAAGACCGCCAATTTCGAATACGCTACCGCCCTGTTCCGCATTATGCC
>JAEEGF010666312.1_pt1 | contig 51431 bp, 40 predicted proteins | sample 9134171 | NCBI WGS metagenome assembly JAEEGF01 (sample SAMN16246542, study PRJNA631951) | gut metagenome | biome: gut microbiome; feature: rumen; material: AP-attached | host: Bos | place: Iran: Karaj | collected 2018-10
ATCGACCTTTTCTCGCGCCTGCTTCCCCGTGTATACCAGATTGTTGAGGAAATCAACCGTCGGTTTACCGAGCAGCTGCAGCAGAGATATCCGAATGACTACGGAAAGCTTCAGAAGATGGCAATCCTCATGGACGGTCAGGTCCGCATGGCGAACCTCGCAATCGTGGCCGGCTTCTCCGTGAATGGTGTTGCAAGACTTCATACCGAAATCCTGAAGAAGGAACAGCTTCGCGATTTCTATGAGATTTTCCCTGAAAAATTCAACAACAAGACGAACGGCATCACACAGCGCCGCTTTCTGCTGCACGGTAACCCGTTGCTTGCAAACTGGGTAACCGGCAAGATCGGCGACGAGTGGATTACGAACCTGCCGCACATCAACGAGCTTGCGGTTTACGCCGACGACAAGAAGAGCCAGAAGGAGTTCATGAACATCAAGTATCAGAACAAGCTCCGTCTGTGCAAATACATTCAGGAACATAACGGCATCGAAGTGGATCCGAGATCGATCTTCGATGTGCAGGTAAAGCGTCTGCATGAGTACAAGCGTCAGCTGCTGAACATCATGCACGTGATGTACCTTTACAATCAGCTTCGCGCGAACCCGGAGATGGATTTCTATCCGAGAACCTTCATCTTCGGTGCAAAGGCGAGTGCCGGATACAGAAGAGCGAAGGCCATCATCAAGCTGATCAACAGCGTGGCCGACGTCGTCAACAACGACAAGTCCATCAAGGGCAAGATGAAGGTTGTCTTCATCGAGAACTACCGTGTTTCCAATGCCGAGTGGATCTTCGCCGCAGCCGATGTTTCCGAGCAGATTTCGACGGCCAGCAAGGAAGCAAGCGGTACCGGTAACATGAAGTTCATGCTGAACGGCGCCGTGACAATCGGTACGATGGACGGTGCCAATGTGGAAATCGTCGAGGAAGTCGGCGCCGAGAATGCCTTCATCTTCGGTCTTTCGAGTGACGAAGTCATCAACTACGAGAACAACGGCGGCTACAATCCGTGCGAGATCTTCAATACCGACCAGGATATCCGCCTTGTGATGACGCAGATGATCAACGGCTTCTACAGCCCGGACGATCCGGACCGTTTCCGTGAGATTTACGACTCGCTGCTTTGCACACGCGGAGGCGAGAAGGCTGACCAGTACTTCATCCTGAAGGACTTCCGCTCTTACGCCGAGGCTCAGAAGAAGGTTGAGGAAGCTTACCGCGACGAAGCGGGCTGGGCTAAGATGGCACTTCTCAATGTTGCCAAGTCCGGCAAATTTAGTTCCGACCGTACGATTGAGGAGTACGTGAAGGACATCTGGCACCTTGACAAGGTGACCGTTGAATTGTAGAATTTAAAAGAACCGGGGATGCCTGTTCATCCCCGGACTTTTTGTTTTTCGGAGGAGCTGCATGGCATTTTCCATAACATTGCCGGAAAATGTGAAACGGATCATCAGGACACTCGAAACGGCCGGCTTTGAAGCCTACGCCGTCGGCGGGTGTGTTCGTGATGCGCTCCTTAACAGGGTTCCGCAGGACTGGGACATCACGACTTCGGCGCTGCCGGAGGAGGTGAAGCGCCTCTTTCCGAGGACGGTCGACACCGGAATCGAACACGGCACGGTAACCGTCATGCGCGGTCAGGAGGGCTATGAGGTCACTACCTACCGGATTGACGGAACGTACGAAGACTGCCGCCATCCGGATTCGGTCACATTCACGAGGAATCTCGGGGAGGATCTGCTCCGGCGCGATTTTACAATCAACGCGATGGCTTATAACGAAAGCACCGGCCTGGTCGATCTGTTCGACGGCATGAAGGACTTGCAGGCGGGCATCATCCGGGCGGTCGGCAATCCGACCGAGCGATTCTCTGAGGATGCGCTTCGGATTCTTCGGGCGGTGCGGTTTGCGGCCCAGCTCGGATTCACGATCGAGCCAGCAACAAAGGAAGCAATGAAGGAACTTTCGGGCAATCTGAAAGCCGTAAGCGCCGAGCGGATTCGCGAGGAACTGACGAAGCTTCTTAGTTCGGAGCACCCGGAAGAACTGTTTGAGGCGCGCGCTCTCGGAATCACGGCGGACTGGCTGCCGGAGTGGGATCTCATGTGCGACACGCCGCAGGAAAATGTGCACCATATCTACGACGTAGCCCGTCACACGACGGAAACCATTCACGGCCTTCACAGGACGGAAGAGTATCGGAATGCTTCCCCGAAGGAGCAGGCGATGCTTAACTATACGATGCTTTTACACGACAGCGCGAAGCCGCAGTGCAAGACGTTTGATGAGAACGGGCAGGCGCATTTTAAGGGACATGCGAAGCCCGGCGCGGCAACTGCCAAAGAGGTTTTGCGGCGCCTGAAGTTTGATAACGAGACGATTGATTCCTGCACGAAGCTTGTATATTACCACGATACGCTGTATCGCAGGCACGGCGAGGAACCGGCTGTGACGGTGCGGTTTTTGATGAACCGGATCGGGACCGAGAGGATGCCGTTTCTGTTTGCGGTTTTCACGGCCGATGCCGGTGCGAAGGCACCGCAGTATCTTGCAGGTTGCCTGAAACGCATCGAAATGCTTCGGGAGGCTTACCGGACTGTCGTTTCGGAAGGACACTGTGTCAATCTTAAGATGCTTGCCGTAAACGGTGCGGATCTGATGGCACTCGGGTATCCCGCAGGACCGGAGCTCGGGGAGGTTTTGAACAGCCTTCTTGAGGACGTGCTTCTTACGCCGGAGCACAACACAAAGGAATATCTGCTTGAAAAAGCAAAACGTTAACGAAAGCCCGGTTTCCGGGCTTTCGCTGTTTTTTGGTGCCGGTGAAGGAGAAGTCCGGGGAGGCTGTAATTTGTGATTTCTTTCAGATTTTCCGTGACAGAGCGGGGTCGTTGTGGTATAATATATCCGATTATGGGCTATCCTGTCGAAACGGTCGTTTTCGGTATGGAGAAACCCTTTTGACCGGAGGTTTTTATGCTTGGCTTTCTCGGAATTTTTGAGATGGACAGAGACATTCTGTTGTACGTTCAGGAGCATTGGAGAGTCGGATTTCTGAATGAATTCTTCAAGGCAGTCACCCACCTCGGGGACGCCGGAATATTCTGGATCATTCTGACCTGTATCCTGCTTTGCTTCAAAAAAACGAGAAAGGCGGGGCTGTTCTCGGCGGGCGCTCTGGCAGGCTCGGTTCTTTTAAACAACTGCTGCCTGAAGGTTCTGATCAACCGCACGAGACCGTATGAACTGATTCCGGAAATCGATCTTCTGATCAAAAAGGCTCACGATGCTTCGTTCCCGTCGGGTCATACCGCAGCAAGTTTTGCTTCGTGCTTTGCGATTCTGCCGAACGTGAAGAAGCGCTGGTGGGCTCCGCTGATCCTGATGGCGGCTCTCATCTCATTTTCCAGAATTTATGTCGGCATTCACTATCCGTCCGATATCGTCGGAGGCTTCGTGAGCGGCCTGATTCTCGGCATTCTGGCAAATGTCATCGGTAATTTCATTTTGAAGAAGATTCAGCAGAGAAAAGAGCTTTCCGTAGCGGAGGCAGAACCGGCAGAGGAGCCGGTACAGTAAAAAGGCGGTGGGACTATGAATACAATCGTCATCGTTCCCTCCCTGAATCCGGACGGGAAGATGGTTAATACGGTTAAGAGCATTCTTGCGGAGGGCTTCACCGACGTCGTTGTGGTCAATGACGGAAGCGGTCCGGAGTACCTTTCGTTCTTCGAGGAAGTGTCGAAGCTTCCCGGCGTGACGGTCTTAACCCATGAAGTGAATAAAGGCAAAGGCAGGGCCATGAAGACGGCATTTGCCTATATCCTTGAAAATCGGAAGGACGTTGCGGGCGTTGTGACCGTGGATGCCGACGGGCAGCATCTGCCGAAGGATATCCGGGCATGCGCGGAGGCGATGGAGGCCGACGGAAACAGAGTGATTCTCGGCGTCCGGGATTTTTCGTTGCCGCATGTTCCGAAGAAAAGCCGAATCGGCAACAACATTACAAAAGGCGTGTTCCGATTTGCCTGCGGAATCAAAATCAGCGATACGCAGACGGGACTTCGGGCAATTCCTTTCAAACACCTGCCGGCTATGTGCGAGGTTGCGGGCGACCGGTATGAATACGAGACCAACCAGCTGCTTGTGATGAAGCGGCAGGGAATCGAGTTCTCGGAGGTGGTCATCGACACGGTGTATATCGATGACAATGCGTCGTCGCATTTTCACCCGTTCCGCGATTCCATCCGGATTTACATGATCATCCTGAAGTTCATCGGCAGCTCGATTGCTTCGTTCCTTTTGGATTTCCTGCTGTTCACGGTCATCAATCTGGCAATCGGAGACAGCCTGGACGGTTCGGTCCGCCTGCTGATTGCGACAGTCGGCGCGAGAGTGGTGAGCTCGCTGTTCAACTACACGGTGAACAGAAAAGTGGTGTTCCGTTCCGACGCGGACGTGAAGCGTTCGCTTGTAAGGTATTACATCCTGGCGGCATGTCAGTTATTGGCATCGTACCTCCTGGTGAACATCGTGGCCGAGAAGATTCTCGACCTCGGCGCAACGTTTTTGGAGTCCGTCATCAAGATGATTGTGGACTTTGTTCTGTTCCTGCTCAGTTACCAATTCCAGCAGCGCTGGGTTTTTAAATAGGAGAGTGACATAATGAAAGCAAAAAAAGTGTTGAAGTACGTGGGGAGAGTACTTTTGGTGATTTTTGTCACACTTGTGCTTTTGGTAGGCACGGTATATCTTGTACTCCACAAAATCTGCAAAGGACCGTCTCCGGCAGCAAAAGCCGAGCTCGGTTCCTCGCTTCTTGAAAGCGGCCAGTTGAAGTTCGTCGCGAAGCTCGTTCTTTCGAAGGAAGAAATTGACGAGATTACAAAGATGAACGAACGGAAGCCCATGAATACGGATGTTCTGGATGACAGCCTGATTCACATTGTGAACGAGGATAATCCCGACCCGGATGTTACGCCGGATCCGAGCATTCCCGAGGAGGAATTCGATGAGAACGGTGTGCGCATCGTGAAGATTGCAGGCCGCTCCTTCCTTGCGAAACTGATGATCATCAAGGATCCTTCGCAGGTCAGAGTCGGAACGACATACCCGTACGGCGAATACGGAAAGAACCTGCATGAGATCGTTGCGAACAGCGGCGCGGTAGGCGGCGTTAACGGCGGCCTTTACGAGTCCACCGGTAACAAAGGCGGTCAGCCTCTCGGGGTTGTTGTGCAGGACGGTGTCATCAACTGCAACAGACCGCAGTCCAACAAGGGCCTTTACATGATCGGACTGACAAAGGATAATATTCTTCAGATTAAGGATATTCAGGGTTACACCCAGGCCGATATCAATCGCTATGTAGATGAGGCCGGCATCCGTGATGCCGTTTGCTTCCAGGAGGAAAGCTCCGATTCCAATAACCACTTCGTTCCCCTGATCATCAACGGCGAAGGCCGTGAGATGAACGGACAGGGAAGCGGCGCGAACCCGCGTACGGTAATCGCACAGCGTTCGGACGGCGCCATCATGCTTCTTGTTACGGACGGCCGTGCGGCAAACGGACACCTCGGTGCAACTGCTGCCGATCTGATTGCCATCCTTCTTGAGTATGGCGCGGTAAATGCCGCAAACCTTGACGGCGGAAGCTCTTCCACGATGGTTTACAAGGGCGAGTACGAGATGCCCAGCGTAACCTTCTATTACAACAACAAATCCTGGAACATGCCGACGGCTTTCGTCGTAATGCCTAAATAAGGAGGGAACCATGAGCGATTTTGATGATGATGATTTTAAGCCCGATTCCCTCAGCAACTTCAAGGATGAAAGCGAAAAGAATCTTTATGAAGCGCTTCGCAAGAGCCCGAATCTGGATTACGATCCGGACGAGGATGAAATGACCGAAGAGCAGTTCAAGGCTTATCAGGAGCGCAGACAGCGTATCGCGGAAAGACGCGAAGCCGGAAGAAACAAGCGCGCGAAAGAGCTTGCCGACCGGGAAGCACGCGTAAAGAGCATGGGCAAGATTGCAGGTTCCAGAATGGTTCCCGCGAAGACGAAGCCCGCCCGCGGCATTGCCGATATCACAAAGGAAGAGGAGAAGCCCCTCACGGTCATGCAGCAGCGTGCCGAGATGAAAGAAAAGAAGGGTCGCAGAATCTTCTATATCTGCCTCGGCATTTATGCGCTGATCTTCATCGTGCTGGCATTTATCTTCTTACGTTATACGGATAAGTGTCTCCGCCGTTACGAGGCATCCCAGTATGAGAATGTCATCGGCGGCATTGTGGACAAATTTGCCGACAGCGTAAAGGACGGCACGGTGCTTGACATGGTTCAGATTCCGGAGCATGCATGTGTCTTCGAAAGCGAAGATTTGTACCGTAACACTTACCTGCAGCTGCTTCGTGACAGCGGCACATTTTCCTACGGCAAGGATAAGCAGAGTTACGATTCGAGCCATCCGGTATATGACATTCTTTCCTCGGACGGCAATCTGGTCGCCAAGATCGGCCTTCGTCCCGAGAATGAAAAGACCATTTTCGCGATGCTTCGCGTAAGTGACTGGGTTGTCGATTATGTAACGCCCGTATTCAGCGTGACGACCAGCTCGTACCGCATTACGGTGCCGGACAACTATCGTGTGACGGTGAACGACATTACCGTGGATGAGGAATTCCAGAAGGGTAAGCCCGTTGAGGTGAAGACCAACCTGAACAAGGAAGTTCTCGAGTATATCACGATTCCTTCCCTGATCACGTATGAGGTTGTCGGACTTGCCGAGAAGCCTGTGATTAAGATTTATAACGGTCTCGGAAACGAGGTTGAATACACGCCCGATGAATCCGGGAACATCAAGATCGATGTTCAGGTCGGCATCAAGGGCGAGATGTCGACGGACCGCCGCGAGTTTGCTCTTGAGACCGCGCAGATGTATGCGGACTTCCTTGCAAGAGACCTCGGCGGAGAGAAGTACGGACTTGCCAAGATTCAGAAGCGCCTTCTGAAGGGCTCGTTCCACTATGAAGAAGCGAAGCATTACGCGAACGACTGGGACATCACATTTATCAGTGACCATGTGGATGACAAGCCGAAGTATACGAATGTCTCCGTTTCGGATTATACCGAGTACAGTGATGAATGCTACTCCTGTAGAATCAAGTTTACTAAGAACATGATCCTTGTTAAGACGAAGGGTCACAAGGAAGTAAATGTGGATTCGGTTTACTATTTCGTCTATGCGGACGACACCGATGACAATGTCATCAATCCTCACTGGTGCATGGTTGCCGAGGAGTCGTATGAGGCACTGACGCAGAACTAAACATAAGAATTTGAAAATGGAAAAGCGGAAGAGGGTTGAACTCTTCCGCTTTTTGCATGCTTTGATTCCGGGGAAGGCAGATTCAGCGGATCCGGCTCCTCCGATGATAGAAAACCTTATATTCGGACGGCGTGCAGTCCTTGGCCTGCCGGAAGACCCGGTTGAAGGTGGCAATCGAGGTAAAGCCCGACTGCATGGCCACATCCGTGACCGAAAGATGCGGGTTCAAAAGAAGCGCTTCCGCGGCCTTCACGCGCCTTTGGTTCAGGTAATTGTAGTAGGACTGCCCGGTGAACTGCTTGAACAGCCTCGAAAAGTGAAATTTCGAAAAACCGGCAATCGAAGCTGCTTTCTCGAGCGTGATTTCCTCCACGTAGTTCGTGTTGATGTAGGTGATGACGTTGTTCAGCTTCTCGACATATTCCATCTGTTTACCGGCTCTGACGTCGGGGAAGATCACATTTGTCCGGATATGACGTCTGCCGATGTTGGCGAAAAACTGGATCAGATAGGAGTAAATCATGGCCACGCGCATGGTGACGGCGCGGTTTTCGTACTCCGCGATCGACTGCTTCAAAAGGGCGACTTCGCGCTCGTGAATCTCCGGATAAGCGTCCTCGGTAATCAGAATCGGCTGCGAGAGCACCGGGCTTATTGCGGTAAAGTCATCCATCGAATTGAATACCGAGAAATCAAACATCATGATCAGCCTGGAGCCGGTTGCGGGCGCCTCGAGGGCGTGCAGTTCTCCGGGCGGAATGAAGAGGATGTCGTTCTCGCCGAGCATGTACACGCGGTTGTTGATCGTGACGCAGTAATCGTTCTCAAGCGGCATAATGATTTCCGCTGCGGCATGCCAGTGCGTGTCGTAATTCACATTCTGGCGGTTGATGTAAAGAAGGAGCATGTTGTTGGCTTCGAAAGCCACTTTTTCGAAGGTTCCGTCCATCTCTCGGGCCATTTTTTACCCTCCTGCGTTTCAAGAATTGTCATTCTATACCCCTAGAACAAATGTTGCTAAATCCGGAAAAGCAAAAATGCACAAAAAACGGGGGTGTTTTTAGCCAATTTTATGGTAAGAAAAGGGAATCCACAAGGTAAATACCATTTATCATCACAATTTTTACCCCATTTTTTGCACAAATGCGACGCAAAATTTGGAGGGAAAATTGATCAGACAGCCCTGTTTAGCAATATTTGATTATAATATAGCAAAAAATGAAGTGCAAATGCAACACTTTTTTTATATAATATTTGCACATCATGGTGATTTCTGAGGTGTTGTGCCCGGCAGATTGAAGGCATGAGGTGACTGACACTTACAGAACGGAGGGTCCAATGTTAAAACTTTTAAAGAAAAAAAGCGTATATTGGTCGATTATCATCGTGGCGATCATTGCGTTCCTTTTGATTTGGAACGGCATCACCAAAACGACGAATTATTCCGACAAATACGCGGGCTTTGACTTCTCAAAAATTGAGAGTGAAGGCCGTGCGGACTCCTATACCGCTTATCGCGCGAAGCACAGGGATGCCGGTTATCCTACGACCGACATTCAGGTTGATCTGCGCAAAGCGACAGGAGACTGTGAATTGGCCGATATGTTCGGCGAGACCGGTGTTCTGGTATCCAAGGAAGACGGTACCACGGTTATTCCGGTCAACGTTGCAGAAGAAGGATTCTACAACATTAGACTGATGTATTATCCCGATCCGGACAGAGAGACTTCCCGTGGCGTTCAGATTGAGCGTGAGCTCAAGATCAACAACGAGAGTCCCTTCAGCGGCGCAGATAATATTATGTTCCCCCGTATTTATACCGATGACGGGGCCCCGAAAGAGGATAACAGAGGTAACCAGATTCGCCCCAAGATTATTGAGGCGCCCCGCTGGGAGACCATCTACTTCAAGGATGAGCTGGGTTACATTACCGAGCCCTATCAGTTCTATTTCACCAAAGGCGAGAACAAGATTGAGCTTATCGGTGCTCAGGAGCCTTTGATCATCAAAGAGATGACGCTTGCAGCAGTTGCTAAGCGTGATTCTTATTCGGAATATCTGTCGAAGATGACTGCCGAGCACGGCAATGCATCTGCCAAGAATTCCAATTCCGTTCGTGTTGAAGGTGAGAAGGCACAGTATCGTTCCACGCAGGCCCTCTATCCTTTGTACGACCGTTCCTCCGCAGTCACCTATCCTTACAGTGTAACGAAACAGGTACTGAATATCATCGGCGGTGAGAACTGGAAGATTCCCGGACAGTGGATTGAATGGGAATTTGAAGCTCCGGCCGACGGTTACTATGAGATTACCCTGAAGGCAAGACAGAACTACAACCGTGGTTTTGTGTCGTGCCGTTCTCTTTATGTCAACGGAGAGATTCCTTTCGATGAAGCGGCTACCGTGAAATTCGATTTCTCCAGCGACTGGAAGATGTTCAAAATCAGCGACGAAAAGGGCGAGCCTTATAAGTTCTGGCTTCATAAGGGAACCAACAGCATCCGCCTTGAAGTTACGCTCGGCGAGATGGGTGACATCCTGTCCCGCATGAACGACAGCGTATTCCGCATGAACGGCATGTATCGTCAGATCCTCGTTCTCACCGGCGCTACGCCCGATGAAAACCGTGACTACAACATCGCGACCCGTTATCCCGAAGTTGTGGCTGCCATGGCTGACGAGTACAAGGTTCTTTACAAGCTGATTGATGACCTTGTTGCATATACCGGTGAGAAAGGTTCTCAGGTTACCGCATGTCTTACACTTGCCGACCAGCTTGAGAAGTTCTCCAAGGACGATGCCAAGATTCCGAAGAACCTTGTTGCATTCAAGAACAATGTCAGCTCCCTTGGTTCCGCTATCCTGACCCTCAGCGAAGCCCAGCTCGACATTGACTACATTGTTATTGCCGGTGCCGACTATAAAGTTAAGAAGGATACCGCAAACTGGTTCCAGAAGGCCATTCACGAAGTTCGCGCTTTCTTCGCTTCCTTTACCGTTGATTACAACGCCATCGGTAACGTATACGAAGATGATGACCGGCCTACCATTACGGTATGGATCTTCGGCGGTCGTGACCAGAGTACGATTCTGAAGACCATGATCGACGAGCAGTTCGTCGGAACTTACGGCATCTGCGTAAACCTTGACCTGATTACGGCCGACGTACTCCTTCCCGCAACGGTTGCCGGAACCGGCCCTGACGTTGCGCTCGGCGCGGGTACTGCCGAACCGGTTAACTACGCGCTTCGAGGAGCTGCCTGTGAGCTGTCCCAGTTCAAGGGCGACCCGATTGAAAAAGTCAAAGGCTTCGATGAAGTGGTTTCGGAATTCACGGATTCCTCGCTTGTTCCGTTTATATATGGTAAAGGATATTACAACGACGCAAGCGGGAATTACAAGAATAAGGGTGTATATGCACTTCCCGAAACGCAGTACTTCAACGTCATGTTCTACAGAACAGACATTTTCAAACAGCTCGGCATTGAGATTCCGAACACCTGGGAGGATCTGATTTCCATCCTTTCCACCATTGAAAAGGCTCACATGGATGTCGGTATTCCTTCCACGGAACGTAAGATCAACAACGTTGCCAACCCGGATATGAATGGATTCTACGCACAGCTGTATCAGCGCGGCGCTTCCCTCTATTCTCCGGAAGGTGACAAGGTTATGCTTGACACGGATGTGGCTATCGAAGCATTCGAAGCGTACACGATGTTCTTCACCCATTACAATACGCCTCGTGACTACAACTTCGTAGACCGTTTCCGTACCGGTGAGATGCCTCTGGCATTTGCCGATTATAACAACTTTAACACCCTGTGCGTATCCGCACCTGAGATTCGCGGTCTTTGGGATATGGCCATCATGCCCGGTACTTATGTAAAGGACGAGAACGGCAATAAGGTCGACAGAGACGGCGACGGTGAGTATGATATCGACCGAAGCGTACAGTGCTGGGGCGTTTGCTCCATCATGCTGGAGAACTCCAAGATGCATAAAGAAGCATGGACGTTCCTGCAGTGGTGGGCAAGTGCAGATGTACAGGCCCGTTACGGCATCGAGCTCGAGGCTGTCATGGGTGAGTCCGCAAGATATGCAACTGCCAACAAGAAGGCATTTGACCAGCTGGCATGGAGCTCTAAGCAGCGTGAGATTCTGCTTGAGCAGTGGAAGTGGGTTAAAGGTACTCCTGAGGTTGCCGGCGGATACTACACCACCAGACATATCGTAAACGCAGTTCGTCGAGTAATTAATAATAACGAAGATCCTCGTGAGACGCTTCTCGATTACACCCGTGATATTAACGAAGAAATCCACAAGAAGCGAGTCGAGTTCGGTCTTGAAAAGAGATAAGGAAGGAGAGAAAACGTATGAGTTACGCTAACTGGCGGAGACAGAGACAATTACGCCGCAAGTTTATGCTTCGTGATATCAGAACATTCCGTACTTGTTATCTTTTCCTTGCTCCTTATGCTCTGATTTTCACCTTGTTCTACGTAGTACCTGTAATCGTATCCATCTGGTTCGGTTTCACTTACTATAACGTTTTGCAGCCGGCACGTTTCATCGGCATGCAGAACTACATCAACCTGATTCTGGTTGACGATATCTTCCTGACGGCCGTTAAGAACACGTTCCTGATTGCCGCCATTACAGGCCCGGTCGGATACATTGCCGCATTCCTTTTCGCATGGCTCATTCACGAGCTGCCGAAGAGAATCCGTGCATTTGCCGTATTGGTTTTCTACGCACCGACCATTTCCGGTCAGGTTTACCTGATTTGGACATTCATCTTCTCCGGCGACTCTTACGGATACGCAAACGCCATTGGTGTGGACCTGGGTATTCTGGAAACGCCGAAGCTATGGCTGACAGACCCCCGTTACATGATGACAATCGTTATCATCGTAATCCTGTGGGCGTCCCTCGGTACCGGATTCCTTTCCTTCATCGCAGGTTTGAATACCATCCCGGATGACCAGTATGAAGCAGGTTATGTGGACGGTGTTAAAAACCGTTGGCAGGAGCTTTGGTACATCACCCTTCCGAACATGAAGTCCATGTTGATGTTCGGTGCGGTTATGTCCATTACGACCGCATTCAATACTGCGGACGTTACGATGGCGCTCTGTGGATTCCCGAGTACCGACTATGCAGCACGTACCGTTGTTACCCACCTGATTGACTATGGTCAGCAGCGTTTCGAGATGGGTTATGCATCCGCAATTGCGACGGTGCTCTTCCTTGCGATGTACCTGTGTAACAAGTTCATCCAGAAGGCACTCATGCGACTTGGAACCTGATAGGAGGGAATGACGAGATGAAAAAGATTAAAGCCGGAAGACAGCCTAACCGATCCCTCGCAGGTGATATCGGTGTCGGCATTGTCCTGATTATTTTTGGATGCTTTTTCGCATTCCCGCTTGTATACGTAATCAACTCCGCATTCAAGCCTCTTGATGAGTTGTTCGTATACCCGCCTAAGCTGTTCGTTCGTAACCCTACGACCAAGAACATCAGCGATATGTTCCTTCTTATGAATAAGCAGGGCGTTATCACATTTACCAGATACGCATTCAACTCCTTGTTCATTACCGCGGTAGGTACCGCCGGACATATCCTGATCGCTTCTATGGCAGCTTACGTGCTTGCCAAGTACCGTTTCCCCGGATCGGGTCCTTTCTTCAAGATGGTTACCGTAGCCCTTATGTTCACCGGTTACGTTCTGGCTATCCCGAACTACCTGATCATGTCGAAGATCGGTTTGGTAGATACCTATTTAGCTTTGATTATCCCGGCATTTGCATCGCCGATGGGACTCTTCCTGATGAAGCAGTTTATGGAATCGAGTATTCCTGACGTTCTGATAGAAGCAGCCAAAATCGACGGCGCAAAGGAAGGAAAGATCTTCTTCACGATTGTTATGCCGCTTGTAAAGCCCGCAATCCTGACCTTGATGATCTTCTCCATCCAAAGCTTGTGGAATAATATCGGTACAACCTACATCTATTCGGAAGAATTGAAGACCCTGCCTTTCGCACTTCGTACGTTGGCAGCCGGCGGTGTAGCCCGTACCGGTGTATCTTCGGCATCAACCCTCTTCATGATGGTTCTGCCGGTTGTATGCTTCATCTTTTCACAGAGCAACATTGTTGAGACAATGGCAAGCTCCGGTATTAAGGAATAAGGAGGAAGGATTATATGATGAAACGTATTACAGCACTCCTTCTTCTTGCGTGTCTGGTGCTTTCCGGGCTTTCCAATGCGAAAACCGCATATGCGGACGACGACTGGTACACCTACACATACAATTACTGGGGTGATGAGGCGGCATCTCCGGATGCTTATACCGTAGACCGTGTCATTTCCGGTAGTGCTTTCGGCGAAGAGGTGGGCGGCCTTTTGAACCCCGACAGCCTTTTCGCAATTGATGATATGCTTTATGTTGTTGACTCCAAGAACAACCGTATCATTGAGAGCCAGTGGAAGAACGGTGAATTCAGAACGGTTCGTGTCATTTACCACGTAAATGTTTCCGAAGAGAAGAAGGACCTTCTGAAGATTGGCGATAAAATCGAGCTTTGCCTGCTTCAGCCCGGTGATGTATTTGTTAAGCCTATCACGAAAGAGCAGCGCCTGAAGGTTTACGGCGAGTATCTCGGAACTCCTTACGTTCCCGAGATTGAGCCGGAAGAAGAGCCTGCTAAAGAGGGCGAAGGCGAGAATACCGATGCCAATGCAGAGAACGCCGACGCCGGAAAATCAGACGGAGCTTCCGATTCTGACGGCGAAGCCGGAGAGACCGGAGAAGCCGGAGAGACCGGCGAGACCGGAGAGACCGGTGAGACCGGAGAAGCCGGTGAGGCCGGCGAGTCTTCCGAGGGCGGTAAATCTTCCGAAGGAAGCAAGACAGGCAAGACAAAGTGGCATGAGAATATCGAGGTCAGAAAGTTCAACAGAGACTATGATATTTTCATCGCCGATACACAAAACAACCGTATCATCCATTGCGACTATGACCTGAATGTCATCGACGTTGTGGCCAATCCTAAGGATGAAACGCTTGCAGACGATTTCAAGTTCCTTCCGTCACACTTCGTTGTTGACGATGCATATCGTTACTATGTACAGGCTTTGAACATCAACGCCGGCATCATGGAATTTACGAAGGACGGAACGTTCACCGGTTATATCGGTGCCAGCCCGGTTACGATTTCCTTCGCACAGAGAATCTGGAGAAGGATTCAGTCTAAGGAACAGAGACAGAAGACCAAGCAGTTCGTTCCTACCGAGTACAATAACATTTGCATTGATTCGAAGGGTTTCCTTTATGTAACGACAAGTACCCTGAAGGATAACGAAATTGCAACCGGAACCGGTAAGCCCGTCCGGAAGCTGAACTCGATGGGTACGGATATCCTGATCCGTAACGGTAATCATTTCCCGATCGGCGATCTGAAGACCGGAAACGTTGCCGGCGCAATGGAGCAGGGACTGTCCATTACCGGTTCTACCGCATTCGTGGATGTTGTTACATTTGAGAATGAGACCTACTGCTGTTTGGATAAGACCCGCGGAAGACTTTTCGTATATGACTTCCAGGGCAACCTGCTTTATGCATTCGGTAACTCCGGCATGAACGAAGGAAGCTTCCAGAACCCGTCCGCAGTTGTCAAGCTTGACGAGGAGACGCTCGCGGTTCTTGACCGTTTCGCCGGAACGATTACGATCTTTACGATGACTTCCTACGGCAAGCTGATTAACAGGGCTTTGAGCCTGTACCGTATAGGTCAGTATGACGAATCCGCGGATGTATGGCGTGAAGTTCTGAAGTATAACGGCAACTGTGAACTGGCTTATGTCGGCATCGGCCGTTCCCTGCTTCGTCAGAAACGCTATAAGGAAGCAATGGATCAGTTCGAGATTGCCAGAGATTCCGTAAACTACTCGAAGGCATTCAAGTACTACCGTGAAGAAGTCGTAGAAGACAACATCGTATGGTTTATCATTGTGATAGCAGCACTTGTTTTGATCCCGAAGGGAATCAGAACAGCGAAACGATTGAGAAAGGAGATTAGCGAAGCATGAGTAACGTACTCTCCAAAATTCTCGGCTTTTTCACAGGCGAAGGCTTCAAGCATTATTTGAAGACCTTGAAGTACAGCCTTTATATGATTCTGCATCCGTTTGACGGATCGTGGGATCTGATCCATGAGAAGAGAGGATCCATGGCAGCGGCGCATACGATTGTCATCCTGGCGTTGCTTACCAACATCTGGGACATGAGATTTTCCAACTTCATGGTAAATAACACCCGATGGAGCGAAGTCAACATTCTGATGAGACTGGCCAGCATTCTGGTTCCGCTCTTCATCTGGGTTCTGTCCAACTGGTGTCTTACGACACTGTTTGACGGCAAAGGACGTTTCCGGGATATTTACATGGCTACGGCCTATTCCTTCACGCCTTACGTGCTGATCGGCATTCCGATGATTATCGTAAGTAATATCGTAACGAAGGAAGAGGGCGTGTTCTACACCTACTTCAACGTTTTCGCTTTGATCTGGTGTGTGTTCCTGATTCTTTGCGCAATGATGATGATTCACGACTACGGTCTCGGCGGCGGACTTCTTTCCACCCTCGCATCCGTAGCAGGCATGGCGGTTATCATGTTCATCATTCTGCTGTTCTTCAGCCTGATTAGTGATGCCATCGCTTACTTCGTGTCCATCTATAAAGAAATAACAATGCGAATCAGTTAACGCAGGGAGGCATAGAATGAAGAAAAAGATTATAAGTTATGCAATCACCTGCGTCATCATCGCCGTTCTTACGATTCTCGCAATCATCTTCGGCGGTGATAAGGAAATTACTAAGAAGCAGATTGATGCATATCGTTTTGACTCAGATATGGATACCGAAATCCAGACGATCAGCAACGGTGTCGTTTCTTTGGATTTTAACCCGAAGACAACGCAATTCACCTTCACCGATGCGAGAGGAAATAAGTGGACCGGATATCCTGAGAGCGTGGAAAATACGACTCAGGCCATGCTGAAGTCATTGTTATATGTTCAGTACAAGAACTCCAACGGTCAGCCTAACTACATGAGCAGCAATGAGCACAGTGTAGCAAAAGAGAACTATACCTACGAAGTACTTGCTGATCAGAATGCAATCCGCATCGACTTTACCATCGGTATGATTTCCAAAACCTATCTGATTCCGGCAGCAATGCCCGAAGCCAGATTTGAAGAGTTCAAGGCTAAGAATACCGAAGAAGGCGCAAAGCATATGCGCGACTGGTACAGTAAGTATGATGCCAAGAGACTCATCAAGGATAAAGAAAAATGGGCAACTCTCTCCGAAAAGTATCCTGATCTTAAGGTGGATAGCGACGGAGACGGAAACCCGGACGGTATCGTATACGAGATCTTCTCAAATCTTCAGAACTACCAGAAGGAAGCTCTGGAGAGAGAGTTCGAAGCGATGGGCTATACCCGAGAGGATTATGAAGCCGATATCGAATATGGTTCGCATGAGGAATCTTCCGATATTAAGCCGACCGTCAATATGTCACTTTATCTGAAGCTTGAGGAAGACACACTTGTAGCAGAGGTTCCTTACGACTCCATCGAGTTCTATTCGGAGTATCCGATTACCGGTCTTCGCATTCTTCCTTTCATGTGTGCAGCCGGAGAGGATGAAGAAGGCTTCCTGTTCGTACCTGACGGATCCGGTGCCAAGATTAACTTCAACAACGGAAAGATTGCTTCCAGTACGTACAGCGCACGTGTTTACGGATGGGATTACGCACAAGGACGTAAGGAAATCGTAAGTGACCCGGTTGCCCCCTTCCCTGTATACGGTATTTCCTATACGGACAGAAATGCTTCTCTTCTTTGCATGATTGAGGAAGGCGAGGCTTATGCTACAATTGAAGCTGATATTTCCGGTAAGCGCCACGCTTTTAACTATGTATCGAACGATTTCCTGATTGTGCATAACGACCTTGCCAATATTTCGGGACGTTCCCTGCAGGATATCTACCTTTTTGAGAGAAAGCTCCCGGAGGGTGAAAAGCTTCGTATTCGTGTGAAGAGCATCGATTCCGCAAGTTATGTAGATATGGCTAAGGCATATCAGCAGTATTTGGCGGGAATCTATCCGGAACTCGGTCAGAAGGTTACCAAGAGCGATCTTCCGACGGCTGTCGAGCTGGTTGGCTCCATCATCAAGACGCAGCACATTTTGGGCTTCCCGAAGGATCTCCCTTACGCGCTTACGACTTATGATGAAATGGGCGACATCATGAAGGATCTTCATGATTCCGGCTGGTCAGGTGTGAATGTCGTATTGAACGGATGGTTCAACCGCGGCGTTGTTCATGATTGGCCCGACGATATCGACCTGATCAGAAAGCTCGGTTCCAAGAAGACCTTCAAGGGCCTGGTAAGCACATTGGAAGGATACGGTTATTCCGTCGCCGGTAAGGCTGACTTCCAGTTTGTTCATCATAACAAACTCTTTGACAGCTTCGGCGCTAAGTCCGATGCCGCAAGACTCCTGAACAGAGAGCCTGTAAAGATCTATCCTTACAGCAGCATCTGGTACGGTGAAGTTAAGGAAGAGGATCCTTACTACCTTGCGAAACCTTCCTATACCGAAAAAGCTTTGAAATCCTTTATTAAGGATGCTGACAAGCTCGGAATTAAGAACATTGCATTCAACTCAATCGGTAACAAACTCGGTGCCGATTATCATCCGAGAAAGGGCATCAGCCGTCAGGCAAATATGAAACAGCAGGTAAATCAGATTTCTGCTCTTGCCTCGAGAGAGAATGTGTTCTATAATAGTAATATGTACGTGGTTCCTTATGCCGATCTTTTGATTGACTTCCCGATTCACGCGCAGGGCACCAGCCTTGAAGATGAGTCGATTCCGTTCTTCCCGATTGCATTGCATGGTTATGTTCGGTACACGGGCGATTCCATCAACATTACCAATGACTATATTACGAACCTTTTGAACTCCGCTGAGACGGGCGCCGGACTCTACTTCATCTTCATGGATGCTACCGGAGATGAGCTTCAGGAATCCGACTTTACATACTTCTTCGGTGCTAACTACGATTCGTGGAAGGACAGCGCTAAGACGCTGTACAACCGTTACAAAGCCGACTTCGGACCGCTGACAACGGAAACCATTACGGATCATAAGCAGGTTGCCGAGAACGTATATATGACCGAGTTCTCTAACGGAACCAAGGTTTATGTAAACTATCGGACATCGGAATACAAAGCAAACGGAATGACCATTCCTGCACAGGATTGGGTTGTTGAAACCGGGAAAGGAGGAAACTAAATGGCTAAAGCGAAACGCAAATCGATGGCCAAAGGGAATGCGAAAGCAGGTTACCTGTTCATCACTCCCTTCATAATCGGTTTCCTGCTGTTCCTGGTTGTTCCGTTGATTCAGTCGTTGCGGATGTCCTTCTGTGATGTTTCCGCGACGAACGGACAGGGACTTAAATACAAATGGGTATTTCTTGACAAGTATAAAGAAGTATTCTTCAAGGATCCGGACTACGTTCCTAGACTCCTTGACAACCTGAAGAATATGGCATTGTTCGTTCCCGGAATTCTCGTATTCAGCTTCTTTATGGCAATCTTGCTGAATCAGGAATTTGCAGGCAGAGCATTTGTCAGAGCCGTATTCTTCCTGCCGGTTATTCTTTCTTCCGGTATCATGGTAGGCCTTGAGACCAACAACTCCCTGATGGGTTCCATGCAGAACGCCATCAAGGAAGATACTTCGCTGACTTCCATCACGAAGACACTAGAGAACATCCTGCTGACCGGTGAGAGAGCAAGTAAGTTCTTTGAATACGTAATCAATCTCGTAGATAAGGTATACGATATCGCGAATGCCTCCGGTATCCAGATCATCATCTTCCTGTCAGGCTTGCAGACGATTTCGCCGAGCATGTACGAGGCATCGAAGATTGAGGGTTGTACCGCATGGGAGAACTTCTGGAAGATTACGCTTCCGATGATCAGCTCCCTGATTCTGGTAAATGTCATCTATACCGTTGTAGATTTCTGTACGAAGTCTGACAGCCAGCTGATGACGCTGATTAACGATAAACTCTTTAAGAACGTCGACTACGGCTTGTGTGCCGCGATGTCCTGGGTTTACTTCGGAGTGATAATGGTAATACTCGGCATATTAGCATTCATTATTTCAAGGTGGGTATACTATTATGACTAGAAAAGAGAGACGCGAGTATTTCAAAGAGAGAAACAGGAAGTCCGGTGGATACCTGTTACGGAAGAAGATTTGGAATTCTATCTTCCGTTTTTGCCGAGCGGTATTGATCTTCGGATTATGCTTCCTGATTCTGCAGCCTTTGTTGAACAAGATTTCCCTTTGCTTCATGACGAAGGACGACTTGTTCGATCGTACGGTTATCAGTATACCTAGACATTTCTCCACTCAGGCTATCCGCCTCGGTTGGAAACTGATGTACAACTTTAAGCCGTTCTGGTATTCCATCTGGATCGGTGTGTTGGTAGGTGTTATTCAGGTTATTTCCAGTACCCTCGTCGGTTACGGATTTGCCAGATTTAAGTTCCCGCTTAAGAACTTCTGGTTTGCCTGTGTAATCCTGATGATTATCGTTCCGCCGCAGACACTGCTTACTCCTATGTACCTGATGTTCTCCGATTTCGATATTTTCGGCATCATCAGATCTGTTCACGGCGGTAAGGGAATTAACCTTCTCGGTTCCTTCTGGGCGTACCTCGCGGTATGTGCAGGTTGTGCCGGTTACAAGAGCGGTCTTTACATTTACATGATGCGTCAGCATTTCCGTAATGAGCCGAAAGAGCTTGAGGAAGCAGCTTGGGTAGACGGTTGCGGTAAGTTCCGTACCTTCTGGAACATCCTTCTTCCCGGTGCAAGACCGATGATGGTTTCCTGTTTCCTGTTTGCATTTGTTTGGTGGTGGACTGATGGTGTTTATTCCAAGATCTTCTTTGCAAGAGGAATGGGATGGTATACCGTAGCGAACTGTCTGCCCGGCGTTGTAGAACGTTTGAACCACGAGTATAAGCAGATTTTCCATATCGTGTCGAGCTCCGGTGGTAACTTCGTTCCGCCTGCATACGGCAACCAGATTCTGTCTGCTGCAACAATGATTACTCTTGTGCCGTTGATTATCATCTATCTGCTGGCACAGAAGAGTTTCGTTGAAAGTATCAGCCAAAGCGGTATTAAAGGCTGATGCATTACCCCGAATTAAAGCCGTGACGACGGCTTTAAGATATCGATTCCCCGGCAAGGGGGCGCCCTTCATACTTCTCACCTCCTTGTGAGGAGTTGGCCAGGGATTAATCGAATTCATTTTTTAAAGGAGGATCCTTAAATGAGAAACGCAAAGAAACTTGTGCTCGTTCTTGCCGTTGCGGTTTTCGCAATGTCCTTCATGGCTTGTAAGAAGGATAATAAGGCTACGGACACACCCACTCCTACGCAGGCTGCTACCAATGCACCCACGCAGGATGTAACACCCCCTACCCCTACCCCCAGAGATTGCAAGGGTATCGAAGTAACCCTTCTTGACTGGTGGTCCAACGCTGATCCGACGGCCGATGGCTATTGGAGAAAGCCTCAGAACCAGTATCAGACCGTATTCTTTGATATGCTTTCTGATGCTGAGGAAACCTACAACTTCAAGTTCGCTCGTAAGAACGCCGATTACGGCTGGGGTGATAAGTACATTGAGGCCACGACTCTTTCCATCACCAACAACAAGCCCGACGGTCAGATCATCACGATGGATAACCGTTGGATCGCTTCTCTTCTGAGCAACGGTCAGTTTACGGATGTAAGCAAGGTTTCCACTGTTGACTGGAACGACGAGAAGTGGAATGCTAAGGTTAAAGAAGTTATGACCATTAATGGCGGTCTCTACGGCTTTGCTGCAGGTACCGAGGCCAGAACCGGTGTCTTCTTCAACAAGGGCATCTTCAAGCAGTTCAACATTTCCGTTGATCTTCCTTACGATCTTCAGAAGGAAGGCAAGTGGAGTTGGGAAGAGTTCTCCAAGCTCTGCAAGGATTTGACCAAGGATACCAACAACGATGGTATCACTGATGTTTACGCAGTATGCGGACAGGATTACATTGTAGCTTACGGCGCAATGCAGTCCAACGGCGTTTTCGTAATCGAGAAGGAGTCCAATGGTCTTCTTAAGGTTAACGCAAGCGATTCTAAGGTTATCGATGCTCTGAACTTCGTTCGCAGCCTTGATGACGACGGTTACATGTTCCCGAGACCGGAGACGGTTGACGGTTCTAACTGGGACTTCTTCAAGAAGGCCTTCTATGATAATAAGGTTGCTATGTACATCGAGGAAGAGTGGGCTGACACCCAGGAAATCAGAGTTAACTCTCCTGAGCTTGACTACGGTTTCGTATGCTTCCCTTATGGCCCTGCAACCGGTAAGCTTGTTTCCATCATTCGTGAGAACATCCTCTTCGTTCCCAGCTGCCCGGCTACCGCTGATGTTGTAGAAGATATCCTCTTCGCATACAACATTTACACCTCTACTCCTGAGGAGTACAAGGGTGACGACGCTATCTGGCAGTCCAGCTACGACTGGAAGTTCAACGATGAGAGAGCTGTCAACGAGACCATTCGCCTTATGGTGAAAGATCTTCCTCAGTTGATGTATGCCGCTACTCTTATTCCTAAGTTCGGTGACGAAGGCTGGCCGGGTGAACTCCAGGCAGGCAGCACTGTAGCTGAGGTTCTTGAGTCCTGGACTCCTAGATGGGAGGACGAGGTTGGCGAATTCAACGCTAAGTTCAAATAAGACTTAATTGTTTTTTGGACTCTTTTCCCTTTGGGAGGGGAATTCCTTCGGGAATTCCCCTCTTATCACAAGCAGCAATAATTTGCTGTCTGTGATAAGAGAATGCCCAAGGGGATCTCACAACAATACAATCGGAGGCTTATATGAGCAAACCCGTCTATCTTGATGAGTCTCGTACCTTTTCGGAAAGAGCAGCTGCGCTGGTGTCGGAGATGACTTTAGAGGAAAAGGTCATGGAGACTCTTTTTAATGCACCGGCAATCGAGCGTCTTGACGTAAAAGCGTACAACTATTGGAATGAAGCACTTCACGGTGTTGCCAGAGCAGGCGTTGCAACCGTTTTTCCGCAGGCCATCGGCCTTGCGGCTGCTTTTGATGAGGATATGATGGAGCAGGTAGCTGATATCATTTCCACCGAGGGCAGAGCGAAGTTCAATATGCAGTCTTCCTACGGCGACAGGGATATTTACAAGGGCCTGACATTTTGGTCTCCGAACGTGAACATTTTCCGTGATCCCCGTTGGGGCCGCGGTCATGAGACTTACGGCGAAGACCCGTATCTGAGCGGTCGTCTCGGCGTGCGTTTCATTGAAGGAATCCAGGGGCATGACCCGAAGTACCTGAAGGCTGCAGCCTGTGCCAAGCATTTTGCCGTTCACAGCGGGCCCGAAGACCTTCGTCACTCCTTCAACGCGGTAGTTTCCGAGCAGGATCTTTACGAGACCTATCTTCCGGCGTTTGAGGCGTGTGTCACCGAGGGCAATGTCGAGGCTGTCATGGGTGCTTATAACCGCACGAACGGAGAGCCCTGCTGCGGAAGCAAAAAGCTTCTTACGAATATTCTGCGCGGGCGGTGGCATTTTTCAGGGCATGTTACATCGGACTGCTGGGCGCTTAAAGATTTCCACGAAGGTCATATGGTGACGGCCAATGAGCTGGAGACCGTTGCGCTTGCGATGAATGCGGGCTGCGATCTGAACTGCGGCAATCTGTATGTGCGGCTTTTGCAGGCGGTTAAGGAAGGCCTTGTGGAAGAGGCGACGATTGACCGCGCGCTTACAAGGCTCTTCACGACGCGGATGAAGCTCGGTTTATTCGATTCTTCGGAAAATGTGCCGTATTCGACAATCGGATACGATGCCGTAGATACCGACGAGAGCAGGGATTTCAACCGCCGCGTTGCCGAGAAGACTGTGGTTCTTTTGAAGAACAAGGACGGACTTCTGCCGCTTGATCTTGAGAATATCGGGACCATCGGCGTAATCGGACCCAATGCAGACAACAGAAAGGCTCTTGTAGGCAACTACGAGGGCACCAGTTCGCAATACATTACCGTGCTCGAAGGAATTCGCGACTACGTCGGAAACAGCGCCAGAATCGTCTATTCCGAGGGCTGCCATCTGTTCAAAGACCGCGTGCAGGGACTCGGACAAGCCAATGACCGCATCGCCGAGGTGAAGGCGGTTGCTGCGATGAGCGATGTTGTGATTGCCGTTATGGGACTTGATCCGGGTCTTGAAGGAGAAGAGGGCGACCAGGGTAACGAATTTGCCTCGGGTGACAAGCCGAATCTCAAGCTTCCGGGACTTCAGGAGGAGGTGCTTCGCGTTCTTGTTGAAAGCGGCAAGCCGGTTGTGCTTGTGCTTCTTTCCGGCAGTGCATTGGCAGTTCCTTATGCGGACGAGCATATCCCCGCGATACTGCAGGGCTGGTATCCCGGCGCACAGGGCGGACGTGCGATTGCAAACGTTCTGTTCGGCGCCGCATGTCCTGAGGGCAGGCTTCCCGTGACATTTTACCGTTCCGATGAGGATTTGCCGTCCTTCACCGATTATGCGATGAAGGGCAGAACGTACCGATACATGACGAAAGAGGCTCTGTATCCGTTCGGATACGGGCTTAGTTACACCGAGTTTGCCTATTCGGATGCCGCTGTTTGCGGAACCGTTCCGGGCGGCGCGGAGGTTACTGTCACCGTGACCAATACGGGACGTGTGGCCGGCCGTGAGACGGTCCAGGTTTATGTAAAATCGCCTCTAAAAGGAGCGCCGAATGCGCAGCTGAAGGGTCTTAAGAAGCTTCTTTTAAACCCCGGCGAGTCGAAGACGGTTACGATTCCGATTCCCGGCAAATCCTTTGGCGTATATGACGAGAAAGCCGAGCGCGTGATTGTGCCCGGAGAGTATGAAATCCATGTGGGTGGTTCCGCTCCCGACCGTAGAAGCGCGGAACTCTTGGGGAGAGCGCCGCAGAAGCTGTCGCTACGTTACGACGGCGGGCGCGCGGCATATCATGATGCGGAGAAGAAATATCTATGAAAGACGAAGAACTTGACTTGAACGAAGTCGAAGAAATAAAAGAGCCTGCCATGGATGAGGCGGGGGCTGTGACGGTTTCCGATGAGTCCGGGGAGCCAGCCGAAGACGAGGCGGATGTTGAAGCGGTTTCCGATGAGTCCGGGGAGTCCGCCGGGGATGAGACGGATGCTGAGGATGCAGCGGAGGATTCCGACGAGCCTTCGGAAACTAAGGAAGAGGCAAGAGCACGCAAGTTGAAGGAACTGAGGGGCGACGTCATATTTTTCATCGTCAGCTTCATTGTGATCTACACGATCTTCCGAATCTTCCCGCCGTACCACGTGTCGGGAAATTCCATGAACAATACGTTACGAAACAAGGCGTTCGGCTTCGGCACCATCTTCTTTACACCCGATTACGGCGACATCATTGTGCTGCACGGCGACGGAGAGAAGACCAACAATGACGATTTCATCAAGCGCGTAATCGGCAAGCCCGGGGATATCCTTGACATCATCGACGGTCACGTTATCAGAAACGGCGAGAAGCTCACCGAGGAGTATGCCTATTTTGATCCGAATGGCATTCTGAACGGCAACAACCAGCACTTTGAGCTCCTCGATGGGGAATACTTCGTCATGGGCGACAACCGGCTGCATTCGTCAGACAGCCGATACTTCGGCCCGATCAAACGCTCCGAGATGAAATGTAAAATGCTGTTCTTCCTGTGGGGGAAAAAGCGGTAGTTCCTTTTGGAAAATGGAACGAAAGGCCCGGGTTTGGGAGGTTTAGTTCCACGCGGACGGTTGACCGTGGTATCCAATCGTATAAAAGAAGTTTGATAGTCCCACGGCGCGCCGTGGGACTTGTTGTTATCGGCATGCCCCCCGCAAACTTCGGATTTTTCACTCATTGCACATGTAGGATTATCGAAATTATGGCAAACTGTTTTGGGGGAGAGAGGCGTTTCATTTTCCGCGGACAGAGCACTTGATTTAGGGGGGAGTTTCTGCTATAATCATTTCGGCTGTGCGGATTGCCGCGCGACCGTCCGAAATTAAATCTTATTAAGAAAGGAAGATATATCATGGCTTTAGTTACCACAAAAGAAATGTTTGCGAAGGCTTATGACGGTGGCTACGCTATCGGTGCTTTTAACGTAAACAACATGGAAATCGTTCAGGGTATCACCGAAGCAGCGGGCGAGCTGAACAGCCCCGTTATCCTTCAGGTATCCAAGGGTGCACGCGCGTATGCAAACCACACCTATCTTGTAAAACTCGTTGAGGCTGCCGTTATCGAGAATCCTCAGATTCCGATCGCTCTTCACCTTGACCATGGTGACAGCTTTGAACTTTGTAAGTCCTGCATCGACGGCGGTTTCACTTCCGTTATGATCGATGCTTCCAGCAAGTCCTTCGATGAGAACGTCGCTCTTACCAAGCAGGTTGTTGAGTATGCACATGCTCACGGCGTTGTAGTTGAGGCTGAGCTCGGTACCCTCGCAGGTATTGAGGATGAGGTTCAGGTTGAGCACGGTAAGGAAAGCTACACCCGTCCGGAAGAGGTTGAGGAATTCGTAGCAAGAACCGGATGTGACTCCCTTGCAATCGCTATCGGAACCTCTCACGGCGCATATAAGTTCACTGCTGCACAGTGCACGAGAAATGCTGACGGCATCCTTGTTCCCCCGCCGCTCCGTTTCGACGTACTCGAAGAGTGCATCAAGAGACTGCCCGGTTTCCCGATCGTTCTTCACGGTTCCAGCTCTGTTCCGCAGGAATTCGTTAAGATGGTTAACCAGTACGGCGGCAACATGCCTGACGCCGTTGGTATTCCGGAAGAGCAGCTTCGTAAGGCCGCTCAGCTTGCCGTATGTAAGATCAATATCGACTCCGATATCCGTCTTGCCATGACCGGTAACATCCGTAAGTACTTCGCAGAGCATCCGGATCACTTCGATCCCCGCCAGTACCTGAAGCCCGCTCGTCAGGCCGTTAAGGATATGGTTGCTCATAAGATTAAGTACGTACTTGGTTCCGATAACAAGATCTGAGCGATAAGCGAGTGCTGACGCACCCGCCCGAAGGGCAATGATTGAATTGAAAAAGCTCCTGAAAACTTTATGTTTTCAAGGAGCTTTTTTGATTCGATCATTAGGCGGACGAAGTCCGCGGTGCAAGGGCCGAGTGAACGGACACCGAGCGGGCTGTGCCCGCGAGGGGAGCGATAAACGGGCGGCGCGAGGCGGACGAAGTCCGCGGTGCAAGGGCCGAGTGAACGGACACTGAGCGGGCTGTGCCCGCGAGGGGAGCGATAAACGGGCCGTGCCCGCGCGCGAGTGGAGTGCGGCTATTGAGTGGAGTCTGAGCGCGCCTGTATGCGCGGTGCAATCGATTGACAAAGCATGCTACCGAAAACGCAAGTTTCAAGGGTTCTTTTGATGCCCTTGGAAAATGAGGATTTCCCCTCTTGACTTCACGGGGGTCCCTGTGGTAAGGTAATCCTACCGGATCAAAGCGCAGATTCTTCCGGTATCTCAGTCGGGGTCTCCCGACATCATAAAGGTCGTTCGACCGATTTACCCGCAAAGCAAAGCACCTTGACAATTGAATTTTTCTGAAACTCTGACAATTTCTGTAATTCTGAGAGGTTTTTTGTTATGAAATTTAGAAAACAACCGGCAAAGGCGGTGATGCTTGTCGTCTGCCTTTTGCTCTCTCTCTTCCGGGGAAGTTCTGTCCGAGCGGCGCAGGAAACCGGGAGGGCATACACCGAAACGACGCCTGTTTATGTCCTGATTAAGGAGGAACCGGCCGGAAGGTGGCTTACGAGGTACAATTTCATTCATAATATCGTGATAAATGGGACGACTTTCCCCGCCTATTGCCTGGAATCTATGCTGAAAAGCCCGAACGACGGCGTTTTCTATCATACGATTGACCCTTCGGTCATGGGCTACTCGGAACGCATGATGACGGGAATGCGGGAGATTCTTCGAAACGGATATCCGTACACAACGAAGATCTGCGGCTACGATTTCGGAAGCGATACTGTGGCGGCGCAGGCGGCAACGCAGATTGCAGCGCGCATGTGGGCTTCGTATCAGAAGGAGCAGGAAGGGGCTTCCTACCTGGCATTTTCCTTTTGGAATCCCGAACCGAAACGCGGTACGCCCCTGGTGAAAGTGGGGACTGCGGACGGCGCGGAAGAGGTTTGGGGAGCGGCGACGGCACTGTTTCAGCTTGCAAAAAGCGGCGCCGTGACGACGATCAACGCGGCATTTGCCATGGAGAGGATTGTCGTGCCGACGGAAGGAACCGGAGACGGAATTCTTGTGTATCTGAAGGTTTCCCTGACAAATTGCGAGTACGCGACGCTGTCCTTCAGCATTGACGGCGCGCAGATCGTGAGTGTCTCTAAGGGGACGGCGCAGAAGATTGAAGAGGGCGCCGAGGTGACGGTCAGGCTGCCTGCTTCCGCAGCAGGGAGCGAGATGACCGTCATGGCCAGCGGATACAGCACGAAAGCGGCGTCATCCCTGCATTTCTATCAGGAGGATACAAGAACCATGCAGCGGCTGTTCGTCGGGCGGACCGACCGGTACGGCGTGACAATCACGACGAAGGCATTTGCGATTCCGACTTTGCCGCCGATTGTCGGCAAAGTTGCCGTTTCGAAGAAGGCACTGACGTCGGGATCTTCCTCGGCGGGTTCGGAGAACGAGAGCGGAAACGGAGAACTGGCGGGCGCGAGGCTGCAGATTCTCGATCAAAGCGGAAATGTGGTGTATGAATGGGTGACCGACGGAAAGGAGAGGCAGCTAAACGGCGTTTTAGAGGCCGGAAAGACATATATTCTTCATGAGGCGGAGGCACCTGTGGGGTACACGCTTGCGAAGGACCAGACCTTTACCGTGCACGCGGACGGAAGCCTCAGTCGGGTTGTGATGGAGGATAAGCCGACCAGGGTGGAAATCAGCAAGAAATCGGCGCTTGACGGGTCCGAGCTTGCGGGTGCGAGGCTGCAGATTTACGAAGGAGAGAAGTTGATTGTCGAATGGGTGACGGACGGCAGAAAGAAGACCTTTACCGGTCTTTTGAAGGCCGGCGGAACGTACCGGCTTCATGAGGCGGAAGCGCCGAAGGGGTATGTGCTCGCGAAGGACGTCACATTTTCCGTCGGAACGGACGGAGAGACCGACAGCGTTGAGATGGTGGACGATTATACCCGTGTCGTGATCAGCAAGCGAAGCTACGGCAGCGAGGAAGCGCTTTCGGGCGCGTCGCTTCAGATTCTCGACAGCGACGGGCAGGTCGTGGACGAATGGGTCAGCGACGGGACGGAACACGAAACGGTCGCGATGCTGACGTCCGGAGGCTGCTATACGCTTCATGAGACGGCGGCGCCCGAGGGCTATGTGCTCGGCGACGATGTCATCTTCACGGTTCCGCGTGGGGCGGAGACAGGCGAAGTTGTCATTTACAATGCGAAGATGGGGCTGACTTCCCCGATTACCGGCGACAGCACCGGAAACTATGTTTTGTATGGGATTTTCGCTTTTCTGGCGGCGTTCAACACAAGTGCAATCAGAAGGCGGGGCCGGAAACGGAGGTCCTGACATGGCAGCAGTCGAAGCGGTGCGAAAAAGCTTTTTGGCGGAGCGGATCACGAAGCTGCGTCTCAGGCGCGGCATCAGCGAAGCGAAGATGAGCACGGATCTCGGAAGAGGGCGCGGTTACATCAACCGGATTACGTCGGGAAGAGGGTTTCCGGGGTATCCGGAGCTTCTTTCGATCTGCCGGTATTTCGGGATGAGCCCGGAGGATTTCTTCTGCACGGAGGACATCAGCGACGGCGACCGGACGCTCCTGCGTAAGTTCAAGAGGCTTACCGGGCAGGAGCAGGACATGCTCGAGGAGGTCATCGACAGGCTTCTTCGGGAATCCGAAGAAAGAGCCGAATGAAGACGGAGGCGGTCACATTTGCCACGGCCTTCCCTTTGGAAAATGCGACGAAAAAAACGGCGGCAGTTTACACTGTCGCCGTTTCCGCATTTGGTGGATTGTTTAGCCGAAGTATCTTTTCAGAAGACCGGCCAGAGCCTTGCCGTGTCTTGCCTCGTCACGGGCCATCTCATGAACGGTGTCATGAATGGCATCGAGACCGAGTTCCTTTGCACGTTTTGCAAGATCCGTCTTGCCTGCGGTTGCACCGTTCTCGGCATCAACACGCATCTGGAGGTTCTTCTTGGTGGAATCGGTTACGACCTCACCGAGCAGCTCTGCAAACTTGGCAGCATGTTCAGCTTCCTCATAAGCAGCCTTCTCCCAGTAAAGACCGATTTCAGGATAACCTTCTCTGTGAGCAACCCTTGCCATTGCAAGGTACATGCCGACCTCACGGCACTCACCTTCATAGTTGGCGCGGAGATCCTTAAGGATATCCTCTCGAACGCCTGCCGCAATGCCTACAACATGCTCTGCAGCCCAGGAAAGATCACCTTCCTGCTTAGTGAATTTTGCGCCGGGAACACCGCATACCGGACACTTTTCCGGGGGCTCATCACCCTCATGCACATAACCGCATACGGGACATACATATTTTGCCATATCCATCTCTCCTTTTCGGGTATTTCGGTAGTTTCATTATGGAAGAAGAGCGGCTCCTTGTCAACTGAAACTTTGCCTCTTCGGAGGGGGATTTTTTATGGTTGAATTTCTGTCATTTTCCCTTTATAATCGAAGGCGGAATCCAAAAAAACGGGGGATTGTCATGAAACGTGCTGTTTTCGGCATTTTAGTATTGGTTCTGATGACTCTTACCGCCTGCGGCAAGGACAAAATGACCGCGGAGGGAGAGAACGAAAAGGGCCTTGCTTATTATAATTCCGGCGATTACGAGACCGCGCGCGCTTATTTCGAGCGGGCGCTTAAGATTGAGTCCGGAAACAAGGAAGTACTGAACAACTACGGAATGGTTCTGATCCAGCTCCGCGAGTATGATCTGGCGCTTGAGCAGTTTAACGCGGTCATCGTGGCGGATGCTTCGGGCGCGAAGGCAATGAAGCGCAACAAGTTCGCCTACCGCGGGCAGGGAATCGCTTACATGCAGAAGCTGGAGTTTGAAAAAGCGTTAGAGAGCTTCATCAATGCGCTTGCCATCAGCACGGAATCCGGCTGGAACATCGACATTATGTACTACAAGGCCAACGCCCAGGAGTGCCTCGGCAAGACGGATGAAGCCGTGTCGACCTACACACAGGTGCTCGAAATGGATCCGAAGAACGTGAAGGCGCTTTGTTCCCGTGCCAATCTCTACCGGGAGAAAGGGGATTTCCAGAACGCGCTTGAGGACTATGAGACGGCTCTCGCGAGAAGTGAAGGCAGTTATCAGTCGTACCTCGGTCTTTACACCTGCTACCGTGATCAGGGCGAGGACGAGAAGGCCGAAAAGACACTGGATAAGGCAAGCCGCCTGAAGATTAACAACAACGAGGATAAGTATCTGCTCGGGCAGGTGCATTTCTATCAGAAGAACTATACATCCGCCAAAATCGAGATGCAGAACGCTGTCGAGAACGGGTTCACGGAGGCATACTATTTCCTCGGTGAAATAGCGCTCTATAAAAAATGCTACGAAGAGGCCATCTCGTACTACGACAGCTACCGTGCGAGCATTCTCGCGACCTCGCCCACAGTCTGCAACCAGGAGGCGGTGTGCTATTTGGCACTGTTCGATTATGACAAGGCTTCCGAAATGATAGAAATGGGACTTGCGTTCGGCGCATCCTCCGCCAGACAGCAGCTGCTTCGGAACCGCATTGCGGTTTTGGAGGGAAGATGTGACTTCGCCGGTGCTTACGAGGCGTTCCAGACGTACATCGTGGAGTATCCCGGCGACAACGAGGCCATTCGCGAATACAAATTTGTCAAGAAGCGTCTCGGCTTAGAATAGTGAGGTTTTATGTTTGAGAATAAGACGGAAGAGGAACGCGTCCTGATGGTGGCCGTTGCCGACGGTACGCCGGGTTCCTCTTTTGAGGAAGTGAAAAAGTCCCTGGCGGAGCTTTCGGAGCTTGTGAAGACCGCCGGCGGCGTCACGGTCGGAGAAGTCATTCAAAACCGTGAGGCACGGCATCCGGGGACCTATATCGGCAAAGGAAAGATTGAAGAAGTCCGGGAAGAAATCGCACGGACCGAAGCCGACGCCGTCGTCACGGACGACGAGCTGAGCCCCGCCCAGATGAAGAATCTCGAGGACGCTCTCGGCATTAAGGTGATGGACCGCACGATGCTGATTCTCGATATCTTTGCGAAGCATGCGTCGACCAGGGAAGGTTCCGTTCAGGTAGAGCTTGCACAGCTGAAATACCGTTCCACAAGGCTGATCGGAGCCGGCAGCGCGATGTCCCGTCTCGGCGGCGGCATCGGGACAAGAGGCCCCGGCGAGAAGAAGCTCGAAACCGACCGTCGTGTCATCCGCGGGCGGATTGCGCAGCTGAACCGGGAACTGAAGGAGATGCAGAAGAACCGCGACGTGCAGCGGCAGGGCAGAATCCGTTCCGGCATTCCGGTGATTTCCATCGTCGGATACACAAACGCCGGCAAATCCACCCTGTTAAACCGCCTCACCGGCGCGGAAGTGCTTTCGGCGGACATGCTGTTCGCCACGCTTGACCCGACCACGAGAGTGTGTGAGACCGAGGACGGACAGGAGATGCTGTTCACGGATACGGTCGGATTTATCAGAAAGCTGCCCCATCATCTTGTGGACGCGTTCCGTTCCACGTTGGAGGAGGCCCGTTACGCTGATATCATCCTGCATGTGGTGGACGCTTCGGCGGAGGAGCCCGAGACGGCGATGGCCGTCGTTTACGAGACGCTTGCGGGTCTCGGCATCGAGGACAAGCCGATCATAACGGTTTACAACAAGATCGATCTGGCAGGCGATGTCATCATCAAGGATCTGAAGGCCGAGAAAACCGTCCGCATTTCCGCCAAAACCGGCGAAGGCGTGAACACGCTGTTACAGACCATAGGTGAAGTGCTTCGCGAAGGAAAATACTATCTCGAGACCGTGATTCCCTACGACGATGCGGGCAGGGTCGCGGAAATCCGCCGCGTCGGAGAGCTGGTCTTCGAGGAATACACGCCGGAGGGGATTGCCGTTAAGGCGTATCTCCCGAAGGAATACAAAAGGTAAATGGTCCGTTACAAAAAACGTCATGCAAAACGTCAAAAAAGCCCCGTTTTCCCGAAATTATAAGGGAAGGCGGGGCTTTCTGCGTCTGTTCGTAAACAGGACTTCCGTCAAAGTGCAAACACAATATATAGTATTTTTGGCATTTTTCACTAATAGATTTAGTTGACATCCTCTACCCTCTGTGCTATGATTAAGACAATCGCTTCCGTTTGGAAGCACAGGACGGACGAAAGGAGAATGCGCATGATTCAAGTAGCAAAAAGGGACGGGGAATTACGTGATTTTGACCTGCAGAAGATCTGCGGAGCCATAGAGAAGGCATTCAAAGCAACACAGAAGGAGTATACGGATGACATCATCAACCTTCTGGCACTTCGTGTTACGTCGGAATTTCAGAGCAAGGTAAAGGACGGCGTTGTAGAGGTGGAGGATATTCAGGACTGCGTTGAGCACGTGCTCGAATCCACCGGCTATACCGATGTTGCGAAGGCGTACATCCTCTACCGGAAGAACCGCGAGAAGATGCGTAACATGAAATCCACGATTCTCGACTATAAGGAGATCGTGAACAACTATGTGCATGAGGAGGACTGGCGTGTTAAGGAGAACGCTACGGTTACGTATTCCGTAGGCGGCCTCATCCTGAACAACTCCGGTGCCATAACGGCCAACTATTGGCTCAGTGAAGTATACGATCCCGAGATTGCCAATGCACATCGGAATACCGATATTCATATTCATGACCTTTCCATGCTGACCGGTTACTGTGCAGGATGGTCTTTGAAGCAGTTGATTAAAGAGGGTCTCGGCGGAATCCGCGGTAAGATGACCTCTTCGCCGGCAAGACATCTGTCCACGCTTGTGAACCAGATGGTGAACTTCCTCGGCATTATGCAGAATGAGTGGGCGGGCGCGCAGGCGTTTTCCTCTTTCGATACATACCTTGCTCCTTTCGTAAAAGTTGACAATCTGTCCTATAAAGAAGTAAAGCAGTGCATCCAGAGCTTCGTATACGGCGTGAACACCCCGAGCCGTTGGGGTACCCAGGCTCCGTTCAGCAACATTACGCTTGACTGGACCGTTCCGGCAGACATGGCCGAGCTTCCCTGCCTGATCGGCGGCGAGGAGATGGACTTCTGCTATAAGGATTGTAAGAAAGAAATGGATATGGTCAACAAGGCCTTCATCGAGATCATGATCGAAGGCGATGCGAACGGCCGCGGTTTCCAGTATCCGATTCCGACCTACTCCATCACGAAGGACTTTGACTGGTCCGATAACGAAAACAACCGTCTTCTGTTCGAGATGACCGCGAAGTACGGCACGCCTTACTTCAGCAACTACATCAACAGCGACATGCAGCCGAGCGACGTACGTTCGATGTGCTGCCGTCTGCGCCTTGACCTTCGTGAGCTTCGTAAGAAGACCGGCGGTTTCTTCGGTTCCGGCGAGAGCACCGGAAGCATCGGTGTTGTTACGATCAATATGCCGAGAATCGCTTATCTTGCAAACGACGAAGCTGATTTCATGAAGCGTCTTGATTATATGATGGACCTTTCCGCACGCTCCCTGAAGGTGAAGAGAACGGTTATCACCAAGCTTCTTAACGAGGGTCTGTATCCTTACACGAAGCGTTATCTCGGAACGTTCGAGAACCATTTCTCGACGATCGGTCTTGTCGGCATGAACGAAGCAGGTCTTAATGCAAAATGGATCGGCAAGGACATGACGCACAAGGAATGCCAGGATTTCTCCGTTCGTGTTCTGAACCATATGAGAGAGCGTCTCTCCGATTACCAGGAGCAGTACGGTGACCTTTATAACCTTGAGGCAACTCCCGCAGAGTCCACCAGCTACCGTCTTGCAAAGCATGACAAGGAGCGTTACCCGGGCATCATCACCGCGGGCAAGGAAGGCGAGACGCCTTACTACACCAACAGCTCGCATCTGCCGGTAGGCTTTACTTCCGATCCGTTTGAGGCATTGGACATTCAGGACCGCCTGCAGACGCTTTACACAAGCGGTACCGTATTCCACTGCTTCCTCGGCGAGAAGCTTCCGGATTGGCGCGCAGCTGCTAAGCTTGTCCGTACGATTGCCGAGAATTATCAGCTTCCGTACTACACGATGTCGCCTACGTACTCCATCTGTCAGACGCACGGTTACATTACCGGCGAAGTGGACAAGTGCCCCGAGTGCGGCGCTCCGACCGAGGTTTACAGCCGTATTACCGGTTACTACCGTGCCGTACAGAACTGGAACCCCGGAAAGCAGCAGGAATTCGAGGAGCGTCTTGAGTACGTAATCGATCCGGCGAAGCTGAACCGCGGCATCGAGTCCGAGAGCAGCACTCCCGTGAATGTCGAGAGAACCATGCCGGTTGTCGACGAGGCACCCCAGGATGAGCTCCTTCTGTTCACGACCAAGACCTGCCCGAACTGCAAGCTTGCGAAGGAATTCCTTTCCGGCATGAACTACCGTGTCATTGACGCCGAGGAAAATGCAAAGCTCACCATGAAATACGGTGTCATGCAGGCTCCTACGCTCGTTGTTTTGAAGGGCGACAATGTTGAAAAGTACACCAACGCTTCCAACATCCGCCGTTTCGTAAACGAGAGCCGCTAAGCAGAAAACTAAACAAAGATTCAGGGGGACCTTTCCGGTGAGAGGTCCCTTTTCTGAAAGAAGAAGTGATATTTTCCACCAAAAGGAGAAGCTATATGAGTTACGCCGATGACGTTTTTATCCGGATGTGCAAAGATGTATTGGAGAACGGAACGAGCACGGAAGGTGAGGCAGTTCGTCCGCATTGGGAGGACGGGGCTTCTGCCTATACGATTAAGAAATTCGGGGTTGTGAACCGTTACGATCTGTCGAAGGAGTTCCCGGCGCAGACGCTTCGGAAGACGCCGATTAAATCCGCGACCGATGAGCTTTTGTGGATTTGGCAGAAGAAGAGCAACAATGTGCATGATTTCGGACAGCACATCTGGGATGCGTGGGCAGACGAAACCGGTTCCATCGGAAAGGCCTACGGCTATCAGATGAGCGTGAAGCACCAATACAAGGAGGGCATGTTTGACCAGGTTGACCGCGTGCTTTACGACCTGCAGCATACCCCTTACAGCCGACGCATTCTGACAAATATTTACGTGCATCAGGACCTGCACGAGATGAATTTGTATCCGTGCGCATACAGCATGACCTTTAACGTGACGAAGCCGAAGGACGGCGATAAGCTCGTGCTGAACACGATCCTGAATCAGCGTTCTCAGGACATTCTTGCGGCAAATGCCTGGAATGTCGCTCAGTATGCCGTTCTGACGCATATGATTGCGCAGGTTTGCGACATGCAGGTCGGCGAGTTTGTGCATGTCATTGCCGATGCGCACATTTACGACCGGCACATCCCGTTCGTGAAGGAGCTGATTGAAAGGCCGACATATCCGGCCCCGAAGTTCTGGCTGAATCCGGAGATTAAGGATTTCTATGCCTTTACGAAGGACGATGTTGCTCTTACCGATTATCAATACGGTGAGCCGATTGGCAAAATCCCGGTGGCTGTATAGTGCCGGGGAGAACATTTGCGTCGACGGCAGAATGACAAAGCTTATGATTTATCACGGAGACCACGGAGAAGTTTCAGAATGAAGAAAAAGAAAAGCAGACTTATTCCCCTGTTGATTGTGCTTGTCGGGCTTCCGGTCATGTTTCTGGTGCTCAACATGCAGAACAGGAAGCCGCGGAGAAAAGAGGACGCAAAGAACGCTGAGGAAGTGCTCGGATTCATCAAGGAGAGTGTTTTTGATTATACGTCCTATGATTTTTCGGGCAGTCAGACGATTGATCAGGGAAGCAAACCGGCGAAGCCGAAAAACGTAGTGCTTGTGCAGTTCAGAAGGAAAGAGTGGAGTGCATACAGCACAAGCGGCATGGCGCTTGCGGACATAAAGACGAAAGATGATCTGGAGAAGATCGATGTCATCGCATTTGCCATATCCGAGTTCCAAACCAAATGGTATCGCGTTGTCGGAACATCGGCTGACATACCGATCAACTCCGAACAGGTTACCGTCCTGTTATACAACACAAAAGAAAAGAAGTTTTTTGCGGAAGAAACACTGCCGTATCACGAACTGCCGACAACCGTCAATACCGCGCGGGACTATACGCACAGCGTCCAGGAGATAGAAACGTCGGTTAAAAAAGTCCTGGGAATCGAACCGGAGCCCCTATGGAAGAGCATCGTAATCGCTCTCGTCGCAGCCGCAGCGATGGTAGCGCTCCTGACAGGAATCATCAGTGCACTAAAGAGCCTCTTCAGAATAGGCAAAAAGAACAAAAAAGAGGAAGTTTCCGATTAAGGAAACTTCCTTTTCTTTACCGCCCGAGGGCTTTTAGCATCTGATCATGTAATTCCTCACCGAGTTCAACCGAACGCTTTTCGTGAACCTCATCTGCGGGAACAGTACGCAGGATGCGAAGCGTGACATGGGATCTGCGCGGGAAACGCGTCTTAATCTGCTCGGTGCCCTCAATGGTGGCGACGACAATCGGAACGCCGGCCTTCTGCGCAATCTTTAAAACGCCCCCGTGGAAGGGAAGCAATTCCCCGCTGAAACTGCGTTTGCCTTCGGGATAGACCGCGACGGAGCATTGGTCGTCCTTAATCAGCTTTGCGGAATGGTTGATGATGACAAGGGCGTCCCGGGGATCGTCCCGCTTTAAGGGCATGTAGCACAGCTTCCGCAGCATCCGGCCGAAGAAAGGCACCTTGAAATTCTCTTCCTTTGAGATAAATGCCAGCTCGTATTTGCGCATGACCCGTGCGGTGAGAATCGGATCAAAGTTGGAACGGTGGTTGCAGATGAACAAAAAACGTCCTTCGGGAACAAGCTCGTCGCCTTCGTAGGTGACCTTGATGTTGCAGAAGAACATTCCGATGGCGACAAGGGCATTGAAGAGCCTGCGGTAACCCTTGCTGTCCCGGTCGTATAATTTGCTTTGGTCGACGAACAATCCGGCAATTGTCGGAATCAAAATGAAGATGAGAAATAAGACTACGGCTGCCCCGAGGATGATTCCCAAAACAAGCAGGATTCGAAGAAAGATATCCATAAAAACTCCTTTGTTATATGCCTATCGGTTCGGCAGCAGCACCCGGAATGTGCATCCGGGACCGTCCGAGTTGTTCGTGACATCGACCGTACCGCCGATAACGGTAAGTATTTGTTTAACGAGCGCAAGACCGAGGCCGTTTCCTTCGGCTTTATGGGAACTGTCGGTCTGATAGAAACGGTCGAAGATATGCTCCATGGCGTGCTCCGGGATGCCCGGACCGTCATCGGAAACGGAGAAAATGATATCGCCGCCGTTCCCTTTTCGAAGAAGAACCCGCACAGTCCCGCGCTGAGGACTGAATTTGACTGCATTTCCGATTAAGTTGCTGAATACATGGGCAAGAAGCTTTTCACTGCCGCGGTACACAATCTCATCCAGATCCACATCAAGATCGATTTCCTTGGCGCTCCAGCGTTCCTCAAGCAGCACGATGGAAAGACGAATCTGCTCATCCAGACGGTATTCCGATTCGGAAAGCTCCAGGGAGGAATTATCCAGTTTGGAGAGCAGAAGAATGTTGCCGACCAGATCGGAAAGCCTGGTTGTATTCAAAAGAATCTTGCGCACACATTCCGCATCGGTCTCATTTTCCGGATTCATCTGCTGAAGAAGCGTTGCATAACCCTGAATTGCATTAATCGGTGTTTTGAACTCATGCGACACATTGGAAACGAAATCATTCTGGATGATTTCGGTCGCACCGAGCTCCTTGGCCATAATGTTGAAATCGGTATAAAGGTTTTGAATTTCACGAATGCGGCTTTCCGTGTCAAGACGCACGGAAAAGTCCCCTTTGGCAACCTTCTGCATCGCGGAACCGAGTCTCGTGATGGGGCGGAAGAATGCACGGCTCAGCAGAAAGTTGGCGGTATACCCGATGAAGAGGCTTGCGACCAGCATGAAGAGAATGGTCGGCAGCGTTATGGTAAGTTCAGCCTCATCGCCGAAAAGACTGACCATCAGTGAGGTAACAATCAGTAGGGCGGATATTTCGGCCAGGACAATCAGCGTAAAATAAATACGCAGATTCAGCCGGGCTTTCTTCGGCTTGGGGTTCATGATTTCTTCACCACCTTGTAACCGACGCCGCGAATGGTTTCAATCGTGAAGTCGGGATTGTCCCGGAAACGCTCGCGAAGTCTGGCAATGTGAACCTCGACGGTATGCGTATCATCGAAGTCCTCATATTTCCATACCTCGTCCATCAGCTGCTTTCTTGTGAAAATCTGACCGGGGTAGGAAGCCATTTTGTATATTAAATTGAATTCTTTTTGCGGAAGAACAAAGGAAAGCCCGCCGATTGTGACTTTGGAAGAATCATATTCGAAAAGCGTGCTTCCGAGCATGACGCGCCGCTCGCTTTGAATCTTGGCACGCCGAAGAAGCGCGCCGACGCGGAGAACCATCTCGTTGATGTTCACCGGCTTCACCATATAGTCATCGGTGCCGGAACGGAAACCTTCCTCCATGTCGTCAAACTCACCCTTCGCCGTAATCATAAGAACCGGAATCGTATTTCCCATACTGCGAAGGTTCTTCACAAGTTCATTGCCGTCCATGATCGGCATCATGATATCCGAAATCAGTAAATCGAAATGTTCATGGCGGATTGCTTCAAGAGCTTCTGCTCCGTTGAACACGGATGTTACCAGATAATTGTTCTTCGTAAGGACATAAGAGAAGAGCTGACACAAGTCGGTATCGTCTTCGGCAATCAGAATCTTTTGCATGCCTTATCCTTCCTTCTTCTGAACGCGGTCGATCTCGTTCTCGCGATTCCAAAGGAAACTGAAATGGGCTTCGGTTCCCGCTGCAATTCGGCGGAAGTTCTTAATATGCTTACTGAACATGATCAGTCCGACGACCGTAAAGATAATCTGCCCGATATAGTCTTTCGTGAAAAAGCCGTATAAGACAGGCGCGTAGATGGATACTGAGGCCGGTACAAAACAGATGTAATCGGTAACTAATACAAGCAAAAGACTGAGCAGCAAAAGGATGCAAAACAGTTTCATGCTGTATGCCAGAATCGTTCCGCCCGTGCAGGCAAGTCCTTTGCCGCCGCGAAAACGCATGAAGACCGGGAACATATGTCCCATGATGCACGATGAAGCGGCGCAAACCTTGGCAAGTACTTCGTCCGGCCACAAAAAGCCCACCAGTTTGATGATGAAATAGGCTTTCAGAATGTCGAAAATTGCGCAAAAGGCCCCAACCTTTTTGCCGTAGACAATCAATGCATTCGAAGCTCCTGCGTTGTGAGAGCCGGTTTCCCGAATGTCTTCCCCTTTAAAAAGTCCGATCAGATATGCCGGATTGACGGAACCGAGGATGTATCCGCCGAAAATCCCAAATAGAACAGCTTGCATAAAAGAAGCCTCCTTCCCATATACATTATATACGGAACGGAGGCTTTTTTCCATCAATTTTTGTTGAGATTAAGGACTTTTATTCGGGTTGTTTCACGCGAACATATTTCGTGAAACGGAACTCTATATCGTAACAGGTCTGCTCCTCGCCTTCTTCGATGCATTCCCATTCGGGATCCTCATCGAGATTTGGGAAATACGTGTCGGCATCAAAGCAATAATCGGTCTTCGTTACGTATGCCGTATCACAGTAGGGCAGGAACTGTCGATAGATGCTGGCACCGCCGATGATGAATACATCGTCGCTGTCATAGTCTTTGGCAAATGTGAGCGCTTCCTGTACACTGTGTGCCACAAGGGCGTCCGGAACGGAATAGGAAGGATTCCGGGTAATGATGATGTTGACCCGGTTCTTCAAAGGCTTTCCGGCGGGAAATGTCTCAAGCGTGCTGCGGCCGAAGATGACAACCTTGCCCTTTGTCTTACTCTGGAAGAAACGAAGGTCTGCGGGTATGCTTACGAGCAGCTTGTTCTTAAGGCCGATGCCCCAGTTCTTGTCTACGTTTACGATGCAATTCATAACGCCATCCTTTCCTTTTCCAACGGTTGACGATGCGGGCTGCCTCGGCAAGGAGGCGTTTTCAGGAGGAAAATCCTTCGAACCCTCCGCCCGCATCTGTTAACAAGCCGAAAATAAACGAAACCGGTGAGTAAAGACTTTTTTCGAGTGCCTGCACCTGTTTCTCTTGGAATCAAAGAAGAATGCCCTCTTTCCGAGGGGAGAGAGGGCATTGAAAACATTCGGTATTACTTAATCTCTACTACCCAGCCTTCAGGAGCTTCAATCTCGCCCATCTGGATGCCGGTCAGCGTCTCACGAAGCTTCGTGCAAACCGGACCCATCTCGGTCATGCCGCTCGGCAGGAAGATTTCGTCACCGTGGTTGTCGATGCAGCCAACCGGAGAGATAACCGCTGCAGTACCGCAAAGACCGCACTCTGCGAAATCCTTGAGCTCATCAACGAATACCTCGCGCTCTTCAACCTGCATGCCGAGATAATGCTCTGCAACGTAGCAGAGAGAACGGCGGGTGATGGACGGAAGAATCGTCGAAGACTTCGGGGTAACGAGCTTGTTGTCCTTCGTAATGAAGATGAAGTTTGCGCCGCCGGTTTCCTCAACCTTGGTGCGGGTAGCAGCATCGAGATACATATTCTCGGCGTAACCGAGCTCATGTGCCTCAACGATTGCATACAAACTCATTGCGTAGTTAAGACCTGCCTTGATGTGGCCGGTTCCGTGAGGAGCCGCACGGTCGTAATCACATACGCGGATGCGAATCGGCTTAACGCCGCCCTTGAAGTAAGGGCCAACCGGGGTAACCAGGATACGGAACTGATATTCGTCCGCGGGCTTAACACCGATAACCGGATTCGTGCCCATCATGTAGGGACGGATATAAAGGGTAGCGCCGCTTCCGAACGGCGGAACATAGTCGATGTTGGCTTTTACAACAGCCTTTACGGCCTCGATGAACTTCTTCTCATCATACGGCGGGATGCGGAGTCTTCTTGCGGAATCGGCAAGACGGGAAGCGTTCAGGTCGGGACGGAAAGTAACGACACGGCCGTCCTTCGTATGATATGCCTTAAGACCTTCGAAAACGGTCTGCGCGTACTGGAATACGCCTGCGCACTCGTTCAACACGACATTGGGATCAGTGACAAGCTTGCCTTCCTCCCATGCGCCGTTTTTGTAGTTGGCCACGTAGCGATAGTCGGTTTCCATGTAACCGAAGCCGAGGCTGGACCAGTCGATGTTCTTGCTCATATGCTTCACCTCTCATTTATGTCTTTCGACAAGTATGTAGTGATTTTAACGCAATCTTCCGCATTTCGCAAGAGTTTTATGGGAAGGTTAAGAACAGTTTTTGTTGATTTACTGCATTTTTATCTGTATAGTTTAAGAAATCCGCCGTTCAAAACGGAACTATGTTAATGAAAGCGGTTGTAAGATACGATTATTGCTGAAAGGAGACCGTGTCCTTGGAGAATGTGTTAACTGACAATCAAATTGTGGAACTGTTCCGGAGCAGTTCAGATCGCGCGCTTAATGAACTGCAGAAGAAGTACGGAGCACAGATGCAGAGAATTGCCGAAAGCATTCTTGCGGACAAGCGGGATGCGGAAGAGTGCCTGAATGATGTGTACCTGGGCGCGTGGAAGAACATTCCCGCCGCGGGTCCTGAAAACCTGAAGGCATATCTGTTTCGAATGACCCGGAATTGTGCTTTTAAGCGCCTGCGGACCAACCTGGCGCAAAAGCGCGGAGGAAATACTCAGACGACATCTTTTGAGGAACTGTCCGAATGCATTCCCGATAATCGAAAGTTCGAGTCGGAACAGGATTCAAAGCTGAAAGAACAGATTGAAGAGTTTCTTCGCAATCTGTCGAAAGAAAAACGTGCTATTTTTCTGGGAAGGTTTTGGTTTCTGTATTCCGTGGCAGAGATCGCGGAACGATTAGGCAGAGATGAAAAGTATGTAAGCAACCAGTTATATTACCTGAAGAAGCAATTCAAGAAGCATCTTGGAAGAAAGGAAGGAAAAAATGAACGGATTGGATTTGCACAAAGCATTAACCGAAATTGATGACAGTTTCGTCAACGAGGCAGATCGGATTCTTACGAATTCTCCCGTTTGCGAGCAGGCAGACAGGAGACAGACACCGCAGGGCAGGAGAACCCGTAAGAGAGCATTCCGACTTGTGTTGATTGCAGCTTGTATGATTATTCTTTTGGTCGGAACCGTTTACGCGGCGACGAAAGGACGTGGGGCGAAACCGTTCCTCGAGTTAATCGGAACAGATGGAAATGAGGAGGAAATCGGAACCGGATTTGTAACGATTCAGGACACCAAAGAGTTCGGAAGTTTGAAACTCACACTTGAAGATATCATCGGCGACAAGAATACGGTTTATGTGGAAATCCGTACGGATTATGAGTTGGATGCGCCGGACGGATGGCTGGGGAAGGAACCTCCTTTCCCTCTGCGTGGAGAGGGAAATGCGGTTTTTCCGGATGGAATAACCCGCGGGAATATGAACGGAAGCGCTCCATTCTGTCGGGACGGCAGGCTTTGGTATTTCTTTGTGATTTCCTACCAAGATCCCGATGTTGACCTGAGTCATCTTCCGATGCAATTGTGTATCGACGGATATGTTGACGGTGAAAACACTCGTGGCCTTACTTTTGAATGGACAAATGATTACGAGGCAAAGAGTGAGGTTATTTCGGTCAATAAAGAGGTGGACGGAATACTGTTGACGGATATCCTGTTTTCACTGACTCGCATGGAAGTGCATTTTAAAACGGCATCCGAGTATTTCAGAATGAATCTGCTGCAAACAGACGAAAATGGCATATGGAAGACCCTCTCGCTGGATTATATCCGGCTGGATGACGGAAAGATCCTGCATTATTCGAGGGTCAACGGTATGACCGTTCAGAGTGACGGGTGGGCATCTTCCTCCCGGGAAGGGACTGAAGGAGCATATTATTATAACCTTTTGAGCGGATTCTCGGAAGATGGCGTATTCCGTTTGGTTCCGTTTGAACGGATTCAGAGCATATGCATCAACGGCGAGGAAATTCGGATTCGGTAAAACATAAATGTCAGACAGTGTATCCTGGGCGGTTACGGACAACCGCCCGGGATATTTTTTGTTGTAGAAAAACGGAATTGGTGCTATAATCATATTTTTAGAATGGGTATTTGTGAGAAAATGCATTTTCGCACAAAAGAACCCGCGAATTTGGGAAAAAGAGGGTTTGCGCCATGAAAAAGAAGATTGAAGAATATGTAAGGACCATTCCGGATTTTCCGGAGCCCGGAATTATGTTTCGGGATGTGACGAGCGTCATTCAGGATCCGGACGGACTGAAGCTGGCGATTGACAGCATTCAGAAGCTTTTGAAGGGCGTTGAGTTTGACGCGATTGTCGGTGCCGAGTCGAGAGGCTTCATCTTCGGCGCACCGGTTGCCTATAATCTGCACAAATCCTTTGTGCTTGCCCGTAAGAAGGGAAAGCTTCCGTGCGAAACGATTGAGGAAACCTACGCGCTTGAATACGGTACCGCAACGATTGAGATGCATAAGGATGCCATCAAGCCCGGCGACAAGGTGGTCATCATCGACGACCTGATTGCAACCGGCGGCACGATCGAGGCCATCGCCAAGATGGTGGAGCGCCTCGGCGGCACCGTCGTACGCATCGCATTCTTAATGGAGCTTGAAGGTCTGCAGGGCCGTAAGAAACTGGCCAAGTACGATGTGGCCAGCGTAATCAAGTACCCCGGAAAATAATCTGAATATTTTTTGTGAGGCAGCGAGGACGTTGTTCACAGCAGGCGCGCCGAGCGGGAGACAGGCAGGGTTCAGTTCACTGCAGGCGCGCCGGGTGGCAGGCATGCGAAGAATTTTCATTCTGAGGCTGCCTGCCAACCCAGGCAGCCTGCAAAGTATCTCCGATCTGCTGTCTCGCGCTTAGGCAGCCTGCGGAATATCTTCGCGGCGCTGCCTCCCCCAACATAAGACTATGACATTTTTCAGAAAGGAGGTTCAGTATGAGCGACGATACGAAGGAAGTCGGAAGAGTCGGAATAACCAGTGACTTCACCGACCCTGAAATATTACACCAGAAGCTGTTGGAAACAATACGGAAGTACCGTCCGAATACGGACCTTTCTTCTGTCGAAAAAGCATATGAACTGGCGAAATCCGCTCACGGTGACCAGAGAAGAAAGAGCGGCGAGCCGTATATCATCCACCCGCTGTCGGTAGCTATTATCCTTGCCGAACTCGAGATGGACAAGGAAACGATTATCGCCGGAATTTTGCATGATGTTGTCGAAGATACCGGCGTTACCGACGAGCAGATCGAGGAAGAATTCGGAAACGAAGTCGCTTCCCTTGTTGACGGCGTTACCAAGCTGACACAGCTGAATTATTCACAGGACAAGATCGAGGTCCAGGCGGAGAACCTCCGTAAGATGTTCATCGCGATGGCAAAGGACATCCGTGTCGTTGTCATCAAGCTCGCGGACCGGCTGCATAACCAGAGAACGATGCAGTACCAGACACCCGAGAAGCAGATCGAGAAGTCCCGTGAAACGCTTGACATTTATTCCCCGATTGCGCAGCGTCTCGGTATCAGCAAGATTAAGACCGAGCTCGATGATTTGGCTCTTAAGTATCTCGAGCCGGACGTTTATAAGGAACTGTCCGAAGGCATTAAGGCGACCCGGGCGGAGCGCGAGGCATTTATCAACGGCATTACCGAGGAAGTGGAGAAGCATCTGAAGGAAGCCGGAATCGAAGCCGAAATCAGCGGTAGAGCGAAGCATTTCTTCAGCATTTACCGGAAAATGGTAAACCAGCACAAGACGCTCGATCAGATTTACGATCTGTTCGCCATCCGCATTATCGTGGATTCCGTTAAGGACTGCTATGCAGCGCTCGGCGTCATCCATGAGATTTACAAGCCCATCCCGGGCCGTTTCAAGGATTATATTGCGATGCCGAAGCCGAACATGTATCAGTCGCTTCATACGTCGCTGATCGCACCGAACGGAACGCCGTTTGAGATTCAGATCCGCACGAAAGAGATGCACCGCATTGCCGAATACGGTATCGCGGCGCACTGGAAGTATAAAGAGGCGCAGGAAGGCCGCACAACCAAGGAGACCGAAGCCGAGAAGATGATCTGGCTCCGTGAGGTTCTCGAATGGCAGCGCGATATGTCCGACAATAAGGAGTTTTTGGACTCCTTAAAGAACGACTTCGACCTTTTCAACGAAAGCGTATACTGCTTCACTCCGACAGGTGATGTGAAGACGCTTCCGGTCGGCAGCAACCCCGTGGACTTTGCCTACAGCATCCACAGCGCCGTCGGTAACAAGATGATCGGAGCCAAGGTCAACGGCAAGCTTGTCACGATTGATTATGAGATTCAGAACGGTGACCAGATTGAGATTCTGACGTCTGCAAATTCCCGCGGACCGAGCCGTGACTGGCTGAAGATTGTCAAGAGCAGCCAGGCGCGCAACAAGATCAGCCAGTGGTTCAAGGCCGAATTAAAAGAAGATAACATCCAGCGGGGCAAAAACCTGCTTACGGATTATGCCAAAACAAAGGGCATCCGTCTCTCCGACGTGCTGAAGCCCGAATATCAGGCGATATGCCAGAGAAAATACGGCTTCCGCGACTGGGATTCGCTTCTTGCGGCAGTCGGGCACGGCAGCCTCAAGGAAGGCCAGATTGTCAACCGTCTCTACGAAGAGTGGAAGAAGACGCAGGAGGAAAATGTCACAGAGGACCAGCTCCTCGCGGATCTCAATGAACGGGGCGGCGGCGAAAAACCGAGAACCGTTCACCACAAGGGAAGCATCATCGTTCAGGGAATGGGAGATGTAGCCGTACATTTTTCAAAGTGCTGCGCACCGGTTCCCGGAGACGAGATCATCGGTTATGTGACAAGAGGCCGCGGTGTGACGATTCACCGGACGGACTGCGTGAACATGATTCACCTGCCCGAGTCGGATAAGGTGCGCCTGATTGATGCCGAATGGAACATCGAAGAGGCCGATAAGAGTGATCACATTTACAATGCCGAAATCAGAATCTTTGCCCGCAATAACCCGGGCGTGCTTCTTGAGGTCACGAAGATTCTGAGTGAGGAAAAGGTGAATATCAATTCCGTTTCCGCAAGGCCCGGAAAGAACGAAATCAGCACGATTACGGTTTCCTTTGCCGTGCACGGAACGGAGCAGCTCAGAAACATCATCAGCAGGATTTCCGCGCAGCCCAATGTCATCGACATTGAGCGGACAAGCGGCTAAGGAGCAGGGCATGCATATCGTAAAAACCATTCCGGTCGGACCGCTTGCAACCAATTGCTATCTGATCGGAAACCCGGAAACGAAAGAGCTTTTGATTTTTGATCCCGGCGCAGACGCGGCGGGTATCAAGAGTGCCGTCAGGGAGACCGGAATGAAGCCGGTTGCCATTTTCCTGACGCATGCGCATTTCGATCATGTCGGCGCCGTTAAGAACCTTAAGACCGAGTATGGCATTCCGGTCATCGCCGGCGAGGAGGAGAAGGACCTGCTTTCGGATTCCGAGTATGTGCTTCCGCATATGTTCCGGGAGGAGTATCCGAATCCGGACGCGCTTTTGGTGACGGCAGACCGCTTTGTCTCTCATGAGGAGCTTTTGGACATTGCGGGACTTTACGTGACCTGCCTTCATACGCCCGGCCATACGGCGGGCAGTTACAGCTATTTCTTCCCTGCGGAATCGATGGTTGTGTCCGGAGATACGCTTTTCATGGAGAGCGTCGGACGGACGGATTTTCCGACGGGAAGCAACGAAGAGCTGATGAATTCCATACGGAACGTGTTATACGAACTGCCGGAGGAAACGATTGTCCTTCCGGGACACGGGCCGGCAACCAATATTGCCTACGAAAAGCGTTATAACATTTTTACTTGGACGAAGCGGGAGAAATAATGGATACGCTTGTTGAACTGAATCTGTTCGGAAGAGATTACGAGCAGGAAATGCGACCGCTGATTCGGGCCTTTCTTCCGAATGCCGACTTTGAGGTTTCGCATTACGAAGCCGAAGACGAGGCCATGCGGCTTGTGTTCGAAAAGGAAACCGATCCGCTCCTTCTTTCCTGCAATGCCGCAAATGATTATTCCTTCTGCATGCTTTTGATGGAGGACTGGTTTCGCATCCGCGTCTATAAAAAAGGAGAACTGATCGGCCGGGCTGATGCAGACGGCGTGGATCCCGAGCGGAAAGCCTTCCGTAACCGCGTCGCAAGGGAAGTTTATAAGATTCTTTCGAAAGACACCGGGCTGACCCTTCCGTGGGGCATCCTGACCGGCGTTCGCCCGACGAAGCTTGTCTATGAGGCCGTAGCGGACGGACAGGACGAGGACGAAATTCGCCGCGCGATGAAAACCGAATACCTCTGCTCGGATGCCAAGACCGAAACGAGCATTACGATAGCGAAGCGGGAGCATGAGATTCTTTCCGGAATGGATTATCAGAACGGATACAGCATCTATATCGGCATCCCGTTCTGCCCGACGACCTGCGCATATTGCTCCTTCACCTCTTATCCGCTTTCCAAATTCGGGAAGCTCGCGGATGATTATCTGGACGCGCTTGAGAAGGAAATCGCATTTCTCGGAACCTGCCGTCCGAAGAAACGGCTCAGCACCGTTTATATCGGAGGCGGAACGCCGACCGCGCTTAACGAAGCGCAGCTTGAGAGGCTTCTTATGACGGTTCGTAAGCATCTGCCGATGGATGAGGTGCTCGAGTATACGGTGGAAGCGGGACGCCCGGACAGTGTGACCGAAGAGAAGATGTGCCTTTTGAAGGCATATGGCGTGACCCGCATCAGCATCAATCCGCAGTCGATGCGGCAGCGGACGCTTGACCTGATCGGACGGCGCCACACGGCGGAGCAGATTGTCGAGGCCTTTCATACGGCCCGCGCCTGCGGCCATGACAACATCAACATGGATATGATCATCGGTCTTACCGGGGAGAACCCGGACGATGTGAGCTATACACTCTCGGAGATTGCGAAGCTCGATCCCGAGAACCTGACGGTTCACACGCTTGCCTTAAAGCGTGCCGCGAGGCTGACGACCGAGCGTGAAAACTATGCGGGACTCGAAGCAACCGGTGTCTCGGAGATGCTTGAGAGAACCGTCGCATTTGCCAAAGAGCACGGCTATCGGCCCTATTATCTGTACCGTCAGAAGAACATGGCCGAAAACCTCGAGAATGTCGGCTATGCAAAGCCCGGCACGGAAGGCATCTACAACATCCTCATCATGGAGGAGAAGCAGACGATTCTGGCAGCAGGAGCCGGTGCGATGAGCAAGTTCGTATTTTACGGCGAAGACCGCATCGAGCGCGTGGAAAATGTGAAGAGCCTCACGGACTACATCGCACGCATCGATGAAATGATTGAACGGAAGAAGACTTTTTTGGAAAACAATTTCACATAAGCCTCAAAGCGGCCCGGAGAGCAGATGGATTATTCAAGAGAAATAGAACTGATCCGAAGAGTAGCGAACGACATCCCGCAGGAAAGCGACATGCAGGGATTTCTTTCGCATGCCCGCGTGGTCAGCATGCTCTCGGGACTCGTCGCGGAGGAGCTGGAGCTTCCCGAAGAGGAGTGCGAAGACATCCGCGTGGCCGGAATGCTTCATGACATCGGTAAGCTGACGCTTGCCGAGCAGCTTTACGTGCATGATTCGGAAATGCTCAATGTTGAACATACGAAATATGTGCGCATGCATCCGGCGATGGGCAACGAGCTGCTTCGCTCCGAAGGCAGTTATTCCGAAAAGGTGATTTCTTATATCGCATGTCATCACGAGAACTACGACGGCTCCGGATATCCGAACCATCTGGAGGGCGAAGAAATCCCGTTCGGCGCGCGGATCCTGCGCGTGTGTGACGTATTCTCCGCCCTTGTCAGCAACCGGACTTACCGGGCGGCGTTCTCGGTGGATGCCGCAATTGAAATGATGATAGAAGATGTACGGGAGTATGATATGAGGGTATTCCTCGCATTTCTCTCGGTCGTTCATAAACCCGAGTTTGCGCAGGTTAAGGTGCTCATCGACATGGAGCAGCAGCTCGGACTTTATAACCAGGAAAAGTTAAGGAGGAAGGCTAATGAGCAATAAAGTACAGCCGAGGATTCTGCCCGGCTTTATGGAACTTCTGCCGGAAGACCAGATTGCGTTCAACCGCATGTACGATACGATCCGCTCGGTATACGAGCGCTACGGGTTCCTGCCGCTTGACACCCCGACGATTGAGCTTTCGGAGGTGCTTCTTGCGAAGGCAGGCGGCGAAACGGAGAAGCAGATTTACCGCTTTGACAAAGGAGACACCGACCTTGCGCTTCGGTTCGATCTGACCGTGCCGCTTGCACGGTATGTGGCGCAGCACCAGCAGGATCTCGTGTTCCCGTTCAAGCGTTACCAGATGAGCAAGGTATTCCGCGGCGAGCGTCCGCAGAAGGGACGTTTCCGTGAGTTCTATCAGTGCGATATCGATGTCATCGGACTGGATTCCCTCGATATCGTTTACGACGCCGAAATGCCGGCAATCATCTGTCAGGTGTTTAAGGAACTGGATTTCGGTTCCTTCACGATTCGCCTGAATAACCGAAAGGTTTTGAACGGATTCTTCAGCGAGCTCGGTTATGCCGATAAGATCGGGGACATCCTCCGGACCATCGATAAGCTTGAGAAGATGGGCAAGGATGCCGTAAACGAGGAACTGAAGGAATTCGGTGTGGCAGCAGGGGACATCGAAAGAATCCTTGCATTTATCGCAATCAAGGGAAGCAACGACGAAGTGCTTGCAGCACTGAAGGCGCAGAACATCGCCGACGAGCGTTATCAGGCAGGTGTTTCGGAGCTTGAGGCCGTCATCGGTTACCTTCGCCGCTTCGGCATCGCGGAGGAGAACTTCCGTATTGATCTGACGATTGCAAGAGGTCTTGATTACTATACCGGCACGGTTTTCGAAACGATGCTTAACGATTATCCGAGCATGGGAAGCATCTGCTCGGGCGGCCGTTACGATAACCTTGCGGATTACTATACCGACCAGAAGCTGCCGGGCATCGGCATCAGCATCGGACTGACCCGTCTGTTCTACCAGCTGAAGGAGAACGGGCTTGTGAAGAGCAACGCGGGAAGCCTTGCAAGAGTCATTGTGATTCCGATGGGCGAGGATGACATGAACGAGGCGATTGCGGTTGCCGCAAAGGTACGAGGCGAAGGCATTCCGGCCGATGTTTACTACCAGCAGAAGGGCATGAAGCAGAAGATGAAATACGCTGCCCGCCTCGGCATTCCGTACGCCGCCATCATCGGCGAGTCGGAGCGCGCTTCCGCCAGCGTCATGCTGAAGAATATGGAGACCGGCGAGCAGGAAGCGGTGCCTGTTGCAGAGCTTGCCGACAGGGTTCGATAGCCTGAAGCCGTGCGGCCTCGAGAGACCGTTCTGACGGCCTATGGAAAAGGAACGATTTCCGCAAATTGCGGTTTCACCATAAGGAGAATGAAGATGGACAGAATTCAGATTAAAGACGTGAAGAATTACGCCGG
>JAEEGF012430658.1_pt1 | contig 51381 bp, 40 predicted proteins | sample 9134171 | NCBI WGS metagenome assembly JAEEGF01 (sample SAMN16246542, study PRJNA631951) | gut metagenome | biome: gut microbiome; feature: rumen; material: AP-attached | host: Bos | place: Iran: Karaj | collected 2018-10
TCAGCGACTCTATATTGCCCATAAAGCAGTTGTGGAAGTACAGCGTGTTCAGGCGGTCAATGCCTGCAGCCTTCACGGCATCATACATCTCGTACATATCCATCCATTCGCCTTTGAGCCACTCATCTGACATCACGCCACGGGTTTGGGCTTGGAAAATCTCTTCAACCTGGTACTTGCCTGGCACGTCTTCCATGGGGCTAAAGCCATCGCCATGCCCCCAGATGGCCAGCGAATACTTCTCTGCCGGACATTGCAGGCTGCTGCACTCCAGGAACAGGCGCATCGTGTTAGGATTGCATATCTGCAGCAGCTTGGCTAAATCGCCCAGACCATGAGCCTGAAAACCTTCCTCCTTTATCTTGTTGAGGTCGGTCTGGTCATTCAGTTCAAACCACACGATATCGCCAGGTTCAGCATACTTACCTGAAAATGGTTTCCCGTATTCTGATTGATCCTTACCATATTTATAGAAACATATCACGCGCACGTTGTTGTGGTCGGTCAGGAATTCCTTTGCTCTCTCCCAGAAGCCATATTCAATGTAAGTATCCATGGTGCCACCTGCATTGCCATAGACGAAGATGGTGTGTTTGGCGGGTTGAGGCACGTCGAACACGTCCTTCGTCTTGCTCCACTCGTCAAACTTCGCAGCCATGTCGGTAGTGGTCTTCTTGAAGTTCAGGCTGAGGTTGTCACCGTTGCTGATGCGCAGTTCGCCGCCCGCAATCTGCCAGTTGGCCGCCATCGCCTCTCGGTCACTTGGCGTCATGGTCAGCGCTCCGTCGGCAGAGGCCGTATAAGTAAAATCTATCTTCTCGATGCCGATGGCTTTGTCACCTAAGGTGTAGTAGATGCGCGTGCTGCCCGTTCCGTCGGCCTTGAACTCGGTGTTCTGCCATGTCTTGTCGTAGTTCCACTTGGCATAGGTCAACCCCGACACATCAGAACACCAGTTACCCACAATCGTTCCTTCGTCATCTGGCATCGGATTAACCGGATTGTCACCACTGTCGTTTACACATGCGGTGAACACCGCCATTGTCATTACACAGCATAGGACGGCTGCAAGCCAGCTATTCATTTTTCTCATATCCTAATACGTTAAGTTAGTATTAATATTTGGACACAAAGATACGATTAATATTTGAAACCAGCAAGAATGAAAATGTTAAATTTGAAATAAAAACGTGTTTATGTAAAGTTTCAAAATTCTGGGGACAAAGGTAAAGAGTTTTTGTGAAACCACCAAATATTTGTCGAATTATTTTTGTGGGATTATAGCCAGCGAAGCATACAAGCAGTTAGCGCCCGCATCCCTGCGAGCGCTAACTGTTTTAATAACCAAACCAATAAATAACAAATGCAATATGAAAAAGAAAATTTACTCTAACTAACTTATGTGTGAATCTTAAATCCGATGCAAAGGTACGGTGATTTTCGGCTCATTCCAAAAAATAAGCCATATTCTTTGCAGAGTTGTAGCGACGGTATGGGGTATCTGCGACAAAGGGGCTTCATAGGGTCATTGTTTGTCGTAAGAGCAAAAAATTGGGACTCCGCTGAGTCCCTAGTTAAACTTAAATCTAATGCTAATGAAATAACACGTTGTGTCCATACTCACGTATGGTTTTTATCTTATCATGCTCAGAAGTTCTCCAGGCGATGCCTCTTGCATTCGGATGTAGGCAAAGAGTTTCTTGCCGGCATCCTTCAGGCTGGCACCAAACAGATAGACCACATCGTCGACAATCAGGAAACGATCGTGATTTTGCTGGCAGGTGTTGATCGTAATTGGTGGGTACTGCTGGTTGTGGCGTTGCACATCGAGCTGTTGCTGTTGGGAGAGTTGACGGGTATAGATGGTGGCAGAAACACTGGTATCGCGGTTGCTGAGCATCGTCAGGGTATCTACGTTGATGTAGTTGTCTACAAGGACGATGGAATGTTTGGCCTGCTTGATGAGACTGACAATCTGGGCATAAGCATCGAAGATTTGCCCGTCGTAGAAGATACCTTCGATAGGCGGCAGTGACGAGCGGACGAAGAAATCGACCTTGTCTCTTATATGGGCTATCTCCAATCCTTGTTCAGCCATTTTCTGTTCGATATCAAATATACGTTGATTAACAGCATATCCCTTTAAAAGGTATTGCTTCAGAACGCTATTTGCCCACTGACGGAATTTCGTGCCTCTTATTGACTTAACTCGATAGCCAACAGAAATAATAACGTCAAGATTGTATAATTTAGTTTTGTATTTTTTTCCATCAGCTGCAGTTAGTAAGGATTCCTTACGAACTATAGAATCGTCTAATTCACCTTCTTTGAAAATATTTCCGATATGGAGGGTTATGTTGTTTCTCGTTGTTTGAAACAATTCTGCCATTTGTTGTTGTGTCAGCCACACCGTTTCGTTCTCAACTCTAACCTCCAGCCTGATGGTCTCATCTGGCTGATACATGACGATCTCGCCTTTTGCTGATTCTATGTTGTTCATAATCTTAAATGTAAAGTTTCAAAATTCTGGGGACAAAGGTAAAGAGTTTTTGTGATATGACCAAGCATTTTACTGTTTTTTATCAATGCTTGCAAATATGGGGAATTCTTCGTATCTTTGAGCTTCGCTCGAAGACACGCTCGCTCGAGAAACTCAAATAAATATTTGGATTTTTACCCGCTTATTCGTATCTTTGCTGCGTACAACTAAAATAATTAAATAGGCTTATGACTACAAAAGTGTATAGAACCTGTAAATGGTTGATTGAGAAGTTGCTTAAGAAGCGCTACATGACATTTGAAGAGATAAATGAGGAATGGGTGCATGAAAGAGCACTGAGCAACGGTGTGGAATTGCTCAGGAAGACTTTCTACAACAACAGAAAGAAGCTCAAGGAAACGTTTGGCATCGAAATCGTATGCAAGGATGGGGGTGACTATCCTTATTATATAAAGAACCCGAAAATCGTCAGAAGCGACAATCTGGCATGGTGGATGATGAGCGCCTTATGCATGGATGAGCATTTGTTGGACTGCAAATCGCTTGCCGGGCGCATCTTGCTGGAGAATGTAGATTCGAGCGGGCAAAACCTGGAATGTATCACGAAAGCAATGCTAGGCGACTGCAAACTGAAATTCAATTATGCCAGTCATGGCTCCCTTGAGATGGAGGAACATACGGCTGAGCCCTGGGGGCTGATACTGTATCGTCAACAGTGGTATGTGCTAGTGAGCTTTGGGGATGAAAAGAAATACTCTTTTGCGCTCGACAGGATGAAAGACCTGGAGGTTACTTCGGAGAAATTCGAGATTGACCCTGACTTCAACATAGCCGACTATTTCGATGATTTCTATGGCATAAATGCTATCTCAAGATAGCATAATCGACTATGTGAAGCCCACTATGGGTACAAAAAGGGCAAATTATAGCTTATTTTTTGTTTTTTGATGTATTTCTTCAAGAGGTGGGTAACTTTTTTGCCCACCTTTCGATTACCTTAGCCCCCGCAATCCGAAAATCGGAGAGCATTAACAACTAAAAACAAAATTTTATGTACGATTCAAATTTGAATGAATCCATCAGCGCGTTGTTGCAGCAGTTCGCTGAGTGCAAACCGGATGCCTGCAAAGGCGCACTGCTGCACAAAAGAAAAAAGAGGCGTAGTAAACTAACTGTTAAGGAAAGGGAGGTCAGAAGGCTCGTCAGGTTGCTGGCGAAGCTTTTGATGAAGGCCATCAGGATAGAGGGGACATCGCCGCCACAGATCGTGTTGAAGATAGAGAATCATTTTCACGGGCGCGTGGAGCAAATCAACCAATGAAATGACAATTGATCAGACCATAAAACCTTTACCATTATAAATATGTGAAACTAAAACATTGACAATCATGGAAGAAAATAATAAGAATGAACAGGAGGGAAAGAAGATTATACAGAACTATTTCTATGGCGGCGTGGACAATGTCGTGAATGGCGACTACCATGTGCATGGTGACATCAATAACCATAAGACGGGCGAAGCCGAACCAAAATCGCGGATAACGATGACGACTGATCTGCTGAGACAGACCGTGCCGAACATACAGGAGATGTTCTGGGGCAACAGTTCACATGCCGTCGTGTTCTGCTGTTGCAGGGATTTCTATAACTATCCCAATAACATGAGCCAGTATGAGCGCGACATGGCTGATCCCAACAATGTGCTCCGATTAAACTATCAATGCACCGAGGGGACGCTGGCGGTGGCCTTTGCCAACAACCCTTTCCTGAAACTGCATGTAGACAAATGGAAGGAGCATGGTGTTAAGGGCAGAGTGCTCAAACTTGTGGATGAGTTCAGAGGCCGAATTGAAGCCGCAAAACAAGAATTTCAGAATCCTATGGATTAAAACCTTTAGGAAAACCTTTAGAACCTTTAGGAAAACCTTTAGGGGCGTATCAAACTAATTGGTACGCCCTTTTTTTATGCTTACCTTCGCAGCAGATTTCGAAATCGAGAACAAAAAACAGTAACATTAAAAATTAAAAAAATGAGAAAAAGAAATTTTCTAGTAAAGAGATTTGCGAAGGATGTGCAGATCGAGAATCAGGACTTGAGGAATGAGTTCGCGCTGACTCACAGAGCTGAGCGCGAGATGTCGACGATGAAGAATCTGGTGTCGCCCTCAGGTACGTGTATGAAATACAAGTATATCGTTCAAGAGATGAAAGAGACGGGGAATCCCAGTACAGTGGCTTTTCTCAATGACGTGGAGAGGATGAAGCGGATGTCGAAGAAGGATCGTGACCTCTGCCTGCAGAACCGACAGTATCCCGGAGCCGTGAGAAGGCTGGTAGAGGAGTTCGTGCCTTACGTGATCTTGGTGGCCTATGCCTATAAGGATAGGATCAAGACGCTGACGGTGCTCGACCTGATCAACGAGGGTATCCTCGGAGCCTATTCGGCCTTTGAACGGAATGAAAGGGGCGAGGTGCTGACGAAGTTCAGGGTGAATAACTTGATTAAAAGAAGTATCAGAAAGGCCGTGCATCGGGACTGCGATCAGGAGTTTGCAGAGTTTATCCTCGAGGACTACGCTGCCAGTGACATCGACAGCATCATCTACAAAGTAAAATAATCATTCATCATTAACATCATTATGAAAAAAGAAGTTAGAAAACATGTCCAGAATTTTTGCGACGTGAGCAACTGGAAGCGTATGCACCATCCAACTAAAGGTAAGAAGAACTGCGAGGAGGCTGAGGCCCTGGCCGAGGAGATACTCAGCATGTTGATCGACCGCGAACCCGGCTACGACGGCACAGCCGTGATGCTGACTGCCGTGGCTCTGGTGGAGCGTTATGTAAGAGGGGCCGTTTACGATTCGAACGCCTTCGAGATCGATGCGCCCAATCTCCTAGACAAATACAAGGATCTGTTTAAGGGTGATTTCTGGATGGGGCTCCGTCAAGACAGAATCGAGTTGGAGTTATCGCATTTTATCAGTGGTAGGAAATCACATCATAACATCTTAGGAGTATAGTATCAACCGAGTCGGAGGAATGAGTGGTGGAAAGGTATCTAGATGTAATTGAGCTCAAACTAAAACCCCGCTTTTCTGACACTCACAAATTCGACAAAATCATGATTAAGAAATTTATATGGATTATGAATGCCCTTCAGGTGCTTGAAGCACTGGCGTCGGGCAAGAGACTGGTAGGTGAACTTTACATCGATGAAGTCACGCGTCAATTAACATTCAAGGCTTTCAACCGCAGCGGGAAGAAGCGCAAGAAGGACAAGACCATCCGCCATCTGGAGCATGGCTGGGTAAAGGAATCGCCCGCCCGGGTCAAGGTCTATGAGAGCCTTCCCAAGCACATTGGCACCGCGAGCATGATCGCAGCCTTGGAGCGCGAGATGAAGGTCGCCAAGGAAACCCTCATCGACAGAGAATTAATCAACCGTGTTTAACTTATAAAAAATCAACAAAAAAAATGGAAGCAATAGTAACAATCGTAGCGGTGGGCGCATACGCTGAGCGCCAGTACCAGAGGCAGGATGGAACTGCCGAGTATTTCAAGAGTCGTGGGGTGACGATGAAGCGTGGGGGAGACATCATCTACGGTGAGATGACGGGTGAACTGGCCTCGAAGAACCGCGACACGCAGTTCCAGCAGGGGTTGCCTTACATCGTGAAGGGCTTCTGGAAGATGAAGACCTGGGGCGACAATCAGGATCGCCATGAGAATATGTTCTATATTACTGACCTTCAAACACTGTAGCCGATGTTCACATATCAGAAAGATACTAAATGCCTTTTTGTCGCCGAGTGCGACAAAAAGGTCTTCTGGAGAGAGATCCGGAAATCGTCTACCGCTTTTAATATCGATACGCGCAGGGAAATCTTGCATGCCATCGATGTCAAAGACGAGGCTGGGATGAAGAGAATTGCCGAACACTCTGACTATCAGAAATTTGTACTCAAGACGGGGCGCAATCTGAAATCGAAGTCTGGCAAGGAGAAGTGGCAGAAAAAGCCGCTCGACAAGAAGTTGCTTGCCTGGGCGGATGACCTGAAGAAGTCGCTGACGGCTTTCCAGTTCAGCTGCTATCAGTTTGACGAGGTGACCGTGAAGTCCAAGGATGGTAAGACCAAGAAAGGTGCAAGGCGTCAGTTGGTGGGCTGTCATGTGAACGGGCTCGTGATGCTCGACATCGACCATGTGGAGAATCCGCTTGAGATCTGGGAAAAACTGAAGCAGAACGAAGAGCTGATGAAGCGCGTGGTATTGGTGCATATCACGAGTTCTGGTCGAGGTATCCGTATCATCTTCGCGGCAGATATCGAGGTCGGAAACCTGGCAGATAATCAAATCGATTTTGCCTCGCAACTGGGGTATGCGCCAGATCAGAGCTGCATCGATGCGACTCGTAATTCATTCGCTCCGAAGGAGGAGGAAATACTGTTTATTGACGAAAAAAGACTGTTTACCTATTATGATGAAGAATTTGACAATCGTTACACGAAGTTATACCGTGAGAAGAAGACTCAACCATTATATCATGAGTTTCCTTCTGATGGTGAAAAGAGCGGCGGAGACTGCTTGCTGGGGTCAGGCCCCCAAGCAAAGGGAGCCTCCCCCAACCCCCATTCCCGAGCAGAGCTCGCCTACCCGTTGCCTTTCCAAAAGGAAGGGGCTATTGAAAGCAGTCAGACGGCAGCTGAGTTCCCCCTCCTTTTGGAGGGGGATAGGGGGAGGCTCTGGCGGGGGTATCGTGTGCAGGGGATTATTGATCAGCGGTATGCGGGGAAGATGCCTTGTGCGGCGGATTCAAATCGGCATACGGAGTCGCTGAAACTGGCTACGGATCTGCTGTTGATGCTCGACGGGGATAAGAAGTTGGTGCAGCAGATTGTGGAGAGTCAGCCATGGGTGCAGGAGATTATCGACGAGCGGAATGAGAACGTCAGTCAGACGGTAGATTCGGCTGCTTCCTGCATCGCAGAGAAGGAGAAGAAGTATGCCTCGTCGCTGCCATCGAAGGCCATGCTGGAAGCGGTGAAGGCTTTCTGTGGAATGACGTATCAGGAGATCCTTAAGGGTGCGTCGCAGACCATTGAGGTCACTGAGGATGATATCTCTCGCTGGCTCTGGGACTGGGGCGAGCAGATAGAAGCGCTGTTCGAGGATTTCCCATTGTTGAAGGACATCTGTAAGGGTTTGAAGCGCAACCAGTATCCGGCAGCTCTGTTCGTGGGAGGCGGTTTCCTGATGACGCTGATGACGCGCTGTACTTATAGATTCTATCATCGGCCGGAGGAGCTTCGCAGATTAAACAATTCCACATTGGTGATTGGCGACCCTGCCAGCGGTAAATCGTTTGCTACCCGTCTTTATAAGCTGCTTACTGGCCCCATCGCAGAGGCAGATAAGATAGGTAAGGATGCCATCAATGCCTATCGTGAACAGATGCGCACGAAGGGCGCCAACAAGGAGAAGCCTAAGAAGCCGAAGGTAGTGGTGAGAATCCATCCTGCCCGTACCTCGAATGCTCAGTTCATCCAGGACATGGTGAATGCCGTGGAGGTGGTCGACGATCAGCCGATGCAGCTGCACATGCTGACGTTTGATACCGAGCTGGATAACACAGTGACTGTGCAGAAAGGCGGTAGCTGGATTGACAAGCAGTCGCTCGAACTGAAGGCTTTCCACAACGAGGAGGATGGTCAGGCGTATTCGAACAATGACTCGATCCTGCAGGACTTTGTGGTGACCTGGAACTTCATCTACACGGGCACGCCTAATGCGCTGAAGAAGAAGGTGAACGAGCAGAATTTCGGAAGCGGATTGGCAACGCGCCTCTCTTGCATCCCCCTGCCCGCCACCAACTTCGAGATGATGGAGCGCGACAAGAAAGTGGACTATGAGAGCGATGAACGCTTGAAGGAATGGGCCGCCAAACTCGACAAGACGAAGGGTGAACTCACCGTTCAAAAACTTGTGGACGAGCTCTACGACTGGACGGCGCGCCGTATGGCTGACGCCAAAGACAACAACTCGAAGGCTGACGAAATGCTGCTGAAGCGTTGCGCCTATCACGGACTGAATTTCTCGGCTCCATTCATCGTGATGCGCCACTGGGAACAGCTGCATCAGGACGGGCAGTACTGGTGCGGTGAGTTCGAAACAGATGAGACGGACTGGAGACTCGCAGAGTTGATCGTCAACATCCAATATGCTTGCCAGCGTCATTACTTCGGCGCGATGGCCGAGGCATATTTCAACAATAAGAATCGGGAGGCCTGTGTAAATGTCCGTCGCCAGTCGAAGACCGTCGAGGCCTTCAACCGTCTGCCAGCACTCTTCGGACAAGAAGACGTGATGCGCTGCTTTAACCTTGCAAGCATTGGTGCGGTGAAAAGTAAGATGTTCCGATTGATCAGTGACGGTCTTGTGAGTAAGGTCAGTGACAGTAGGAATACCGATTCTAGCATGACGGTCTATCGCAAGACGGGTAAACGTATGATATGATAAAGTTCCATAGTTCCATAGTTCCAAATTAAAATCAAGTATGAAATCAACAGAAAAGATGAAACTCTCCGAGCACTGGCTTGCGGGTGATGATTTTGCAGACTTAGCATTCATTTGCGGCGGGGCATTTGCGGCGGGGCATTTGCGGCGGGGCCTCGCGCTAGGGTCAGGACCTGACGAGAAAGTCGCTCGCGACTTTACGTCAGTGCCAGACCCCAGTGCGAGGCGATGGGGCGGAGGGCAGGGCGGAGGGCGATGCGGGATGGGGTTATTTCTTCAGTTTGAAGGAGTTTTCGATGCTGGAGATCTCGTCGAGGAAGGCTTTGTCGACCTTGAGACGCTGCTCTATCGTGTTGCAGGAGTGGATCACCGTGGAGTGGTCACGGCCGCCAATCAGCTGGCCAATGCGCGAGGCGGGCATCTTGGTGTGCTTCTGAGCCAGATACATGGATACCTGACGCACCTGTACATAGTTTCGCTTGCGGCTCTTGCCGAATGCTGACTGCTGGCTGACGCCATAGTGGTTGCACACCTTCTCCATAATCTCGTCGATGGTGAGCGGATGGTTGTCGATCTTCACGGCTCGCTTGATGATGCGCTCGGCCAAACGCATGTCGATATTCGAGTTGTACACAATCGAATAGGCCATCAGCGAATTGACCACGCCTTCCAGATCGCGCACGCTGCCATTGGCTGTCTCGGCAATAAACTGGATGACTTCGGCAGGAATCTTCAAGCCGTCGCGGCGACACTTGGCATTGAGGATGTCGACGCACAGCTGCACGTTGGGCTTCTCGAGCTCTGCAATCAGGCCGCAGGCGAAACGCGTGAGCAGGCGATCCTTCATGCCCTCCAGATCGACTGGCGGACGGTCGCTGGCAAGGATAATCTGCTTGCCACAGCGGAAGAGATGGTTGAAGATGTGGAAGAACGTGTCGAGCGTCTTCGGGGAGTTCATCCACTCCTGGATATCATCGACTATCAGCACATCGATGGACTGATAGAAATTGATGAAATCGTTGGTCGTGTTGTGGCGCACAGAGTCGGTGAACTGTACCTGGAACAGACGGGCTGAGACATAGAGCACACGCTTCTGATGATAGGTCTCCTTGCAGCGCACGCCAATGGCGTTGATCAGATGGGTCTTACCGCAGCCGGAGGGACCGTATATGAAGAAGGGGTTGAAGGTGGTCTTGCCCGGATGCTCTGCGATAGAGAGTCCCACCGTGCGCGGCAACTTGTTGGAGTCGCCCTCGATATAGTTCTGGAAAGTCTTCTTGGGATCGAGCTGCGGGTTCAGCTGCTGGGGCATGGCGGCATCGAGCACGGAGGGTGACTTGTTGACGCGGGCTGAAGGCTGGGGCTCCTCAATGGCACTGGGACCCTCGCTCTCCACCTCTGTCACCACGTCATGATGCGAGCCTCTTACCTCTACGATACGATAGCTGAGACGGACGTTAGCTCCAAACACTCGCGCGAGTACCTTAGATAATAGAGACACGTAGTGCTGCTCCAGATACTCAAAGACGTATCTGCTGGGAAGCTGCACCAGAAGCGTCTGCTCCGTCTCAGAGTAGGACTCGAAGACGATTGGTGCGAACCACGTTTTGTATTGCTGCTCGGTAACGTTTGCCTTGATCAGTTGGAGGCAGTTGTCCCAGAGCGCCTTGTGACTATTATCCATTGGGCGATTGTTTATGAATTAACACTTTATTGCAAGACTTAGGCTTGTCGCGATTTATAATTGCGGTGCAAAGTTCGCTATTTTTTTTGAAATCTGCAAATCGGGCAAAATCACACTTGTGTGTACAAGATTCGTAACTCGCTAGCTTGACGATAGTTAGAGCGTTTCACGGAAAAATAACCAAAATAGTGCTCTTGCATATGTCATTTTCGCTGAAATTCGGCCAAAATCGGGCATTTCACAGATTTTAAGAATTCGCCGCAATCTGGCTGAAACGCGGCGAAACACGCTTATTTACAAGGGTTACACGTCATTTTGACCTAAATTATGGGGGAAGATTTCTTATTTAGACAAAATTTAAATTACTTATCCTTGCGCCCAAAAACCGAAAAATGTACGTAACGTTTCGGGTGGCTCTTCAAATCAATCATCAAAGAGTCTGCATGCATCATGGTGGCATTCAGATTATTATACAATTCCGGGTCGCGCATCAGGAGTCCGAGGGTGCCTTCATTGCTATTGAGCTTGGCCGTCATCTGCTCCACATTCTCAAGGGTATTGTTGACCTTGGCCATCGTGGCTGCGAGGTTCAGATCGTTAAGGTTGCGCGTCAGACTGTTGGCATTGCCCAGCATCTCGTCGGCATTCTTCACCAGACTGGGCATCTGCTTGTTCAGCGTAGAGGCCATCACGTTCAGTTCGTTGGTGGTGGTGGTGAGGTTGCCCGTAATCTGGTCGATATGGTGGAGCGAGTTCTTCAGTGCGGGATCCGAGAGCAGCAGATTCACGTTCATCAGGATGGAGTCGAGCTTGGGGAGCATGGCCTGAATCTGGGGAATCATCTCACCGACCTGACTCATCGTGCCTTGCTGCAGGCCGCCGGAGATGGTGTCGCCAGGTGAGAGGATGTCGGCAGGATTAGGGCCTAGTTTCAGTTCGAGCTTGATATTGCCCAGCAGGTCGCTGGCAATCTCGGCCGTAGAGCCCTTGGGGAGCCGCATCTGGTTGTTGAGCCCAATGACGGCCACAATCTGATCCTGATGGTCGTAATCGTAGATGATGCTCTCCACCACGCCTACGCGATAGCCATTGGTATAGATGGGGCTGGAGGCTGAGAGGCCGCTGATATCCTTGAACTTCACGTAATAGTTACGATCGGAGGAAAAGATGGTACGTCCCTTGAGGAACTGCAGTCCTGCATACAATACCACGATTCCGACGACAGCGACTAAGGCTATTTGTATCTCCTTGCTAAACTTCTTCATATATCTGGTCGTTTTACTATTTATTTGCTCTTCTTGACTTAAACTCTCTGATGGCCTCGTTGACATCCATCCTGCTGCCATCCTTGAAGGCGATGATAAAGGCCTCGGGGAAGGCAGAGGCAAGACTCTTGCGGAGACGGTAGATCTCGTAGTAATTGTCAGAGGCACCCACCGTATACTTATACATGCCGCCCTCGCGATAATAATCGGCCTTATGACCCTTCAGACGGGCGTCGCCAGGCTTCACCTTCGACGAACTGGCGAGAATCTGCACCTTGAACACTGGCAAGATGACGACAGGCGCTGGAGCCGGCTGCTGCACAGGCTCTGGCTGCTGTATCGGCTCTGACTGCTGCACAGGGGCCTGCTGCTGCACGGGCTCTGGCAGAGGTTCAGGCTCAGGCTGCTGCGCGGGCTGAGGCTGCTCTACAGGCTGAGGTTGCTGGAGGGGTTCTGGCTGCTCGTCGAGATCGGGGCGCCTGATAGCTTCCGGCACCCTGAGTTCGCTGGCGGATACAGAGGCGACATCCTGATTCGCCTGCTCTGCCGCTACGGGCTGTTGCGCAACCTCGGTCTTCGACTGCCGCTTCCTATTCTCTGCGCGCTCAGGCTTCGCTTCCTGCTGCGGCACAATCTTCGGAATGTCTACTGTCTGCCCCTTGGGCTCCGGACGAAAGGGTATGGTCACACTCTTGTCGTGCTTCTTCCAATAGGCGAGGAAGGCGTTGAACAGGCCGCGCGCATACTGCTCCTCTGCCCTGCTGGAGTTCATGTACTGTTCCTCGTCGCGGGTAGAGATAAATCCCAGTTCGACCAGACAGCCAGGCATGGAGGAGAGGCGGAGCACGGCGAGGTTGTCCTGCTGGGCACCCATATCCTGGCGCCCTGTGGCCTGACACACATAGCGCTGCATGTATTTGGCCAGCTCGACGCTGTTCTCCATATTCTTGTCCTGGATATACTCAAACATGATGTCGCTCTCGGGCGAATTGGGGTCGTAGCCGTGATAGGTCTGCTTATAGTCTTTCTCAAGGAAGATAACCGAGTTCTCGCGCTTGGCCACTTCGAGGTTCTGCATCACGCCCGTCTTCTTACCCGTGCGCTTGCTGGTGCCGAGGGTATAGGTCTGGAAGCCGCGCGCCACCCTACCCTTTGGCAAGGCATTGATATGGACGGAGATAAACAAGTCGGCCTTGTTCTGGTTGGCAATCTCCGCACGGCGATAGAGTTCGACGAAGCGATCCGTCTTGCGGGTGTAGACCACCTTCACGCCAGGGCAGTTTTTCTCTACCATGCGCCCGAAGGCCAGGGCGAACTTCAGCGTCAGGTTCTTCTCCTTGGAGATGGCGCCGACGGCACCCGTATCATGTCCGCCGTGTCCGGCATCGATTACCAGCGTAAAGGGTTTGCTTGCAGCGTTGACAGCCACTGCGAAGCTTATCAGCGTTATCAGCAATAATACAATCTTCTTACTCATTCAGTTCAATTTATTCTTTTATCAAATGAAGCTCGACGCCAGCCCCATCACAATCAGCACCCATCGGCGGATTCTGCTTCGTCAGGGTCAGATCGATGGAAGTCGCCTCGGGAAAGGTCTCGCTGACGGCATCGGCGATGCGCTTCGCCACATGTTCCAACAGTCGCGACGGCTGTTGCATCTCCCGCTCCACCAGGGCGTAGAGGGTGGCATAGTTCAGCGTATCTTCTACGGTGTCGCTTGCCATCGCCTGCGCCAGCGGATAGCCTACGCGCAGACTTACCTTATAGCAGCCGCCTACCTGCTGTTCCTGAGGCATCACCCCGTGGAAGGCATAGAACACTGCATCCTTCAGAAACACGTATCCCTCAGTCAGCCTCATATCTGTTCAGGCGATTTCGTCGTTGTCAACGCCTTCCTGGTCATCATGACCACCAGGCATGTATTTCTTCAGCGCACGCTCCACGCCCACCTTCCAGGTGTTGATGCTCTCGTCTTTGAGCGAGAGCGACTCCACGAGGCGGATGACGTGCTCGAGGGGCATCCTGTAGCGCAGCACGCCGCTGATCAGCTTGGCATAGTTCCAGTATTCGGGGTTGAACTTCTCGGAAAGTCCCTCTACCGTCGTCTTGTAGCCGCGCTTGTTCTCGAACTGGAAGTCGTAGCGCTTCGTGCCGTCAGGATTCACCTGCTTGATGATCTTGCCGTGGGTCACCGTCTTGGGCAGGATGATACCTTCCTCGTCGTCCTGAAGTCCAGTGAATATCTCGTATGGATTGCCGTCGAGCAGGCCGACGAGCGCCACCCATTTCTCCTTGTTGTTCTGGAAACGCACCACGTCGCACTCGAGCACCTGAGGGCGCACCTCGGTAACCTCCGGGCGACGGTTCTTCTGACTCTGCACAATAGCCAGGTTAGCCAGTGTCAAGAGCTGCTGCCCCTCCTGCGCACCAAGTGCCTGCAGGCAGCGCTCCAGCAGATCCGTTATCTGGGTTTCAGGCATCAGATTCTCTATCGTTTTCCCTGCCTCTGCCAGTTCGTGGGCTATCTTCTGGATCACCTCCTTTTGCTGATTTGTCTCCATATATTCACTTTTTTGGCTGCAAAGATACAAAATTCTGAGAATTATTCGTAACTTTGCGACAAAAATCAATCAATTATGAAGCATATTCTGACTAGAAGGACCATTCGCAAGTATGCTGACCGCGCTGTCAGCGAGGAACTGCTCAACCGTCTGCTCACTGAAGCAGCCCGTACCCAGACGATGGGAAACCTGCAACTCTACTCCGTTGTCGTCACGCGCGACGCAGCGATGAAGGAGCGCCTCGCCCCTGCCCATTTCAACCAGCCGATGGTGAAGGAAGCCCCCGTGGTGCTGACTGTGTGTGCTGATTTCAACCGCACCAGCGTGTGGGCCCGCAACCGAAAGGCCGAACCCGGCTACGACAATTTCCTCTCCTTCATCAATGCCGCCACTGATGCCCTGCTATACACCCAGACACTCTGCAACCTGATGGACGAGGAAGGGCTGGGCTACTGCTACCTCGGCACCACCGTCTATATGCCCCAGCTGATCATCGACACCCTGCAGTTGCCACAGCTCACGATGCCCGTGGCTACGCTCACCGTAGGATGGCCTGCGGAAGAGCCGCCGCTCTCCGACCGTCTGCCCCTGGCCTCGTTCGTACACAGCGAGACCTATCGCGACTACACGCCAGAGGCCATCGACACTTATTATCATGAGAAGGAGCAACTGCCCGAGAACCGCCACTTCTGTGAGATCAACCAGAAGGAGACGCTCGCCCAGATCTTCACGGATATCCGCTACACGCGCAAAGACAATGAAGCCATGTCGGAAGGTCTGCTCCAAGCCCTTAAGCATCAAGGGTTTATCGCGTGAGTGAGAATTTCAGTGAGAGGCCGAAGTCGCGCGTCGTTGTGGGATAGCTGCTGCTGGAGAGGAGCGGGGTATTCGTCTGCTGATCGTAGTAGGCCGTGAGCGTCAGGAAACGGCTCAGGGTATAGTCGGCCATAAACGAGAGTTTGAAGGCGCTGTTACCGCTGGAGGCTGAAGAAGTGCCCGTTGCGATGTCACGGGTGATGGCAGCCTGATTGCGGAAGGAGATGTCGAGGCGCAGATTCAGATCGTGGTTCACGCCGCCCTTCCGGCTGCTATTCGCATTGGCCGTCTCCTTCTTATCGTCTTTCTTTCCCTTGCCCTTGGCATTCTGTGCCTTCTTGATGGTACGGTTAACGCTGCTGTTGAAGATGCGGAAATCCTGAATCTTATAACCCACGCCAAACACCCAGTCGCGGCTGAGTGCCTCGTTGAGCTGTATGCTGGTCATCGAGAGGTTCATCACACGGGTGGTGCGATATTCCAGTTTGGCCGTCAGGTTATTCTGGAAGGTGGCATCGACGCCCAGCAACGGCGAGAAAGCCTCGTTGATGCTCACCGTCGACACATTAAACATCGACGAGGGCTGCAGGCCGCCAGTGGTCTGATCGGTGATGAAGCCCAGACCATCCATATACTCGCGCCAAGAACTATATGAGGCATAGCTGCCCACGCTGTAGACACTCTTATAGGCATGGTTCAGATTGAGACTCTTGAGATGGTCGCGTACCCACGACAGTTTAGACAGTCCCGTATAGCGCACCGTCCAGTTAGGCAGCATTCTGGTGATGGCGGGGAAGATGCTGAGCGACTTGCCGGCGCCCACGGTATAGGCCGAGAGGAAGGCAGGCACCAGCACATCGGCACTATAGGGATTAACGTCGGCAAAGGTGCCGGGGGCATTGGCATACTGAGCCTGAACGCGCTGCCGGAACTCGGGTATCAGCGAGCGGAAATGATCGAAGGCATCCGAGTGGTAGCCGTCGCTGGCATCGCCCATGCCTGCCAGTGAGCCGCGCAGCGAGATGGTGGTCATGTTAAAGGAGCCGCTATGGGTGGTAGGCTGTCCAGGGAACATAAACTGCACACTCTTCGCACGGTTGTCAGTGCGCGAGGCATTGAGGTCGATCTTCAAGTCGCGAACAGGCTCGAGCACAGCACGTATCTGCAGGTCGTTGGTGCTGTTGATGTTGGCAGGTGTCGATACGCTGTCGGCTGTCAGGAGCCAGTTGTTGGAGAGGGCCTTGTCGATATAGCCGTCGCCGATGACGCCAAAGGCGAAGTCGAGTCCTGGCGACATCACGCCCCCCGTATGCTGTCCGAACATATCGCCCACGTTGGGGAGGAAGCCTGGCAGCAGCATGGAATACTGCTGACGGTAACTGACATTGACAGAGCGCACCATCATCAGCACACGGGCGACACTCTGGGCAGGCTTATACCACCAGTCGTTCTCGTGGGTAGGCTTCGCGGTGATGCTCAGTTTGATCGACACAGTATCCCTGTTCTTGATGAGGATCTTGTTCGGATCAATCACCTTATACTTGATGTCGTAGGGCTTGCCGTCCTTGGTGCGGGCCGTGACGTTCAGGCGCTTCGAGTTCTTGTTGTGGGCAACGGTGATGGTGGTGTCGGCCTTCAGGGTGATCTCGCGCTGATAGCTGTTCTTGGGCTTGGGCTGATTATCATCCGCAGTAGATTTCTTTCTGGGGGTGCGGCGCGACGAAGAAGAGCCCTTGAAGCGATCGTTGGCTTTCTTCAGGAAGGGGAAGTGGTTGTAGAGAGTCTCCATGTTGAAGGCGCCGTTGATATTCAGGTTACGGTTAGAGTTGATGACATTGCCCAGGCTGCTGCCATCGTTGCGCTTCGTGCCACGCACCCATGTATAGCGGCTGTTATACGAGGCATCGGCATTCACCCAGTCCAGAATCGGCAGTTTGTTCAGCGGCAGCTGGTAGCTGGCAGTCACCTGCTGCTGGTAGTCGAGCGGTGTTCCGAGATTCTTGATACTCGTCCACACAGAGTCTTTCCAAGCCGAATAGCGATCGGGATAGAGGTCTTTGTTCACAGGGGTATAGGGTTCTTCGATCTCCGCATGGGTGGCCGACTGGAAGTTGAAGTGCAGATTCTTGGTAAAGTCCCAACGGAGGGAGAAGTCGCGGTTCCAGAGGAACTGCTCGTTGAAGGTCAGGGGCAGGCGCTGATTCTCCATATTCTCCAGATCGCGCTCCTGCAGTTCGTAGTAACTGCGCGAGATCTCCGAGTTGAAGGCGATGCTCTGGGGCAGATAGTTCAGTCCGATGGCCTTGGGGAAGTTGAGCCACTTCGACTTGCCCTTGACTTTCTTGAAGGGCTCCCACGTCTTGTAAACAGGCGAATAGCTGTAGTTCAGGGCGCCACGCCACTGGTCGTCCTTCTCATAGACGGTGGTCTTACCCGAGGTGTAGCGATGGGCATGACTATAGCTGAACGCGAAGTTGGCAGGATCGTAGGGCATGGGATGGCGCTTGGTCTTCAGTCCCCAGCGCAGATTGGAGATGGCGAAGTTGGAGTTGGTGGTGCGCGTGACGGCAATGCTCTCGATACTGTCGCGCTCGCGCTTGTCGGTAGTGGCGTCGAGGGCGTCTTTCAGCCGCATATCCGAGTCGAGGGGATTATAGCGCGGGCGCACTTCCTCTTTCGTCAGGGAGTAATAGAGCGGCGCACTGACCTTCGCCTTGTCGGGGAAGAACTTACCGAGTTCGAGCGAGGTGGTTACGCTGTACTGTTTCTCCGTATCCGTAGAGCGCTGCATCACACCTTCCTCCAGTCCGCCGAAACCGTCGCTGACATAGCGGCCCGTCAGATTGACGGTTCCGAAGTCGGAAAGCTGCACGTTCATCGTGCCAGATGCTGCCCAGCCGCCTTCGTTGTTGGTGTCGAGCATACGGAGTTCGTTCACCCATACCTCGCCCGACTTCACCTCGCCCGAGATATTGCGCACACCAATCATCATCACCTTCACCTCGCCCAGCGTAGGATTACCGAGAATGCTCACCTTGTTGCCAGGATGATCAGGGTCGTAGCCCGTAAACAGCTGGTTATAGCCGGCACTGCCCTGCGACTTCGAGAGGTTGCGCTGCTTCTTCATATAGGTGAACACTTCGAGGTCGATGTTGAGCATGTTGGCTTCTGGCCACACCTGCTGGCGATCAGTGGTAGAGTATTTGTTGTAGTCGCTCCTGTCGGGTGTCAGCTGCAGGGGAATCTCATACTCATAGTAATTGTTCTTATAGTCGCTTCCCAAGCGGATGAACACGGCTAACTGGTTATCCCTCAGGTTGGTAGCATCGGGCTCGAGATGGTTGGCATGGGCGAACATCTGCATTCGCTTATACTGACGCAGATCGAGCGTCGTCTTACGATACACGGCCTTCGACTCGTTGTGCTGCAGATCCCTCACCACCATCTGGAGCGCCTGCTCATTATTCTCTACGAGCTGGGGCTGCGAGGGGTCGGTGGCGCGACTGATGCCTGGGGGCAACACGTAGTTCACAGGCGTCTTGTCGTTGTTCTCCTCGATATTCACGGCGCTCACCTCCATCGTGCCGCTTTCTGCCGAAGAGGTTTCCAGACTGTGCTTATACATGCGCCACTCACCACGCACGAGGTTCAGACTGCCGAAACGCAGCACGATGGGCTTCTGGAAACCCGTCATGAACATACGCATGAAACGGATGCTGGTAAAGTCGTTGATGCTGCCTTCCTTGTGCTCGTACTCAATGAGGGGGATACGGAACTGATACCAGTTCACGCTCGTCGTGTCGCCATTACGCAGTTTCACGCTGCTGGTACGCATATCGGAGATGAAGCAGTCGTCGGGGGCCGAGCCGTGACGGAAGGCTTCGAGGATCTCAGGACTGATGCGCACCTTATACTGATAATAGCGCTCAAACTCGTTGAGGGTATAGTCGCCATTGATGTCTTCCACATCGGGGCCGCTCTTGTAACTGGTATCGTAGGATTCCCGCTGGTTGTCCGTATCAGGCGAGTTACCCTGGGGGTTGTTGATCAGTTTGTAACGGTCGAGGATGCTCTTCTGCTCGTTATCGTAGTCCGTGCCACGGAAGTAGTGGTAGTCGTCGCCTGCAGGGTCGTTGCGCCACGACTGGATCACGCTGTCGTTGGTTACGACACCCGTACCGATTACAGCATCCATCCACTCCTTATAGGCACCAAAGTCGCGCTCCTCGGCATCCGTCAGGCCATTGAGTCCCACATCCTGCAACTCGCGCGAGCCGCTCGTAGTGGCAAAGGCGTAAGTCTGCGTGGCCTGTACGGGAATCTTACCCCACTGGGTGGTCACAAACGAACCAGTGCCGTCGACGGGCATGCCGCTCTCGTAGAATTTCTTGCCGTCGCGGAGGATATCCTCGCTCACCTCTCCCAGATTGATGTAGAGGTCGCCGCTATAGTCGGAGGCCGTGCCTTCCTGACGGGTATAGATGAAGGGGTCGAGCATCCAGAACTCGATATACTCGATGTTGGCCTGCTCGAAGTCGGTGGTCTCCAGTTTGCGCATCATGCCGCCCCACTTCGTCTCGGGCTGTCGCAGGGTGCCGTTGCTGTTGAAGTCGCGCGTCAGATTGTAAGGGCCACGTTCCTGCGGATAGTAAGCCAGATTGAGTACGGCGAGCGTCGAGGTGGCACCGTTGTAGGTGCTCTGGTCGCGGTTGGGGTAAAGTTCCTTCACATAGACCTCGCGCACGTAGTGGTTCGACAGCTGATCCAGGTCGCTCTTGATGTGGCTCGGGGTCAGTGTAGAGGATCGGCGGGTGAAGATGGGGTCAACGGTGTACCACGCCAGTCGTGCTCTGTTATAGCTACTCGTCACACCGGTCTTATCGGCAGCCTCATCCAGTGTGGCAGGCACACTCGAGAGCGTCCACGACTTCGGATCGCTCACGTCGATATAGTTCTTCGAGTTCTCAAAGTCGTCGATATACGAGGCGTTGTCCTGTGTGCCGCTGGCGGTGCCTGCGATCAGTTGGGCAAACTCTCCTGTGAAGGTGATGTGCGAAGGCTCCTTCACATGCAGGAAAGGTATCTTGTTGAGCACGTTGGTGAGCCATTGCGACTCCTGCTTCCAGTTCACGTTCAGTCCCCAGAGGGTATTGCTCAGCGGCTCGGAACCCATGGTGACCTTCGAGGTCAGCGCCTGCTCGGAGAGGTGCATCAGCGTTCCGCCGAGCTGGAAGTTCTTCGAGAAGTCGTATTCCCAGTTCACGCCCATCATCGTCTTCCGCTGCATGCCGTAGTCGGTATTCGACTCCAGCGACACGTTGACGTTCGTGCCTGCATCGATGATGCTCTGGTTCAGGATGGTCACCTCGCCTGCGGAATAGTCCACTGAGTAGTCGGAGCCTTCCGTAAGCGTCACGCCGCCAGCCGTCACAACGACTGAGCCTTGGGGCACATTATAGGCACCCAGCGAGATCACATTGGCCGAAGTGCCCTTGTACTGGCCCGTCATCATATACTTGTCCTTCTCCGCATTCTGCTTGGCCTCTGTCTTGGTCGCTCTATACAGGTCGTCGAACACGTATTTCTCGGCATCCGACGCCGTGAGGCCGTTCTTGATCAGTTGCGCCTTGAGATAACTGCCGAAGGGCTCTGCCGCAGGGAGGAACACTCGGCCGCCACTCACGGTATAGCCCTCGATAAAGTCGAAATAGCCATTGGGATTCGTCTTGTTGTTATTGTCCAGACGGTCGCAGCCCAAGAGCTTCAGCAGTGTCTTGTCCTTCACCCGCTGCTCAGGGATATAGGTCAGATACACACCAGCCGTATCACTCTGGAACTTGATGTCGAGACGGAACTTGGTCTTCTCCACCGTCGAGGCGAGATAATACACGTTCTTCATCATCAGGTCCCAGTTGCCTTGCGTGGGGTTGTTCGATGTGTTCTTCAGCGACTTCACGAACAGCGCCAGGGAGGTATCCGTCAGATCGCTGGCAAACTCACCCACCTGATAGGTCACGCCGCCCGAGGTAAACTCATAGGCGATGGCCAACACCTGATCCGTCTGCAAACCTGTCTTCAGCGACACGTAGCCCAGCGCCTTGTTGACGGTATATTCCGAGGGAGAGAGCAGGCGGGCACTAGCCAGTTTCTCATAGTCGCGACCCACCTCAAACTGGGGGATAGCGGCCAGAATGGTTGCCGCCTGGTCGATGTCACGGGCGCCAGCATAGTTGTTCACCAGTTCGCTATACTCGCTGTTGGCTGCATTGCCTGGCACCTGCTGGTGCGCCAACTGCCAATGAGTGTTCATCACCTTCGTGTTCTCACCGATATCTGCCAGCGCGATGAGGTTACGGCTGTTGGCGGTTGTTCCCGTCTTGTTGGTCACCCAGATTTCCACGCGGTTGATCTCGACACCTGACACGAGGTCGGGCAATGTCGCCATCGAGGCGTCATATCGCTCACGGAAATAGTGGGAGAGGAAGAAGTGGCGGTTCTCTTCGTAGTCGGCCACATCCATCTCGAAGGGTGTGGTCTGTGTGCCGCCCTTGGAGGAAACGCTCTTCGTCGATGATTTCTTCTGCGACAATACCGTCTGGAGTCTCAACTTACCAAACTGCATATCAGTACGGATACCAAAGAGGCTGCTGGCGCCCTTCACAAGCGAGTTGTTTGAGGGGAAACTCACGTTACCGGCTTCAACGAGCTTGATGATCTCGTCTTCCTTGCCCTCGTATTTCAGTTTCAGGTTCTGGGCATCGAAGTCGAAGGTAGCATCGGTGTTGTAGTTCAGGTTCATGTTCACCTTATCACCCACCCTACCGTTCACGTTCAGATTGATCTTCTCGTCGAAGTCGAAGGCTGTGGTCTTACGGTTGCGGATAGGCAGCGAGGGGTTGTCGATGTTCTTCATCGTCACTCCCAGCTTCAGTTCTGCCGTTCCCTGTGTCTTGATGCGCACACCGCCAGGGCCGAAGATCTTCTCGGCTGGTCCCAGGTCGAAGTGCATATCGGCAAACGAGAATTTGTCCTCGCCCTTGTTCTCTACGTTCTCCACGTTCTTCTGGCGGAAGAAGTCGCGCAGCGCCCGTTTCTCCACCCACTGACGATACTCCTCTGGCGTCATCAGCACAGGGGCATTCAGGTAAGAGTCGCCGATCTTCGTGCCGACATAGTACACATTGGCCGAATCGTCATACTCCACCGTCTGACGGATATTCTCAGGGTGCCGCAGGTCGATGGCCGATGAGTCCAGATCCTCCACCATGATGGGGGCTGTGCGCTGTATGCGGAAGCGCGCGTGCAAAAGAGAGTCGGGGATTGATTCGGACAGATCGGTATCAAACGGGAAGATGGAATCATTCCCGACTACCTGCTGCTTCGTAGGCACGCCACGCAACGCCTGCACGCCCGCGCACACGGCCAATAGCCCCAACAGTATGATGATTACACGCTTCATTTATCAGTATTCCGGTACTCTTCTCCTATTGCATTAGGAGGGAAGTACCAGGCTCACGGAGATGATTATTTGATTTGCTTCAACGCCAGCTTCACCACGGTCTCCACTGGTGCATCCGGCTGTTGCTGAAGAATCTGAAGCACCACCTTCTGGCTCGGTGCCGGGGCAAAGCCCAGCATCGTCAATGCGGATACCGCCTCGTCCTTCACGGCATTATTCACTGGTACGACGATACTGCCGCCCGCCGGTATCTCGTCGGCGATACCCAGCGCCACGATCTTGTCTCTCAAGTCGACGATGATGCGCTGCGCCGTCATCTTTCCGATACCCTTCACGTTCTGGATCAGCCGTGCGTTGCCCGTAGAGATGGCGCTGCACAGCTCCGCGACGCTCATGCCCGAAAGCATCATCCGCGCCGTGTTGGCTCCGACGCCGTTCACGGTGATCAGCAGCAGAAACATCTCGCGCTCCTTCTTGTTCAGAAAGCCGAAGAGCACGTGGGCGTCCTCCCTGATGGCTTCGTACACATAGAGCTTCACCTCCTTCTTGCCCTGGATGGCACTAAACGTGTTCAACGAGATGTTCAGCCCATAGCCGATGCCCGCCACTTCTATCGTCGCAAAGGCTGGCGACAAGTCTGTCAGTTCTCCCTTTATATAGTCTATCATAATTGCGTTTACTGATTATTACACAACCATATAAACGCAATAATCCCCGCATTTATTGTGTATGCGGGGATTTCTTTTGCAGTTTTTGGTCTTAGCTCGTCTCTGGTTGATGATTTCTTCTTATCAAGTATACCAGATTGACGGCGTTCTTTCGGTTGTTGAACTTTCGGCACGCTTCGTGTCGACACGTTTCTCAAATTGGTTCTGTTCGTTCTTAGTTGACATAAGCATTCCTCCCTGACTGTTTTGTACACCGCAAATATAGTAAATAATCCGATACGTTGTTCAAATCTATTAGTTTTCAGGCGATTATTTAACATTCTTTATGGTAGAATGTATTTACATTCACTATTTATCCGAAAATAAGAGACGGCATTACCTCTACTGACGAATCGGCAGAACAAGCCGACAATCTGTCAGCAACCATAAACTCGGCATAAGAATTGAATTGGGGTTTTTGAGAACAAATGCGAAATTTTAAATTATAGGAGGATTAAATATGACACTAGACAAATTCACAATCAAAGCACAAGAAGCCATTCAGCAGGCCGTGAATACTGCCCAGCTGAACGGTCAGCAGGTCATCGAACCTGTACATATTCTGAAAGGAGTATTGGAGAAGGCGAAGGACGTTACGACCTTCATCTTCCAGAAACTCGGCGTGAACGCCCAGCAGATCGAACTGCTCGTGGATCAGGAAATCAAGCACCTGCCTCGCGTACAGGGCGGACAGCCGTATCTCTCTAATGACAGTAATAATGTACTCGTACACGCACAAGACATCGCCTCGAAGGCCGGCGACGAGTTTGTCGCCTGTGAGCCCGTATTGCAGGCGCTGCTCTCCGTCAATTCCACCGCCTCGCGCATCATGAAGGATGCCGGCTGCACGGAGAAGGAGATGCAGAAAGCCATCCAGGCACTGCGCCAAGGACAGAAGGTACAGTCGCAGAGTGCCGACGACAACTACCAGTCGCTGGAGAAATATGCCAAGAACCTCGTCGATCTCGCCCGCAAGGGTAAACTCGACCCCGTGATCGGCCGCGACGACGAGATCCGACGCCTGTTGCAGATCCTTTCCCGCCGCACGAAGAACAACCCGATCCTGATCGGCGAACCTGGTACGGGTAAGACCGCCATCGTCGAAGGCCTTGCAGGCCGTATCGTGCGCGGCGACGTGCCCGAGAACCTGAAGGACAAGCAGCTCTACTCGCTCGACATGGGTGCGCTGGTGGCTGGCGCGAAGTACAAGGGCGAGTTCGAGGAACGACTGAAGAGCGTCATCAACGAGGTGACGAAGGCCGAAGGCCGCATCATCCTCTTTATCGATGAGATCCACACGCTGGTAGGCGCCGGCGGCGGTGAGGGAGCGATGGATGCCGCCAACATCCTGAAACCTGCCCTCGCCCGTGGCGAACTGCGCGCCATCGGTGCCACGACGCTCAACGAATACCAGAAGTATTTCGAGAAGGACAAGGCCCTCGAACGCCGATTCCAGACGGTGATGGTCGATGAGCCCGATGAACTCTCGGCCATCTCGATCCTGCGAGGACTGAAGGAGCGCTACGAGAACCATCACAAGGTGCGTATCCAGGACGATGCCTGTATCGCTGCCGTACAACTCTCCGAGCGCTATATCAGCGAACGGTTCCTGCCCGACAAGGCCATCGACCTGATGGACGAGGCTGCCGCCAAACTGCGTATGGAGCGCGACTCGGTGCCTGAGGAACTCGATGAGATCACCCGCCGTCTGGCTCAGCTCGAGATCGAGCGCGAGGCCATCAAGCGCGAGGGCGACGAACCCAAGATTGCCCAGCTCGACAAGGAGATTGCAGAACTCCGCGAACAGGAGACGCAGTTCCGCGCCAAGTGGGAAAGCGAGCGCCAGCTGGTGAACAGGATCCAGCAGGACAAGCAGGAGATGGAGAACCTGAAATATGAGGCTGAGCGTGCAGAGCGCGAGGGCGACTACGGCAAGGTGGCCGAGATCCGCTACTCGAAGCTGAAGATGCTCGACGATGACATCAAGCGTATCCAGGCGCAGCTGGCCGACGCACAGAACGGCAATTCGCTGGTGCGTGAGGAAGTGACTGCCGACGATATCGCCGAGGTGGTATCCCGCTGGACAGGCATCCCCGTCACCCGCATGATGCAGAGCGAGCGCGAGAAGCTGCTCCATCTGGAAGAGGAGCTCCACAAGCGCGTGATCGGTCAGGACGAGGCCATCACCGCCGTCTCCGATGCCGTGCGCCGTTCGCGTGCCGGACTGCAGGATCCCAAGCGCCCTATCGCCTCGTTCATCTTCCTCGGCACAACGGGTGTCGGCAAGACCGAACTCGCCAAGACGCTCGCCGAGTATCTGTTCAATGACGAGACCATGATGACGCGTATCGATATGTCGGAGTATCAGGAGAAGCATACCGTCAGCCGACTCATTGGCGCGCCTCCGGGCTACGTAGGCTACGACGAGGGTGGACAGCTCACTGAGGCCGTGCGACGCAAGCCTTACTCCGTCGTGCTCTTCGATGAGATTGAGAAAGCCCATCCCGACGTGTTCAACATCCTTCTGCAGGTATTGGACGACGGCCGTCTGACGGACAACAAGGGGCGTACGGCCAACTTCAAGAACACCATCATCATCATGACCTCCAACGCCACGCGAGAGCAGCTGCGCACCACGATGCGCCCGGAGTTCCTCAACCGTATCGACGAGATCATCACCTTCACGCCGCTCACCAAGGAACAGATTTCCGACGTGGTGCGCCTGCAGATGAAGAAGGTCACCGACATGCTCGAGCCGCAGGGCATCCGCCTGGAGTGTACGCCGCAGGCCATCGCCTACCTCGCCGAGGAAGGCTACGATCCCGACTTCGGAGCCCGTCCCGTGAAGCGAGCCATCCAGCAGTTCGTGCTCAACGATCTCTCGAAGAAGATCCTCGCCGACGAGGTCGACCGCACCAAGCCCATCGTCATCGACGACTTCGGCGACGGTCTCATCTTCCGCAACTAATCCAAAATGTCACACTCGGGACAATCCCTTGTGTGACATTTTTCATATCCGCCAATCCCTATACTTCGCAAATCGCAAATGTAGCAGTGTAGCGGCGTAGCGCGACGCATTGTCTGTCTATCTTTCCAGTCTTTGGTTGAGCAGATCGCAAAGCTGTTGCCCCTTCATCTCCAGACCATTGGCGTAGATCTCATACGGTTTGCCTGGATGAAGGTTCTCCGGGTATCTGACGCGAGACTTCCTACTGTCCAGTATCTCATCCTCCGGCTTCCAAAGCTCAGTACCTTGTTTGTATCTCACGCCGATCACATCCTGCCCGTTATAACGTGTGGGGTAGAAAGACTCGACATCGTTGAAAAGCACTGACCACGGCTCCGACGTATTCACCTTGACTGCGCTGTCGTAGACGATCAGTCTGGGTTTTCTCCAGATCCGTTTCAGGATGTTGATGACAACAAAGAAGCCGAACATGCCTAGCAGGATCATTCCGCTATACTCATATCCGCTTTTCAGTATGGCATAGACTGCCCAGATGCAAATCGTAAGACTCCATGCCAGGTCAGTGTCGGATTTCCAGTAGGATTCATACACTTTGATCGTTTCCATATCTTTTTCCATAATGCTGTGACTTTATTAGTTTAATAATCTCGTTTACTCATCTCTGTATTCCAAAATGTCGCCAGGCTGACATCCCAGTTCCCGACAGATGGCCTCAAGGGTGGTGAAGCGCACAGCCTTGGCCTTTCCCGTCTTCAGAATCGAGAGGTTAGCCAGCGTGAGCCCCACTCGTTCAGCCAGTTCGCTGAGCGACATCTTCCGCTTGGCCATCTCGACGTCCAGATTTACTATGATTCTTCCCATCGCCCGTCAGATAGTTAAGTCCTGCTCTTCCTTCAGTTTCAACCCGATGACAAACACTTCGGCCGTGATCAGGCAGAACACGCTGAAGATAAAATCGTCCATCGTTTCGTTGTAGATCTTTTCAGCAGAGACATGATTAAACAAGTCGTAGACGAAAATGATGGCGGTAGAGGCCAGCATGCCCCACCCCGTCCAGCGCAGCAAAGGGACATTATCCCAGACGAACACCCTGTCGCGATTGACATTCAGTATAAACCGTACAAAGGCGATAAGCGCGCGTATAATAAGGAATATGGCGGCGAGTCCTATCATCATCTCGAAAAACCCGCCCCAAAAGGATGACATGCCAGTAGCCTGTCTGCCGTCTTCCCAGCCTTGCCTGAAGGCTGCGGCATTCTCTCCGAAGCTCATGACATTACCGATAATCACCTGTGCCGCCTTCAGCACCAGCATCAACACACAGAACACATTCAGTTTCTTTTTCATAATCTTTATCGTTTAATTTATGATATTTATTGAATTTCGATATGCAAAAGTATATCTTTTCTTTCAACCCACCAAATAAATTCGATAAAATTTTATTGAAATACGATAAATTAACTTTCTATAACATATCTTCATTGACGCAATAAAGGCCAGTGCACGAGGTGGTGGTGACGGCCGCGCTACACCGCTACACTGCTACATTTGCGCATTTTTTTCTCTCATTATTGCAGTGATTGGCATTTTTTTTATAAATTTGCAGCGGCAATCAATTCTTGACAATGTATCAACTTTAGAACTCAATTCATATCCGATATGAAAATAAGACAAATCATCGCCGTCGCGCTGCTCTTTGCGGCAGGCGGGGCACAAGGACAATTACCGCAGGACATCAATGTGGATCTGCCTGAGATGTATAAGGAGATAGACGAGGCCATCGGCAACTCGCCACAATACATCGCCGACTACAGGGCGAAGCTCAGAAAGGTGGAAGGGGATCTCGGCCAAGCGACCAACGACGAGCAGCGGCTGATGCTGCTGATGCAGTTGAGCGACATGTACGAATCGTTTATCGCCGACTCGGCGCTGAACTATACCATTCGCAGCATGAAGACGGCAAAGGCGCTGGGGCTTGAGGATGCGGCTGCCGATGCCCAGGCACATATAGCCTACCTGTGTGCGTTCCTTGGTTCTCAGACAGAAGCACTAACCATCCTACATCCCATTGACAAGTCAAAACTGACCAAGGAGGGAATGGTCACGTATTATCGTGCCTATATGCTGATATTCAGCAACCTGAGCGATAACAGCAGGACGCAAGCCAAACGCGAAGAGTTCAGGCAGCAGTACATTCTGTATATGGACAGCCTGCTCAGCTCCCTATCACCAGAGTCGGAACTCTATTTCCGCTACCGCGAACCCATGCTTGTGGAAGAGGGGAAACTCGATGAGGCCCTGAAGATGAACAACAAGCGGCTTAACCAGGCAGAGGCCGATTCGCACGACGATGCCATCATCGCCTACAACAGATTTACTATCTACCAGAAGAAGGGGGATATGGAAATGGCCAAATACTGGCTGTGCCGCTCGGCGCTGGCCGATGTGCGCAATGCGGTGATGGACCAGACATCGCTGATGACGCTGGCTGAACTGCTGAACAGCGAGGGCGACACGGAGCGCGCCAACCGCTATATCGCCTTCACATGGGAGTGCAACCGCCGCTATAGTCCCAACATGCGTTCCTGGCAGATTGCGCCATTGCTCTCTGCCATTGAGGGAAACTACGAGCGGTTGTATGCCAAGAAGGACTTTATACTGTCGGTCTGGTCTGTGGCAGTAACCCTTTTGCTAATCGCGCTGGCCATCTACCTTGCCTACGTCATCAAGAAATGCAAGTCGCTCAAGAAGGCCCAGGCAGGACTGAAGTCATCGAACGAGCAGTTGGAGCAGACCAACCACAAGCTGGAATGGACGCACAAGAAGGTGATGACCAACAACACGGAACTGATTGCCCTCAACAAGAAACTGGAAGAAGAGATAGAAGCACTGAAGAAAAAATGCGGCGGTTAGAACCGTCGCATTTTCTGAGTGGTGCCATCGGCATAGCGCACGATGTAGATGCCTGCCTTGTCGGGCTGAGCCTTCAGCTGGCGGCCGCTGACGTCGTACCAAGCTACAGGACGGCTGTCGGTCTTCTCGGGCGCTGAGATGGCAGTACCGTAACTCGGCACGTCGGCCAGATCGACGATAGTGATGCCCATATTGTTGGGATCGACATTCACCCTATTCCGTTTCCACATCTCGAGGTCGTAGTTGATGTGCCAGGCAATCAGACCGTGGGAAGGCAGGAACTTGTCCCACGACTCCTTGACACGGTTCTCTACGAGATAGTAGTTGGTGGAGCCCTCAAACTGCTCGATGATGGCTGCATCGGGATGGAGATGGAGAGGTTGGAGTTCGCCTACATCGGCCACGCTGCCCACACGCCGAGGCTTGAGCCAGCCGCAGAACATGCGCTCGAACGCCGAATAGCCGGCAGGATACCAGCCGTCACCGTTATAGTTACCCGCATCCATCAGATCGAAATATCCAGGTGTCTCAGTCTCACCCGAATATTCGATATCGTAGACATCAGGAAGTCCGAGGCAATGGCTGAACTCATGGCAGATGGTGCCGATGCCAAAGATACGGTCGCTCGAATCCAGTTCGTTACCGCAGGCATAGGTGTCGATGGTCATGCCTTGCAAGGTGAGCGGCGCACCTGTATTACCCGAAATGCTGGACTCATGAGGCCAGATGAGTTCTGGGTCATCATAACTGGCTTCGCCATGACCGGCATAGACGACGTAGACCTGATCGACCTCGCCGTCTCCATCCCAGTCGTAATCCTTGAAGTCCACCTCAGGATCGGCAGCCTTACAAGCCTCGATGATCAGTTCGTAAGGACGATCGTCGAACGACACACCACCATAGTCAACATTGCGGCCGTAGTAGGCATACTTGTTCTTGGCGGTATAAGGGCCCTTCACATCGAAATCGATGGAGAACTTGCCATAGCTCTGGGCCACGAAATAGTCGCGGATACTGCCATTGACGAGCACACCGTTCACGGCCTTGAGGTTCTCCTTGTTGGCCACATCGTTCCACATGTCGTGGACATCGAAGGTCTTGCCGTTCTTGTTCTTGTTGATAAACTTGAGGTTGGGGAACTCCATCAGGATGATCAGTCCGCGCTTCGAGCCGACATATTGCGTCGGTTTGCCCAGTTCGGCTCGGGTAGCATGACGGGGTGTGCCATGAGGATAGAAGCCCTTGGCGCAGGGTACGCGCTGGGCATGGGTAGCTGCCGACATCAGCAGCAGCAAGGAAATGATAATGGTTTGCTTCATATTATGGTTTGAATACTTTATATACGTTTTTGCCTTTCCTGACGATGTAGATGCCCTTCGACTGAGGCGAAGCGGGCAGGCGTCGCCCTTGCAGGTCGAACCAAGCCTCCACGGCCTCCGACTCCACGACGCTCACGCTGTGATTGATGGCCGTCTCCTTTTTCATGAAATCGAAGGAGATGCGCCCTTCGTCATCCACGGTGATGTTGGTAATGGGCTTGTCGAATTGCATGGCGGGGATGGAGGTCTTCGTCAGATGGTTGTTGAGGGAGTCGCCCACGATGTAAGGATAGGCAGACAGACTGAGATAGTTGCTGTGTCCGTCAGTCGTGAAGTGGTGGTCCTTTCCGAAGAAAGCCTCGCTCTCGCGATAGTTACGGTTATCAGCATATATGAGCCGTATCCTGGTCGACTCGAGGACGTTCGGAAAGAGGTCACCTTTCGTGTAGCCGGACACATGCGTCACCAGCAGGCCGTTGCCAGGCACGTAGAAGTCGAAGCCCCGCTGCTGGCGGTTCTCCAGGATGTAATACTCTTCCGGATTGTCGTCGTTACGGATGATATAGGCCACAGGTTCACTATCCCATGCGGGCATACCCGAGATTGTAGTGGAAGCGGTGAGTTCCTTGTAGTCGTACCAGTCGCAGATCCACCGCTCGAGGGCAGAATAGTTGGGCGGCGAGAAACCGTTGTTGGCATAATTGCCGCCATCCATCAGATCCCACTCGTCGAAATATGAATAAATGTCGGTACCGGATACGGGATAGAGATCAGGCAATCCCATACAGTGTGAGAACTCATGGAGGAACGTGCCATAGCCGTCGAGAGCGGTTTTGTTACGCAGTTCGCTGACACAGGCATACTGGGTAAGCTCCATGCCATCCAGTTCTTTCCACGTGAGATAATCCTTATGCGGCCAGATGTTTTCAGGCAAACCGCCTCTGTTCTCACCAGGTCCGGCAAAGACCACCATGACCACATCGACGATACTGTTGCCACTCCAGCTGTAGGGCGCAAAGTCTATATTCGCAGCCACACAGGCATCACAGACCATTTGTTTCGGATTGGCGTCGTCACCAGCCTTTCCAGCCTTGTTCTTACCATAATAGCCCACAGACTCAGGCAGCATGACAGGCCCTATGACATCGAATACGGGCTCGAACAATCCCCCACTCTGCTTCTTGAAATAGTCGGCCACACAGCCGGCTGCGCCATGCTCTGAATAGCCTTCCTGATTAAGGAGGGCATCCCAGTAGGCTCTGATCTCGGTATCGGGAAGCGAGAAAGCCTGATTAGGGAAAGCAGCCAGAATCACAGGGATACGTACGCGGCCTGTGGTCTTCGACACACGGTCACCTTTATAATCAGAAGCGGCACGGGTGCCAGAAGACAGCAGACTACGATCGCAGGGGATACGCTCTTGGGCACTGGCAGACAGTACTGCCAGCACCACACAAGCGCATATCGTCAGGAATCGCCTCATTTGGCAGCAGGACACCAGGGTTTCAAGGTCTTGAAGAAGTCGTTGCCCTTGTCATCGACGAGGATGAATGCGGGGAAGTCTTCTACATCAATCTTCCATACAGCCTCCATGCCGAGCTCGGGATACTCTACGCACTCGATGCTCTTGATGGAGCTCTGAGAGAGGACTGCTGCCACACCGCCGATGGAACCCAGATAGAAGCCACCATACTTCTTACAAGCCTCAGTGACAACATCTGAACGGTTACCCTTGGCAATCATCACGAGCGATGCACCGTTCGACTGGAACTCATCCACGTAAGGATCCATACGGTTGGCCGTTGTCGGACCCATCGAACCACAAGGATAACCCTCCGGCGTCTTGGCCGGTCCGGCATAGAGCACAGGATACTTCTTGAAGTAGTCGGGCAATCCCTCACCGGCATCCAGACGAGCCTTCAGCTTGGCATGGGCGATGTCACGGGCCACGATGATCGTACCCTTCAAGTTGACGCGAGTAGAGACGGGATACTTAGAGAGTTCGGCACGCACGGCATCGATACCCTCGTTGAGGTCGATCACGATGGTGTTCTGTCCCTCACCAGCCTTTGCATACTCTGCAGGAATCAGCTCAGAGGGGTTGGAGTCCATCTTCTCGAGCCAGATACCGTCGGCATTGATCTTGGCCTTGATGTTACGGTCGGCAGAGCAGCTGACACCCATACCGATCGGACAAGAGGCACCATGACGAGGCAGACGAACCACACGGATATCGTGAGCCAGATACTTACCGCCAAACTGTGCGCCGAGGCCAATCTTATGGGCCTCTTTCAGAAGTTTCTGCTCGAGATCGACATCGCGGAAAGCACGACCTGTCTCGTCGCCCGTGGTGGGCAGACCGTCGTAGTACTTGATGGAAGCCAGCTTCACGGTGAGCAGGTTCTTCTCAGCTGAAGTACCACCAATCACGAAGGCGATGTGATAAGGAGGACAAGCGGCTGTACCCAGCGACTTCATCTTCTCTACGAGGAAGGGGATGAGCGTGCCCTCGTTCTGGATGGTAGCCTTCGTCATCGGATAGAAGTAGGTCTTGTTGGCAGAGCCACCGCCCTTGGCCACCATCACGAACTTATACTCGGCACCCTCGGTAGCCTCGATATCGATCTGTGCGGGCAGGTTGCAACGGGTGTTCACCTCGTCGTACATGTTCAGCGGTGCATTCTGCGAGTAGCGCAGGTTGTCCTGTGTGAAGGTGTTGAACACGCCCAGACTCAGTGCCTCCTCATCCTCGAAGCCAGTCCATATCTGCTGACCCTTCTCACCGTGGATGATGGCCGTACCAGTGTCCTGACAGAAAGGCAGGATGCCACGGGCAGCCACCTCGGCATTGCGCAGGAACTGCAGGGCTACATACTTATCGTTCTCTGAGGCTTCGGGATCGTTCAGGATCTGAGCCACCTGAAGGTTATGCTCGCGGCGCAGCATGAACTCCACATCGTGGAAAGCCTGCTGGGCAAGAAGCGTCAGAGCCTCTTTCGACACCTTTACGATCTGCTTGCCTTCAAACTCGGCGGTGGTTACGCCGTCCTTCGTCAAAAGGCGATACTCTGTCTTGTCTTCGCCCACCTGAAACATCGGGGCATACTTGAAATCTACGTTTTTAGCCATAATTGTATTTGTTTAATGAATGATTATTTAATATCCGAAAATCTCTTCTGTCGTCAGTCTCTTGATGGGGCCGATCTTGCCGAGGGCCTCCATGTCGAGTTCCTTCTCGTCGCCGAGGATGATGTAGCGATAGGCCTTGTTGGCCATCTGGGCTTTCTCGAAGTCGACGATCGTCTGCAGGCTGACACCCGGCAGGGCGTTATACACCCGTTCGTTCTGGTCGTAGTCGATACCCAGGCGCCGGGCTATCAGGTAGGCATTGATCACTGCCGACTTCGTGACACGCATGCTGGCGAGCTGCTTGGTCACGGCATCCTTGGCAATCTGGAAGGCCGTCTCGCTGGCGGGCATATCGTTGAGGATGACATGGAACTGGTTCACGGCATCCATCATCTTATCGTTCTGCGTGATGATATATGTCTGGCAGTACTCCTTCTCGTCTTTCTTGGAAGGCGTGATGTAATAAGCCGCAGCACTGTAGGCCAGGCCACGGGCCTCGCGCATCTCCTGGAACACGATGCCGTTCATACCGCCACCGTAGTATTCGTTGAAGAGATCCACCACGGCCTCCTGCTCAGGATGCCAGTCGCGGCTCTCGTTGTGATACATCATCAGGTAGATGTTCTTGGCGTCGTAAGGCGCAATCCATATCTCGTTGGTCTTGGCCTCCTGACGCACGTAGGGCTTGCCCTTGGGCACATCGGCCAGAGCCTGGGGAGTCGGATGGGCCTTACCCAGCACATCAGAGAGCTCCTCGGGCGACAGTTTGCCGTAGTACAGCACCGAGTGCTTCAGATTGGGCAGGTTGGCAATCAGCGAGAGCAACTGCTGGGGATCAGCCTGACGGAGCTGCGCCTCGCTCATCATGTCGCGCTGCGCGTTGTGCTCACCGAAAGTGGCATAGGAAACCAGACGTGCGAAGTTCGAACGCTGATCGGTCTTGGCATCCTCGCGCGATTTCAGGATCAGGCCTACATACTGGTCGTAGGACTCCTTGTCGGCCTTGGCGTTTCTCACCACGCTTTCGAGCAGTGCCAGCGCCTCAGGCATCTGCGACTGCAGACCGCTGAGCGAGATGTTCAGGTTGTCGGCATGCACGTTGACCGAATAGTTGCAGGCCAGGTTGTAGAACTTCTGCTTCACCTCGGCAGCCGAGAGTTTGTCGGTTCCCACATAGTCGAGATAGCCGGCAGCGATGTCGTAACGGTTGTCGTCCTGCTGGCCGAACTCATAGCGGAACACGATGGTGAAGAGGTCGTTCTCAGTGTTCTGCTTATAGTAAAGCGGCAGTTTGTTCTTGGTCTCTCCGATGACGAGATCCTTCTTGAAATCCACGAACTTCGGATGGATGGGCTCCACCTGCGACTCCTGGATCTCCTTCACGAAGGCGCTCATCTGATCACGATTTGCCTGAATCGGGGTGATGGCAGGCTTGTCGATCTTCTTCTGGGTAGAGTCCACGCCCGTCTTCTTATAGATGGTGGCATAGCCTGCGGAGAAGAAACGGTTGGCGAAGGCCACGATCTGCTCCTTGGTCATCTTCGACACACGGTCCAGCTTGCCTATCTTCTGCTCCCAGGTGATGCCGTCGATAAAGGCATTCATAAACTGACGGGCGCGCCACTGGTTGCTCTCGAGGGATCTCTGGTAGTTGAGCTTCATGTTGTTGATCACACTCGGCAGGAGGTCGTCGGAGAAGTTACCCTTCTTCAGGTTCTCGATCTCGGCCAGCATCAGGTCTCTCACCTCCTCGAGCGACTGCTCGGGCTTAGGCTTGCCCATCAGCAGGAAAGAAGAATAGTCCTGCTCGTCTTGCAGACCTGCCTGAGCGCTCAGCACCTTCATCTGCTGGCTCAGATTAATGTCAAAAATGCCAGCCTTGCCATTGTTCAGCATATAGCCAATCACGTCGAGCGTGTCACATTGCAGATCCGAGGCTTTCTTGGCGAGCCAGCCCACCCACACGTTTTCTGCCTGCTGGCCTACGACGACAGTATCCACGGGTGCCGTCAACGGCTTCTGCTCTGGGAACACAGGCTGCGCGACGTCAGCGCCGGGTTTCCAACCACCAAAATATTGGTCGATGATGGCGATGGTCTTGTCCATATCGAAGTCGCCTGCCATACAGATGGCCACATTGTTGGGCACATACCACTTCTTGAAGTAGTTCTTGATATTCGTGATTGAAGGATTCTTCAGATGCTCCTGCGTACCGATCGTGGTCTGTGTGCCATAGGGGTGCGTCGGTGTTAGTTTCTCACCCATGGCCTTCCACAACTTGTCACCATCATCCGTCAGATAGATATTATACTCCTCATACACCGCCTCGAGCTCGGTATGGAAGCCGCGAATCACCATATTCTGGAAACGGTCGCTCTGGATCTTAGCCCAGTTCTCAATCTCGTTGCTGGGGATATCCTCCGTATAGCAGGTTACATCGTTAGAGGTGAAGGCGTTGGTTCCTTCAGCACCGATAGCGGCCATCAGCTTGTCGTACTCGTTGGGGATGAAGTACTGGGCTGCCACCTGCGAGATGCTGTCGATCTCATGGTACTTCTGCTTGCGGGCCTCGGGATCCGTCAGTCGGCGGTATTCCTCGTAGCACTGTTCGATCTTGTCGAGCAAGGGAGCTTCGGCAGCCACGTTGTTCGAGCCGAAATGGGTGGTGCCCTTAAACATCAGGTGCTCCAGATAGTGCGCCAGACCGGTGGTCTCTGCCGGATCGTTCTTCGAACCTGTACGCACGGCGATATAGGTCTGAATACGCGGACGCTCCGTGTTCACAGAGAGATACACCTTCAGACCGTTGTCGAGGGTATAGATGCGCGTCTGCATCAAGTCGCCCGGCACCGTTGCATACTGATAATCCTTTGCCTGGATGCTCATCCCGAGCATCATCGCACCAATAGTCAATAATACTTTAGCCTTCATCCTTTTTTCCAAATATTTATACCTTATTTATAATTATAAATGCGCTATGATGACGATTTCCTAGTTCTCATAGTCGATCTCGTGGTCGAGTTTCGAGAGGAAATCCTCATACACCTCCAGTTCCACGTCGCCCATCTGGTATTCCTTTTCGGCATCCTTGCGGATCTCGGCGATCCAGGCACGACGGGCCTTGATGTAGTCATCGTGGATTTGGGGAACGTCTTCCTCCGTGATCTCCTCCAGACCGTAATAGTCGAGAATCATCTGATAAGACCATGCCCAACGGTAGTCGCTATAGTTATCGTTGATCTCCACGAAACGGTCAAGCAGCTGCTGGATATTGTCAATGTCGCCGTTCTTCACGTCACGCACGACGCGCAGTTCCTCACTCTCAGGCAGCAGCAGTCCGCTAAGATCCGTCCAGCGGCCTTTGCCCACGAGACTCTTCGGACGCCCGAAGAAGCCCTCCTTCTGGGCACGCTTCAGCACGGCACCCATATAGATGCGCAGGGCGATATCGTAATACTTCAGTCCCTTGCGGAGCGAAGAGGCATTGATCACGTATTCGTGGAAGTTATAGGTCGACACGTTGTCGCCCGAGGCATCGCGCAGGGCCTTCAGCACCTTGATGCCTTCCATGATCTCACCCACGGTGAAGGGCGAGAGCCAGTCGAAGTTGATGATACTCTTACGCGACTGCTTCGAACGCTTGTCGCGCTTCGGCCACTTCTTGATATCACGGTAGAGTCCCACGGTGGTGATGTTACGGCCTGGCACCAGATAGCAGTCCTCGCCGTAGGCCATCAGATAAGAGAACGGCAGGTTACGGGTGTCGGGATGGTGCATCAGCTTGCCGAAGCACACGGAGAAGGCGCCGATCGTGGCAGGCATCAGGACATAGGAGCCCGAGGCGGTCTTCGTGCCGCGCTCAAGGGTGCCGTAGTGCAGGGGTCCCATCTTGTAGGCATGATTTGAGAAGTTGGTGTTGGAGCCGGCATTATAGAACGAGAACTCACCGCCGATGAGCAGCGAGCTCTTATGGTGGCTGGCGCAGAAGGGGCCGCAGAAGGCGGCACAGGCCTCACCGTTGGCCATATACGAGTTGGCGAAGAAGAGCGAAGCCTCAGCCGTGAAGCCGTTCGTGAGCTGACAAGCCTCACCCACGAAGCAGTCCTGCATCTTCACCGAGTTGTTGATCGAACAACCGTCGCAGATAATCGAGTTCTCACAGATCACGCCTGTGCCGATGAACACGGGCGCATCCATCGACGACATCACCGTACACTCCGACAGACGGGCAGCACCCGAGATCTCACAGTCGCCCTTGATGATGGTATTGGTGATATCCTTGGCATTGATGATCTTCACGTTGTTTCCGATATAGCCGCGGTCAGGCCGCGACACGCGCAGCTCGTCCTCAATCATCTGCTGCAGGGCTTTCTTCAACTGCTTGTCGCGGTCGTGCTTCACCATGAAGGCGGCAATCTGACTGTTCAGCTCGCGGAAGATGGTCACGTTGCCGTCGCCCATCTCGTTCAGCACAGAGATGGTGGAACCTTCGCCGAAGGTGGCATCGTCTGTGGTCTCGAGCGTACATATATTGGATATGTAGCAGTCGTTGCCGATGGTATAGTTGTTGATATAGTTGCCCACCTTCTCGATCAGACAGTCGTTGCCGACGGTCACGTTGCGGAGGGTGGCGTCATTGATACCCGAGTGCTTGGAGAATCCCTTGGTCACCTCAATCATCTTGTTGAAGGCGCCCAGACGGATATCGCCATAGAACATCACGCGGTGGAAGTTGTAGGGAATGAAATTCTCATCCACCATTACGCGCTGCCAGTCTTCTGCCCAGCATACATTGTTCTCCAGAACTTCAATTTCTGTTTGTGTCAGTTGTCTGTAATTACTCATAATCTTGATATAAAAAATCGTTATAGGGATATTTTTGTACGTGTAGTTCGCGCACCCTGCGATAGAGGATGTCGCGCAACTCGTCGATATTCTCTTTTTGTTTGGCGGAGATGAAGATGCACTCCATGTAGTGCTGGTTCTCACCGCTTCGGGCCATCCACGTCTTCTTCAGATCGTCAAGCGTGTAGTTCTCCTTCGACATGGGCGTCAGGTCGTCTTCATCCTTCTCCACCCACGTATAGGCGTCAATCTTGTTGAACACGAGCATCGCGGGCTTCTCCGAACAGCCCAGTTCCTTCAGCGTTTCCTCCACCACGCGGATCTGCTCCTCGAAGTCGGGATGCGAGATATCCACCACATGCACCAGCATGTCGGCCTCGCGCACCTCGTCGAGCGTGCTCTTGAACGACTCCACCAGGTCGGAGGGCAACTTGCGGATGAATCCTACGGTGTCAGCCAGCAGGAAGGGCAGATTGTCGATGGTCATCTTCCGCACGGTGGTGTCGAGCGTGGCAAAGAGTTTGTTCTCGGCAAACACCTCGCTCTTGGCCAGCAGGTTCATCATCGTCGATTTGCCCACGTTCGTATAGCCTACGAGGGCCACACGGATCAGGCGCCCTCTGTTCTTGCGCTGGGTGGTCTTCTGCTTGTCGATCTCCGCCAGCCGCTGTTTCAGCAGGGTGATACGCTGCAGGATGATACGACGGTCCATCTCCAGCTGTGTCTCACCGGGGCCGCGCAGTCCCACACTACCCTTTCCACCACCAGAGCCTGAGCCGCCGCCCTGTCGCTCCAGGTGGGTCCAGAGCCGCTGCAGTCGTGGCAGCATATAGCGATGCTGCGCCAGTTCCACCTGTGCCTTGGCCTCGGCAGTCTGGGCGCGCATGGCGAAGATGTCGAGGATGAGCGAAGTCCGGTCGAGGATCTTCACCTGCAGTTCCTTCTCGATGTTACGGATCTGCTTGGCACTGAGCTCATCGTCGAAGATCACCATACCCACAGGCTGGGGAGCGTTCGTCTCGTCCAACAAGCCCTCGGCAAAGAGCTGGGCGTCCTGCTGGTCGAGCCAGTCGTCGTAGGCATCCTGGCATTTCTTGATATAGTCCTTGATCTCCTGCAGTTTTCCACTGCCGACATAGGTGGTCTGACTCGGACCGCCCACCTTCTGGGTAAAGCGCTTCACGGTCACAGCACCGGCCGTATCGGCCAGAAACTCCAGTTCGTCGAGATATTCCTTGGTCTTGGCTTCGTCCTGCTCCTTGGTGATGAGTCCCACCAGTACGGCAGTCTCGGCCTTTGCCTCTGAGATTACAAATTCTTTCATATTGGCTACAAAGTTAATGATTTCTACGCGCGTCAGAAAAAAATCCGTGTTAATCCGTGTTAATCCGTGCCTAAAAAAAAATTTTCCTTGTATTTTTGCATCCAAATTTATTTAAGAACCAAAAACAAAAACATTATGAGAGTAATTATTCAGAGTGACTATCAGAAAATGTCACAGTGGGCTGCAAGCCATGTTATCGAGCGTATCAACGAGTTCAACCCTACACCTGACCACAAGTTCGTGCTGGGTCTTCCTACTGGTTCTTCTCCCGTTGGCATGTACAATGCCCTCGTAGAGGCTAACCGCGCCGGAAAGGTATCGTTCAAGAACGTCATCACCTTCAACATGGACGAGTATGTCGGCCTGCCCGAGACCCACCCTGAGAGCTATCATGCCTTCATGGCCCGTAACCTCTTCGACCACATTGACTGCCCGAAGGAGAATATCCACATCCTCAACGGCAATGCCCCTGACCTCGTCGAGGAGTGCAAGCACTACGAGGAGATGATTGCCGAGGCTGGTGGCATCGACCTCTTCATCGGAGGCATCGGCCCTGATGGTCATATCGCCTTCAACGAGCCCGGCTCATCACTGAGTTCCAAGACCCGTATGAAGACACTGACGACAGACACCCGCATCGCCAACAGCCGTTTCTTCGGCGGCAAGCCCGAGAACGTGCCCGCTCACGCCCTTACCGTCGGCGTCGGCACCGTCATGGCTGCCCGCGAGGTGATGATCCTGGCCAACGGCCATGCCAAGGCACGTGCCCTGCAGGCTGCTGTCGAGGGAGCCGTCAACCACATGTGGACTATCTCTGCCCTCCAGATGCACGAGCATGGTATCATCGTATGCGACGAGGAGGCTGCCGACGAGATCAAGGTGAGCACCTACAAGTACTTTAAGGATATCGAACAAGACCAACTGCTGTAAGCATGAAGAGACGATTCATCCTTTTCACACTACTGACGTCATCAGTCCTGGCTTGGGCTGGTGACGTTAGCGTTTCTTCGCCTTCCGACAAGCTGAAGGTGACCGTCAGCGATGCTGGCGGACGATTGTACTACACGGTGGCGCTCGACGGTCAGGAGGTGCTGCAGCCCTCTGCCCTTGGACTCAAGACCTCCGTGGGCGATTTCACCAGGGATCTGTCAATCGTGGATTCCAAGACTGGCGCTGTCGACGAGACGTATCAGATGCGCGGCACCAAGGCTTCTTCTGCCGTTTACAAGGCCAACACCCTGACGCTGAACCTCCGGAACAAGGACGGCCGCACGTTCAGCATGCTCTTCCAGGTCTCCGACAACGATATCGCCTTCCGCTATCTGATTCCCCGTCAGAAGATCGGTCAAATAGAGTACAAACGCGCGCGCATCGTCTCGGAACTCAGCAGTTTCAACTTCCCCGACGGCACGACCACCTTTATCTCGCCGCAGATAGGCCCCGAGACGGGCTGGGAACAGACCAAGCCCTCTTACGAGGAAGGCTACTCGGCTGATGCACCCATGGCGGTGGAGTCGCAGTATGGTCACGGCTACATCTTCCCTGCCCTCTTCCATCTGCCCAACGGCTGGGCACTGGTTTCCGAGACGGGCGTGGGCTCCAACTACTGCGCCGCTCACCTCTCCGACTATCAGGCTGGCATGGGCTACACCGTAGCCTATCCCGACAAGGGCGAGAACAACGGCTTCGGTGCCGACTTCGCCGGCATCCCCCTGCCCGGTGAGACGCCCTGGCGCACCATCACCCTTGGCAACAGCCTGAAGCCCATCGTCGAGACCACCATCAGCTACGATGTCGTCAAGCCGCTCTTTGAGCCCTCCTGCGACTATCAGCCTGGCCGCTACACCTGGAGCTGGCTCATCTGGCAGGACACCTCTATCAATTACGACGATCAGGTGAAGTTCATCAATCTCGCCTCGGCCATGGGCTTCGAGTACTGTCTCGTCGACAACTGGTGGGACACGCAGATTGGCCGTGAGCGCATCGCGGAACTCTCCAAGTACGCCCAGTCGAAGGGTGTCCGCCTCATGCTCTGGTACAACTCCAACGGTTTCTGGAACGATGCCCCGCAGGGTCCGCGCAACTGTCTGAATACCGCCATTGCCCGCGAACGCGAGATGAAGTGGATGCAGTCAATCGGCATCAAGGGCATCAAGGTCGACTTCTTCGGCGGCGACAAGCAGGAGACGATGCAGCTCTACGAGGATATCCTCTCCGATGCCAACCGTTATGGCCTGCAGGTCATCTTCCACGGCTGCACCATGCCCCGCGGCTGGGAGCGCATGTATCCCAACTACGTCGCCTCTGAAGCCGTGCTGGCTTCCGAGAACGTGTTCTTCAACGAGGGCGCAGCCATCAAGGAGCCCTTCGACCTCACCCTCCACCCCTTCTGCCGCAATGCGACGGCCTCGATGGACTGGGGCGGCGTCATCATGAACAAGTATCTCTCGCCCGACAACAAGAGCCGCCATCCGCGCCACACGACGGATATCTTCGAGATGGCCGCCGGCATCATCATGCAGACTTCGGTACAGTGTGTCGCCATGCAGCCCAACAACCTCGACGAGCTCCCTGAGTTCGAACTCAACTTCCTCCGCGGACTGCCCACCACGTGGAAACAGACACGCTTTATCGACGGCTACCCCGGCAAATACGTCATCCTCGCCCGTCAGGCCACCGACGGTCAGTGGTACATCGCAGGCCTCAATGCCCAGAAGGAGCCCCTGACACTCACCCTCGACCTGAAAGCCTACGGCGGACTCACGCAGTACTACATCGACGAGAAGAAAGGCGGCCCCACGCGCCTGCCGCTGAAACTCGACAAGAAAGGACAGGCCAAGTTCACCATCCAGCCTAACGGCGGACTGATCATCACGCAATAAACCCTACGACAGATATGAAAAGACAAGCATTATTCATTACCCTCCTGGCCGTTGTCGCGCTGGCAAAGGCCGAAGACGGCCATCAGCTGTGGCTGAGATACCAGCCCGTCAACAAAGCGCAGGTCACGGGCCCCGAGTGCCTCGCTGCCACAGAGTTGCGAACCTATTATCAGGGCGAGAAGGCCACGCTGGCTCTCGACCCCAAAATGGCCGACGATGCCTACCGCATCAGCGGCTCCACCGTCACCGCCAAGAACGCGCAGGGACTGCTCTACGGAGCCTATGCCCTGCTCAGAGGAGAACAGGGCTATTCCGCCCCTTTCTACAAACTCCGCATCCTCAACCACTGGGATAACCCCGACGGCACCGTGGAACGCGGCTTTGCGGGAAAGAGCATCTTCCTCAATCCCGATCCGGAACGCATCAGGATGTATGCCCGCGCCAATGCCTCTGTCGGCATCAACGGCACCGTGCTCAACAATGTGAATGCCAAGCCGGAGGCACTCTCTACGGAGAGTCTGCAGAAGACGAAGGCCATCGCCGACCAACTGCGCCCCTACGGCATCCGTGTCTACCTCTCCATCAACTTCGCCTCGCCCATCAAGGTGGGCGGCCTCGAGACTGCCGACCCGCTCAATGCCAAGGTCGTCGGCTGGTGGAAGGAGAAGGTGAAGGAGATCTACCGTCTGATCCCCGACTTCGGCGGCTTCCTGGTGAAGGCCAACTCCGAGGGTGAGCCAGGGCCTCAGGACTTCGGGCGCACCCATGCCGACGGCGCCAATATGCTCGCCCGTGTGCTGAAACCCCACAAGGGCATCGTGATGTGGCGCGCCTTCGTCTATGCGCCCCAGAGCCCCGATCGCGCCAACCAGGCTTACGAGGAGTTCATGCCCCTCGACGGCCAGTTTGCCGACAATGTCATCATCCAGATCAAGAACGGCCCCATCGATTTCCAACCCCGCGAACCATACAGCCCGCTGTTTACCGCCCTGCAGAAGACGCAGATGATGGTGGAGTTCCAGATCACCCAGGAGTATCTCGGCGCAGCCAACCATCTGGTCTACCTCGCCCCGATGTGGCAGGAATTCTTCTCGTTTGTGAAGCCCGGCAGCCTGAAGGCGATGGCAGGCGTGGCCAATATCGGCGACGATACCAACTGGTGCGGCCATCACTTCGCACAGGCCAACTGGTATGCCTTCGGCCGTACGGCATGGAACCCTGCGCTGACCCCAGAGGACATCGCCAAAGAATGGCTCAAAGCCACATTCGATACCCCATCCTCAATGGTCAATGGTCAATGTTCAACGGTCAATGCCCCCCTCCTCAGCATGATGCTTAGAAGCCGCGAGGCATGCGTCAACTACATGATGCCCCTCGGCATCCACCACATCTTTGCCGGCACCCACCACTACGGACCCGAGCCATGGTATGCGCCGAAGGGAGTGAGAGTCGACTGGACCCCGCCCTACTACCACAAGGCCGACTCTATCGGCATGGGCTTCAACCGCACCCTCACAGGCACGGCCAACGTCAGGCAGTATCCTGAGCCGCTCTGCAGTCTCTACAACGACATCAGCACGTGCCCCGAGAACCTCATCACCTGGTTCCACCACGTGCCCTGGGACTACAAGATGAAGAGCGGACGCATCTTCTGGGACGAACTCTGCCATCAATACGACAAGGGCGTGCACGAGGCCCGCAGCTTCCTCAACGTCTGGGATGCCATGCAGCCCTTCGTTGATGCCCAGCGTTTCAGCGAGGTTCAGCGCAAACTCCGCATCCAGGCCCGCGACGCAGAGTGGTGGCGCGATGCCTGTCTGCTCTATTTCCAGACCTTCTCCCATCGTCCCATCCCGCAAGACATGGAGCATCCCGTCCACAACCTCGACGAGATGATGCAGTTCCGCATCCCCATCGGCATGTACGTGAATCCAGAATACGGATATACCAAATAGCCAATAACAGAAAAATCCTCGCCACTGGCGGGGATTTTCCTTGATTTCCATTTGTTACTATGTTACTATGTTATTATACCTACTCGATGCGCTTGCCCGTCTTGCGGTAAACCGTCATACTGGAGTCACTGTTCCTGCTGTCACTCACCTTTTCTATTAAGCCATCCTTCATCAGACGAGCCATCTTAGTACGAACAAGACTGATATTGTTCAGGTTAAAGCAGCGCATCACGTCTTCTTGACCGAAAAGTGCAGGCAGACGATTGAAAGCTTCGACGGTCTTGGGCTGGCGACGCACATTTGCAGATACCTCGCGATTCTTATTGTCGAAATAGGCCTCGGCCATAGCACCGAAGTAATGACGCTGACAGGCGTACTGGATGTTCACGATCAGCTCTGCGAGGCGCCAATCCACCTCATCCGTCTCAAACTCCCCGCACCAATATTGTCCGTCCTGATGGATCTGATCCCAATGACGCATCACGATGAAAGGCGCAGCGAAATTCAGACCATGATAAGCACAACGCTTCAGGAGCATCTCGTCAGCCTTGGAGTTATTGTCCTTGGCGTCAGCCATGCGGCGCTCAGTCCAGTCGTAGAGCTCGTCGACGAGCTTCTGAACCGTGAGTTCACCCTTCATCTTGTCGAGTTTCTCAGCCCATTCTTTCAGACGTTCATCGCTCTCATAGTCTACATGATTCTCGCGCTCCATCATCTCGAAGTTGGTGGCTGGCAGGGGGATGCAGGTCAGTCGCGTGGCAAGGCCAGATCCAAAATTCTGCTCGTTCACCTTCTTCTTCAGCGCCATGGGTGTACCCGTATAGATGAAGTTCCAGGTCACGATAAAGTCCTGCAGGATCGAATCATTGTTCGAATACGCCTGACCATCTTCCTCGTTGTGGAAAGCTTTCAGTTCGAGCGATTGCTTATCGATCCAGCTGCCGCCCTTCTGAACGGTCACGGTGTTATCCAATTCCGTGTCGAAGGTGAGCATGTGGAGCTGCATTGGCTGTCCGTCAACCTCCTCTACCGAGTTCACCATATCCTGAATGAACTGGGCATTCGAGGTACGGGCTGGGTGAATCCTCACCACCACTTTAGGCTTCTTAGGCTTCTCCTTGTTGGCGCCTTTGGTGCGCATCTGCTCGCGGTAAGCATTGATCGCATCCTTACCAATCTTATCAGCCTCCACGATGGGCCCTGTAAGTAGTTTGTACAGACGAGTGGCAAAACTCTTACCCGAGGCAGGATCACCAATAATAAAGGTGGAATTATTCAACCTTCTAAGCTCCTCAGGACGATGGTAAAAGCGGTAAGTACAACGCGTCATCAGCGTCATCAGGAAGCCACCGCCCACGAACAGTGCCGCTGGATACTGGTTGCGCTTTAGACCTTTACAGATGTCCTTCAGCAGTGGAAAATCCTCGAACAGCGCTTCTATCTGCTCACCCCAGTCCCATAGCCAACGCGAAATGTCATCCTCGGTCACCTCAATCGTATGCGATGCACCTTTTATAATCTCTTGATATGACTTTCCGCAGAAGGCCTTCACGGCTTCCAACATAGGCTTCGAAGGCAATGAAGAAGCATACTTCTTCTCCTTCTCCGCGATACAAGAGGCTGCACTCTCTACCGTCTGACCTACGTTCTCATTCCGCTCCTCGATAATCTCCTGCACCCATGGCTGGGACTCGACTACTCGCTGCACGAGTTGCTTGTCTCCGTCGAGCATGAGCATGAGGTCTGTGGCAAGTTTGAGCGATTCATTATGACGGTTACTGTCCGCGGCACACGGCAGTTTCTCCCGATAGCGCTGATCAATAATACCCTGCAACTCATACCCGCGCCACATTATTTTTTCCGAGCCATCGGTGACACCCAAGTGTGTGTTGCCGCCTCCGCCTTTTTCATCCGCAGAAGGAAACTCATGATATAATGGTTGAGTCTTCTTCTGGCGGTATAGCTGTGTGTAACGTTTGTCAAATGCTTCATCATAAAAGCTAAAAAGTCTGTTTTCGTCAATAAATAGAATTTCATCCTCCTTCGGAGCAAAAGAGTTTCGGGTGGCATCGATGCAGCTGGAGTCAGCCTTGTAGCCCAGAGCAGCCGCAAAAACGATAATGTTGTCAGCGAGGTTACCATCCTTCACGTTTGCCGTGAAGATGATGCGGATACCATGACCACTACTGGTGATATGTACCAATACCACACGCGCCATCAGTTCCTCCTTCTGATGTAGCTTCTCCCACACCTCCAGCGGATTATCCACATGATCGATGTCGAGCATCACGAGTCCGTTCACATGACAGCCCACCAACTGGCGCCTATGCCCTTTCTCGGTAGTACCATCCTTCCGTCTCACCGTTGCCTCGTCAAACTGATAGCAGCTGAACTGGAAAGCCGTCAACGACTTCTTCAGATCATCTGCCCAGGCAAGTAGTTTCTTATCAAGCGGCTTTTTCTGCCACTTCTCCTTACCCTTCTTCGACTTCAGATCCCTCGCCGTCCTGAGTACAAACTTCTGAAAGTCTGAGTGCTCGGCAATCCTCTTCATCTCAGCCTCATCATTGACCTCGATGGCATGCAAGATAGCCCTGCGTGTGTCAATATTAAAGGCGGTAGAGGCTTTCCGAATCTCTCTCCAGAAGGCCCTTTTATCACACTCGGCGACAAAAAGGCATTTAGTATCTTTCTGATATGTGAACATCGGCTAAAGTGTTTGAATGTCAGTGATATAGAACAGATTCTCATGGCGATCCTGATTGTCGCCCCAGGTCTTCATCTTCCAAAAACCCTTCACGATGTAAGGCTGACCCTGATAATACTGCGTGTCGCGGTTCTTCGAGGCTGCATCGCCCGTCAGTTCTCCATAGATTGTGTCGCCACCGCGTTTCAGCACAAAGCCCCGGCTCTTAAAGTACTCGGTAGTACCATCCTGCTTCTGATACTGGCGCTCAGAGTATGCGCCTACCTCTACGATTGTTACTAATGTTTCCATAAATGATTAAATTAAAGGTGATTAAATCTCGTTCAACAGTTCGTCGTTTGTCTTGGTCAGGAACAGATATGTGGTCAGTTCCTTGGCCTGGGCATGGATCTCCCGTGCACAGCGTTCATTCCCCATCGACTTCTTGGCGCTCACGTAGATGTTATACGTCTTTTCGGTTTCCTTTAGGCGTCCGCTCAGCGTCTCACGAAGCGTTATAGGCTTTGGCCTCACATAGCTCGGTTCGCGCGACTTGCGCTTAAAGGCGTTCAGGTCGCCAACTAATGTACTCAGGTTAAAACCTACGGTTCCTTCTACTCGCTTGCCCGCAACCATCTGGGCATAGCTCTTGTCGTCTACTGCGATTGTAATATACTTCATATTTTTGTCGAATTTGTGAGCTTTGGAAAGCGAAGTGTTTTTCAGTTGAGCTCAATTTCTATCCGGATACTTTCCCACTCGCTCATTCCTCCGACTCGGTTAATACTGTTGTTAGTTCATCTTTTGCTGATTTTCCTTAGCCTGCTGGAGATAGTCCTTCTTGTTCATCTCATAGAATTCCTTCACACTTTTCTCCATGTTGACACCATCAAGTTCAACCAGCACTTCCACATAGGCCAGCATGTTCGTCAGGATAGCCATGAGCACCGTCTGATCCCAAGGGTTCATAAAGTCGAAATGCTTTTCCGCAAGGGCCGCAAATTCCTCACCCATTGTTTCCACGTCGCTGGAAAAAGCGGCCTCCATTTCCTGACGCCCACTGTACATGTGTACGCGCTTACCCAGATTTGTTTTCTTTTTTGTCATAATAGTTTTTTGTTTTACGTCGCCTCCTTCAGACGACCTTTAAAATAATTAATACTTGAGATCTCTAGCGAATCTCCTTTGGATTTCCGACAGCGAGTAGCGTTCGCACTCCTCCATCTGTCCTGTCTCTATCAGTTCCTCCTCTTCCTCACGGTGCTGCTGCACGTACATGATGAAGTCAAGTGAATAGACCTTTGTTCTTCTGTAATGTTTCATTGTTTTATCTTTTCTAACTGATTGCGATGGCAAAGTTACGACGACTTTTTGGGGCCTACAATAGCAGTCATATCGATTCGGAAAGCATTCGGAAAAACGGATACCACTTTCGGAAAGGATTTCGGAAAAACGCTATTTTCCACCCCTCGTCAGGTTATAAAAACGCTTCACGATGTTGTTTCTGCGAGATGTTTCCTGAGCATCCGAGGTATCTGCGAACTGCCATTCGAAGATCCTGCCACGAGCCATATCCATCCGCTTGCTGATCGACGACTCGCTGGGCAGGTCGTCAAGGCCAACCTCGTCCCTCAGATAGTCCAAGAAGGTCTGGGCAGATAAGAAAACGGGCATGTCGTCGAGCGTGTCCATGGCGATCTTCAGCCATGCGTAGTCGAATTTCCTACGCAACAGGTGCTCCGTCCGCAGTTCCGTAATGGCGTAGTGGATCCGCTCTGCCATACTGCCATTCGACAGCAAGGCAGCCTCGTCAACCTTCACCAGTTCCATTTCAGGGATCCTCTCAGCCCACTGTTCGATGAGTGCCGCCATGTCGTCAGGCACTCTGATGGTAATTTCTTTCATTTCTTCCTTCGTGTTGTGAGAAGAGATCAAACGCTGCAGCTTTTTCACCTCATGAGGACTCTCACTCCACTCGGGTTCATACTAAAAATGACAGTGCGAAGGTAGACATAAAAAAAGGACGGCGGAAACAATCCGTCGCCCTATGGCAGTTCTTGTGAGTTTTTATGGGAGTTTTGCGCTTTTGGCAGATTCAGTGGGAGTTTTGGGGAGTTTCTGGGAGTTTATGCGTGTCACTTTGGGAGTGCTTCGAGCAGAGCCTCACCTATTTCATAATAAGCCAGATAATGCTTTCCATGCACAGGGGCCGTCTCGTCATTCCAATCCTCGAAGGGCTTGGCGAATCCCATCACTGCCATACGCTGTAGCTCTGCCTCCTTGGGCAGGCGAGGATGATGGGGCAGGATGCTCCTTACCAGTTCGCAGAACTTGTCGTAACGATTCTTATGGATGAATCCCCGATCCATCAGCACGCGACAAGCCCCCAGCCATCTACGCCCAGCCTTCACCTGTGGGGCTATGCTGATCAGAGCCTCCACCACCTCATCGTAGGTGAGCTCCTTGGGCTGAGCCTCCGTCATCACCTGCTCCCTCTTGTTGATGGTGCGCTTGATGGCCTGAAGGAGGTTACGCGTCGTTTCGCAATGGCGTGTCATCTTCCACACCATCTTTCCGAAGAACCTAACGTCCGTCTCCTCCGTCAGCTGAATGGCGTCATACTTGTCATTGGAAGGCACCAGCCAGTGACGTCCTTCCTCATCGATCATATACGACTTGAGCACGTCTTTGCCATCAATGCGGGCCAACACGATATCCCTAAGATTGAAGTGCGTGGTACTCTCCATCATCAGCCAGTCACCGTCGAAAATGCCTACGCCCTCCATCGAGTCGCCCTCTGCATGTACAAAGAAAACATTGCGCCCCTGAGCCAGCTCGCTGGGTGCCAGGATCATCTCAGGCGGTATGTCGCCATTCTCGTTAGGCAGCCCACAACTGACACCGATATCATAGAGAGGTACGAGGGTATCACACACCATCGTACCAAACAATTCCTGGATATCACAGTAATGGCTCATTCTCCTTTGGTCTGGCTTTTAGAAATTCACAAACGCTGACAAAGGTATAAAAAATCTCAATCATTACACCATGATTGAGACGATTTAAGACTATTTAGTATATTCGACCCTTTATAAATTATTACTCACGCCCTTTTGTTATTTCTATTTTGATTTCTGAATTGAATTTTCTCACATAGATAAAATCTGTGAGGGCGAAGAGCATATGTTGGAAGAGATTGTGAAACTGGCTGATCAGATGAAGGTCTTTAGTTAGCACAGGATTTAGTCCCTCGTTCCAATTGGGAGGTGGGCAGTCCATTCCAATGAATGAATTGAAAGTACAGCTTTCATCTCTTGGGAACGTCAGAGTCAACACAGATATTCCATCACCATACATGGGATTTAAATCTATATCGCAAAGTGCATCCCATAAGTCCTGGCGATCTCTGCCCTGTATAGGATGAAGTTCTGGGTAGGTGTAATCAAAATAACACTTGGCTTCCAATTCCATCTCTTCACCATCATTCTCGTCAATAATTTGAATCGTCTTATCCCATATACGGTGGGCACGATCATACATTTCACGAAGAGCCTCACGCAGAGCATCATTGAATGCAATAATATCAGGCAATATTTCTTTCTGATGAGCAAGTATCTCCTTGTTTATTACATTCCTGCGCAAGGACAAAAGTGCACCGTCATCTGAGGCATCATTGCGTGTGTTATTATATCCCCTAAATTCCGCAGCACTTTAGTTTAACTTTGTTTATAAGTTCCTGAGCAACAAAAAGTTCTTGCTGGGGCAAGCGGCAAAGCCGAGCGGCTCAGGATTTTGCCATGTCAGATTTTTCACTTACCTTAGTGCTGCAAATCAAGACAAGCAAAATCATCA